>WNFF01000784.1_pt1 | contig 24859 bp, 19 predicted proteins | sample 5400441 | NCBI WGS metagenome assembly WNFF01 (sample SAMN13153345, study PRJNA577476) | soil metagenome | isolation source: 120 cm saprolite under Douglas fir tree site 2 hole 3 replicate 1 | place: USA:California | collected 2015-04-18
TCGGAGTGGACCTGACACAGATTCCGGGCGTCAACGTCCTTACCGCCCAAACTCTTTTGGCGGAGATCGGTCCCGACCTCTCGCGATTTGCCAGCGCGCCCACGTTCACTTCCTGGCTCGGACTCTGCCCGGACAATCGCGTGAGCAGGGGAAAGGTGCTTTCGGTCAAAACACGCAAGGTCAAGAATCGAGCTGCCACGGCCCTCCGCATCGCAGCCACCGGCCTCTATCGAAGCCAAAGCTACTTTGGGCATTACTTTCGCGGGATGCGCGCAAAACTCGGGGCTCCGAAAGCCATCACCGCCGCCGCGCACAAAATAGCCCGGATCGTTTATCTCATGCTGACGACCAGGCGCCCCTACGAAGAAACCATCTGGGTGAAAAATGAAGCAGCGAACCGCGTCCGTGTCGAAGCCCGAGTCCGAAAACAGGCCCGGGACCTTGGCTTCCAACTGGTCGCTGCCTCATGAACTCACTACCAGTTCCTCAAGAGAGGCAGGCGCGCCCTTCTCAACTGTCTGCACCCACAGACATGAAGACCCTTGGGAGTCGCGGACTACCTCCTTAATGGTGCCACTTGGAGCCTTACCGAGAGAGGTTGGGGATGCTAACTCATTGAAAGATATGGTAGGCCCGTGCGGACTCGAACCGCAGACCTCTACCGTGTCAATCTTGCCGGGATAGGTTTTACAACAACTTAGAAGACCGCGGGGACTGCCAAACTACGCGGAAGTCGGATAAGACATCACACTCTGTGGGTTGGAATGTGGGTTGGCAAAAAGCTTCAATGCTCCGGTTGAGAGGGCAGGGTCTCTTATCTTCGACTCGCCTCCTGGCCACTCGCAGTCCCCTTCCGCGCAAAGCGTGTCACTTCCACCTGACAAAACAGGATGTCAGTGAGCTGAATCGAACCCTCTGCTCTTATGAAAGAAGTTCCTTGTCTCTAGCCCACGTCGGCAAGTGTAATTCTCGCGAGGAAAAGTGCGGTTTTGCAGTTGGATTTTAACGCGAATCAATCAAGAGGATCTGACCGCCTCAAAATCGCCCACATTCATGAGACGCAAAGACCAGGAGTCCGAGATTACTCATTGCAAAAAATGGTCGGGGCGAGTGGATTTGAACCACCGACATCCTGGTCACGAACCAGCAAGTAAAAAATCCCTAAGCCATCGTCCTGGCCTCACTTACGGGATTTAGAACGACCAAAAGGCCCCCTCAAATTCACAACCATTCGCAACCAGGCAGCAACAGCCTGGCCTCAGAACCAACTAAAAGACAAGAAATGAAAAATGAGACTGGTTGCGGGGGGCTACAACCATCCGAATTGTTTAGTGCTGCCTTTTAGGTTGGAACTGATACGACTCGCAGCTTATAGACGACGTGCGAAGTCAAAGGTCATAGGTTGGCGATTGCTTCCGTGTAGCCGACGAACTGGACACGATCCCGCCAACCGATACCTCTGGAGATTGTTTCGAGGGATCAAGCTGCGGCGGTGAGCGGCGGGCGCTGATAGCCGCCCATCGCCATTTCGAGATGCTGCACCGCAGCCAGCGCGACGTCCTCGCGCCACGGCCGCGCCACCGCCTGAACGCCGATCGGCAGCCCTTCCACCGATGAGCCGCAGCGGACCACCGCGCCTGGCCAGCCCGTCAGGTTGTGGGCGATCGTGTAACTGAAAGCTGGCAACACATCAGGATGGAAGCTGGTTCCATGCTCGATCGCCGGCAGAGCGTTGACGGGCGACAGAATCAGGTCGTACTTCTTCAGGAACGACAGCATCGCGCTCCGATACAGGTCCACTTGCACCCACAACGATTGAAGCACACCGGCGGGCTGGTGCACTGCCGCAAGTGCAAGCCCGGCTTCCATCAGCGGATGCAGGCGTTTGGTTCCGGCCATGGCGAGCGCGGTCCGCAGACCTTCCCCGCCGTCCGCGTTGGCGATCCCGAGAAAAATTTCCATGCATTGCTCGATCCCGGTGGGAACCGCTTCTTCGACAGTCGCGCCCGCGTCTGCCAGGGCCTTGGCGGCATTCATGATCGTCGCACCAACGTCGGCGCGAGCGGGCATGATGCCGTTGGTGGCATGTACCGCGACACGCATCCCTTTCACCGCAACTGTCTTCCAGTCGCGCAAGGGAACGTCGACGATTCCGGGGTCGATCCAATCCGGGCCGGAGACCACCGGCAGCGCGGCGGCCAGATCCTCGACGCTGCGCGCCATTGGCCCGGACGCGCAAAATCGTGCGACCCAGCCAAGTGCGGGCGGGAAGTACCCGGTCATTGGCGCGCGTCCGGTGGTGCAGCGGATGCCGGCGATTCCGGAAAAATGACATGGTAGGCGTATGCTGCCGCCGAGATCAGCCCCGATCTCGATGGGACTCATTCCCACCGCAATCGCCGCCGCTCCGCCACCTCCGCTTCCGCCGGGCGTCCGCGCCAGGTTATACGGATTCTTGCTCTGGCCGTGAACCAAGTTGTCAGATTCGAACGCGAACGACAATTCCGGAAGATTGGTCATCCCGATTGGGATCGCGCCGGCTGCTCGCATGCGAGCGATGACCGTCGCGTCGTGTTCCGGGACGAACGCTGCGCGGCCAAGCGTACCGCCGGTGGAGGGTACTCCGGCCAGCTCCCATGCATCCTTCACCGTCATCGGTACACCGTGAAAAGGTCCAGCGCAATCGCCGCGCGCGAGGGCTTCATCGGCCGCGCGAGCTTCGCGCCGCGCCGATTCGGCGAGCACGCGAACCACTGCGTTCAGCGGCGGATTCACGCGCTGGATGTGGTCGAGATGCGCATCCACCACTTCCCGGCTGGACACGTCTTTTCTACGAATTGCGGCGGCGATGGAGGTTGCGGAACGGAAGGTAAGGTCGCTCATAGCCTGTCAGGTATAGTGCGTGGACGCCGACGGGTTGAGCTGCCCTCTATATGTGCTGGCTCCGCACAGAGCAGCTCAGGTTACTCGATCAGAGGTGGGTTGGGAACGTATGACGCGTATCCGGAAACTATCTCACGCTGATCCAGTGGTTCCCGCGTCCGGGTCTGAGAATCAAATCTGAAGTCGCTTTAGCGAAAAAATTCGATCTTCGCCTCGCGGAACCAAACGAAATTCATCGGTGCGACCGAAATCGGCCCGTTGATGCCGAAGATTGCGATCTGGAACTTGTCGCCCGCCTTAACAGAATCGGCGAGCACTACGCGATTGGGCATGTTGAAGCCTTGGATTGTGGCCGGGCTGGGGTAGCCGGCGCGGCGCGGTATCTGCCCATTAACCCAGACTTCCGCGTAATCGTCCACGTACGCCGTCATCACCGCCGTGGCACCAGACGTGTCAAAGTCCCCGATTTTTGCCGGTATAGTCAGGTTCACGCGGTACCAGATGAAGGATACTTTGCCGCCGCCACGCCGGTCGGCCAACCCCTTGGCGTCGATTATCGGCCACGACGAATCATCGAAGCCGCGCTCGCCGGCGTGGGGCTGGATATCGTACGACGTCTTATACCCGGGCATGGCGTTCGCGATCGCCGGTCCTTCGACGATCTTCGCCTCCATACTTTTCCACTGCGCGCTGAACGCCGCTGATCCTTCCGTTGTCATCAGATCGACCACGTGCGCGGGTACAAGTGATGGCGGCATTTGAGGTGGCGGCGCAGGCGCGGCCGCAGGAGGAACTGGCGCCTGCCCGGTTGCTATCGTCGGAATCATCATGGGAGCAGCGGCCAGCGCGACACACATCACGAGCCGGATGAGATCTTGCTTGCGCATATTTCCCCCTCTAGTTATCCGGGTTCCCCGTTTTGCAACCCGACCGCGAGCATACTCCCAATCGCCTGCATTGAGACGGATTTTTCATCCTTTCCATCCCGGGCGATCCGAGCGACGCCGCGCCAAGAATGGTGCCCGCTGCAATTGCGTCTCGCGCCCGAAGTCTTAGTGCAAGTCCAATTCTGGGAAGCTCCATGAGGCGCGTACATCAGATTGTGGCCGAACGACGGGGCAACCGGAAGTAATCCGTAGCTGTTGCGATGGGGTTATGGACCGACGGGCATGAACCTCTGCAGCCTGCGGCCTTCATCTTCGGCAACATAGACGTTGCCTTTGGAATCGACGGCGGCGCGAATGGCATCGAAGAGTTGGCCCTGGAAGAAAAGCCCCGTGCCGTGGCCGATAGTCGACAGGACCTTCCCTGTCGCGTGATCCAAGATATCGATTTCCCTCTGGTTCTGATTCACGACGTATATGAACCGCTGCTTGGGGTCGCGAGAAAACTCGACCGAAACCGCTGAAGTCCCCTCACCAATCTTTTGCACCAAGGTACAAGGCGGGAAAGTTCGCCACAACGTGAGGCAATACTTCCGCAAGTCTTCATTATCCAAGGTGTATTTTTCCCATGGGATATCGATGTTCTTCTTAAAGTTACCCATCTTGTCGAACACCTGTAGCCGATTTGCGAGCCGATCGCACACATACACCAACCCGTCGTTGGACAGCCTCATACAATGCGGTAACTCCTCGATGCCCTTTTCCGCTTCCGTGTGGTGTAGCCGCCACTGGCGCAAGAATTCCCCATTCTTATCTAACACCGCAATTCGGGTGTTACCACCACCATGGCCATCGGCAACGTAAACATCGCCGTTTTGCGGATCAACATCGACAGCCGAGGGCCCAAAAAATTGCGCTGCATTTGAATTTAGAGGCTTTCCTTTCGCGGTACCATCGGAGGAATCGAAAACGCCCGACCTCCCAATCTGGAAGAGGAGTTTTCCGTCGCGCGAATATTTCTGCACGAAGCCGGAACGCGCAGCGGCAATCCACACGTTCATGTCCTTATCCACCAGGCAGTCGTGCAGGTAATCTCCAAGAACCTTTGCATCCCCCCAGGAATTGACCACATTACCTTGGGGATCGAACTCCATGACTGGAGGAGCCTTGATCCGAGCCTTGGCTCCATCGGACCGATCTCTTCCCGTCAACATTGCCTCCGTTACCCCCTCCTGCCGGTGCAAGACGAACACATGGTCCTGTGCATCGATACATGCCCCACCCAACGGCCCGACCACCCAGTTGTCCGGAAGCTTGGCCCAAAACGGATCGACCTCGTACTTAGGCACAGCACTTTGCGCCTGCAGCGGCGGGGGACAATAGATCGCGGAGGCGATCAGCCACGCGACACATGTCCCGGCGATGATGCGATACCGTGTTTTCCCGCGCATATTCGACCTCACTTTCCAAATCGATTCCAATGAAAGAACTTGTTTTCTCGCGCGTTGACTTGACCGGTATGTGTACCAGTTCGATGGAGAGTATATCTCGAAGCAGGGTCAGCTGCGTCGCACTTCGGGTTCTCCTGTCGCACCGCCAACCCAGGGGATTGCCATATGTGGAACTCAGCCGTCACAGCTCATCGGTGGATAGGTTGTGCCTGGATCACGGCTCATCCTTCCACTACTGATAGGGAGCGGCATGTGATGGACTCAATGCAGTCTAGCCGAGGAAGATATGGAAAACGGGCAAACCGGAAATTACGTGCCGAGTGCATCGACTGGAGTTCCCAAGTGAAGCCGAATCTTCGGCGCGGCTAGCGAAGGCAACTGCAAACTCGGATGGTTGCAGGGTTGGCGGAAGGTCTTGAAAGACAAGAAATTTTAGTTGCGGAGGCCTGATTTGAAGTAATGACGCATGAAACGAAGTAGATCGCCTGCCCACCAGGCATGCGTGCTGCCCAAGGTGCCCGGGATTCCCTCCGTGCCGAGTTGACCTTTAAACGACCGACCTCCTGGTGTTCCGCCAAGAGGTCTTTTACAGTTTCGTGTGTCGTAAGTTGCTGGTTATAAGAGGCATGATCGAGGCGAATGGGTTTGTGAGCCACCTTCCTCCTGGTTTCGAAGCAGTCTTGTAAATCTCTAAGCCTTCTTCCTGGCGGCGCTTACGGAAGTTAGAGGAACAAGACCCCACTCAATATGTCGCAACTCTCGCAACCAAAACCCGCTGCAATCGCTTCAAGGAAAGACGCATGAAGTTGCTGAATTTGAGGGGGATAAAATGGTCGGGGCGAGTGGATTTGAACCACCGGCCTCCTGGTCCTGAACCAGGTGCCAGAGCTTGTTGAAGTCTGTAGAACTTTGTGGATTCTAAGTGATTCTTGTTGAATTGTTTGCGACCTGCTTGTTGAAGTTGATTGAATCTTATTGAAACGTGGTGCTTTCAAAGTTACAAAATCGCCCTCAATTCGAAAGTCACCTAGGTATTACCCGTTGTTCTTGAATTATTGAGAGCCAATTGGTTCTTTTCTCCAAACCAACTGTCCATCGGGTTTCTCGCGAACTACTTCACGCGGCTTCCGGTGAAAGAACCAAAGTCAAAAAACCCAAATGTCATGCAGCGTAACAAATGGGCACACGCCACGCTCAAAACATTCTTGCACATTATTAAGCGTGTGCCTCCCGAAGGTTACATTCATAAATGACTCGACACGCCGCCTGCGCCACCCACACTTCGTCCATACGTCACAGACCGTAAGCTTACATTTGAGCCGTCTGTATGCGATTTGAGCCATCCCAAACCAATAATCACTACAAATTTACTACAGTGATGTGCTGTAAGATTAGGGACCTGAAATTGCCAGGCTGTGGGATGAACTACTGCTAGACATGGCAGCGCTAGCCATCGCCACCAATGAATTGACTGACCCGAAAACCACCCCGCTATCTCTCTCTTGTAATTCTTTTCAGTTCCGTGACCCATTTTCCAAAATTGTGAGAAATGCTCCGATTGCGCCACCAGGCGAGCCACTCAAGAGCCTGATACAGTTCCAATTCCATAAGCTCTTTACAAAAACCCTCCCAGTCCCGTGAAGCCTCCGTTTCAGCTTCATATTGATCGAAGTAAGCGCGCCACATCGTCTGCCGTTGTTCGTCCGTCCACTTTCCCGAAGTGAAGCTGACCAGATCAATGAGTCCTGGCCCAAGAGCGGCAGTTTCCCAATCAATCACTGCGATCATCTGCTCGCGATTCCGTCTGCGCAACATGATGTTCCTCCCGAAATACTGGCCGTGGATTACGGTCCGCGGCAGCGCGCTCAGCCATTCGATGCGGCCCATGTAATGTTCGAGCGCCTGACCGATCAACCGGCGATCCTCCAATTCCAAACCAGGGAGCATTTGCTCAACGCGTTCCGCGCAGCGCCGATAATGCTCCTCGTTGTACACAGGAAGGAAGCTTGTCAAGGAGTGCGCCAAACTTCGGCAAGCTGCATGAAAGCGGGCAGCCCATTGCGCAGCGGGAATCCAACGCGCAAAGTTCCGGCACTCACGCAGCCGTGAGGTTCCGGTGTCCTCCAGGAAAAGCCAGTAAATTCCACGCTCGGGCTCCCAACGAACAGCGTAGAGTCGCGGAGTTCCGAGACGTTGCAGTCGAGAGAGTATGGCTTGATACATTTGGAGTTCGCGGTGACCCGAAACCAGGCTGGGTTCGCGCACCTTTCGCGCGATTTCCGTCTGGTGGGCGGGATCCAAGTCCTTGAGGAATACGCGGATGGATTCGCCGCCATCCAGCTCGACGTGTAAGCGCTCCGAGTGAAAACTCTCTGTAGCCTCACATCCCTCGCGGTCTAACTTTCGGACACAAACTCTCTGCCCGCGTGAACGGGAAAGAGCGACTTCCAGAGTTTTTGCCATCAGGCTGGTGCTGGAGTCACCTCTGCCCTCTTGTCGGGCAAACATTTGCTTCGGCACGCGCAGTTCGGCACCGACTTGCTCCAGCTTGGGCTTATCCTCCCATGGCGCCTCCTGTATGGCCTTGGCCATAAATGTCCTATACAGATCCATGTGCTCCATAGAGAGTTCCCACCGCGGGTCAAGCTTTTCGCTCTCCCAATCGAATGCACACAGCCGCCTCAGAATTTTCCCCGCAACCGCCACTTTCCTGAGATTGTCAATATCCAAATCTTGCCAGCAATCTTTTACAACCGAATGGTAGATATCGAGATCAACGTAGGCGAGATCGACCGCCGGGGTGCCCCAGCAACTCATTTCCCAGTCGTAAGGAAGAAAAACTGATCCGTTGGCATCCGTTCGAATCACGATGTTTTTCGGTTTGAAATCCCCGTGAATAAGCGTCCGCGGCACAATGTCACACCATTTTTCGATTTGCTTCCAGCGCGAGTCAAGAAAATTGCACTGGGATATGACCGCCTCGAGAATGACCGAAGCCGGAGCTGGCAGGTCGAGATTCTCCAAAATATCCAGGAACCTTGTACGCGCCGAGCGCAGGTGATCAAGGTAATGGTCAAGTCCGCGGTACGGAAGCTGCGGTGCAGGAGTGACACGCAACGATGACTTGTGCAAGAGACCCAGCCAGCGTGCCGCTAGCTGAGAATGATCCTTACGATCCCGCGAATACTTTTCACCTTCGACGTACTCGAGAAAAAGCCAATCGTATTCACCACTTCCCCGGACAAAGCCGTGATAAGCCGGAGAACTGACCGGCAGGTACGGGAGAATCTGCTCGTAGATGGTGCGCTCATGCGCCGCCGTCGCCCGCCGGCAATACTTGGCCACAATGGGAGCCGATGCGGGCCCAACGCGGGGCAGGAGGTAAATCGTTGACTTGACTCGTTCTTTGAGAATGGAAATTTCTCCCCGCACCGCCGCCCCTGCTGCCAATTGGTGCCAAGCCTGGACTGCCGGATGCCGGGAACCGCTGGTCTGCAAGCGTTCGAATGCAATTGGCTCAACCACGGACATTGCTCCCGGCCCATTCGATAATCGCACGCAAGAGCCCTTCAGAAGCAGAGGCAGCGGACACTGAAGATGTTGTGGCAACCAACTTTCCACCTTGGATCTGCAGCAGCGTGCCGCACCACTTGAGCGTGCTTGCCCGGTGAGCCACGATGAAGACAGTACGGTTTCGAATCAGGCGTTCAAGCGCTTCGAGAATGGCCGCTTCCGTTTTCACGTCCACGGCGCTGGTGGGCTCATCGAGAATGAGAATTGGCGCGTTTCTCAGGAAGGCCCGGGCGAGCGAAATGCGCTGGCGCTCACCACCGGAAAGACGCATGCCTCGTTCGCCGACCAGCGTCTGGTACTTTTCAGGAAGTCTCGAGATGAATTCATGCGCATTCGCAGCCATCGCCGCTGCCTGAATTTCTTCCCGGCTGGCGCCCGGGCGAGCGTAGGCGATGTTCTCCCCTACCGAACTCGAGAAGAGCACAGGCTCCTGTGGGACAAGGGAGAACTGTTTCCGCAGATCGGCGAGCCGGTATTCCCGCAAGTCCACGCCATCGAGAAGGATTTTTCCGTCGGTCGGATCGTAAAAGCGCAGCATCAGGCTTACCAGCGTCGTCTTGCCGGCACCCGTCGGCCCCACAATGCCCGCACACATCCCCGGATTCAGCTCAAAGGAGAGGCGATCCAGGGCCGGCCTGTCCGGCGTGTATGCGAAGGAAACATCGACAAAAGCAATCTTTCCCTCAGCGCAAGACAGGGGACGCGGATTTGCTTTCTCTCCGACCTCGGGAAGCTCATCGAGCAAAGCGAAGGCCCGCTCAACGCTGGCCAATTGGGACTGTAAGGCCGCTGACTTCCTGCCCATGGTCTTCAATGGCTCGTAGAGTTGCGCAACGTATCCCATCATGAGGAGGAGCTCGCCCAGGGTGATGACGTTTGACTGAACTTGACGGATGCCGACAAACAACACGGTTGCAGTTCCGGCGGCAGTGATCAGTCCAACAAGGGAGTTGAACTTGCCCTCACCCAAGGCCAGGCGGAGCCGGGCGCGCATCCCATCCGCGCTTTGACGGATGAAGCGGTGCCTTTCGTCTTCTTCCCGCCCGAAAGCCTTTACCACTCGCAGCGCACCCAGCACTTCCTGGACAATCCCCATAGCGGATCTTTCCAGAGCTTTCACCTCGCGCGATCCACGGCGCAATCCGCGGCGATAGAACTTTGAAATCGAGAAAAGGAGGGGAGAAATCACCAGGGCGACCAGCGCCAACTGCCAGTCAATTTTCGTTGTGACGTACAGCATCCCGAGCAGTGTGAAGGCGGAGTTCATGAAGGGAATCAAATGTTCGACAACGATTGACTGAACGGCAACGGCATCGTATTGAACGTTGTAGAGCGATTCCGCCGTTCCTTTGACGTCGTGATAAGAAAGAGACAATTTTTGCATCTGCCGAAATATCTCGGAGCGGAAGTCGAGGAGGAGTTTCTCTCCGGTGTAGGTCTGTAGCAGCGATACAGCCAACGCCTGAATCTGATTGAGAAGCGTCACGGTAATCAGCAGCCCGACGGCGAGAAACAGCGCTGAGGACGGAGAGAGCCTGAAACCTGGCGGCAGAAACGGCTGAATCAAATGAGGCAGAGGCTTGGAGCCAAGCCCGCTATCCACGGCGATCTTCAACGGCAAGGGCACTAACAACGTCAGAGGGCTCGCTAGTAAGCCGAGCAGGAAAAGAGCGGCAAAGTGCGACCAGTACGGCCGGGCCCAGCGAAAAAGCCGGCCATAGAGAAGAAAATCGCGATTATTGCGGATTGACGTCATGGGCGCTTGAAGCCCAGTTCGATTAGCGCGCAATGGATTGCGCTGACCGCCACGGCACCACTCCGAAGTGTGAGCGCTCCGAACACCGCCCCCAGCGCCCCGAGAATGGCTGCCGGGCGTGTGGCTCGATCGATCGCCGCTCCAACCGATGGGAGCATGAACAGAAGAGTCGTCCCCAGTGCGTGGATGGAGAACCACGGCCTGGAACGGACACGTAGCATGTGTTTGCTTGGGCCATAGTTCTCGGCGACCGTGCAGACACGTACGCCGCCGAACAAACTGCCGCGCACCTCGAGATCCCAATCGTCGTAGTCACCCCCGCGGCGCACAATCGCCCCGCGAGCGCGCAGCGCCGATTCCAAGGCTCGGAGGACCTCGGTTGCATCCACCCATTGTTCACTCCAACGCTGAAACATCCTCGGCCAGGGAAACATTCGCGCTGGAAAGCACCGGACTCCCCAGCCAGTTAGGGAATAAATAAGGCGGCCCCAGAAGCGAGCGAGTGGCTGCATCAGATAGAGACCTGCCGTCAGGACACGCAGGCGAAAACGATCAAAACGGCCCTTCGCTGAGGCGCAAAAACGGAAGCGCGACACTGCACTTACGGCTGGAATCAGAGACAATCCAAATCCCGCTACAGCCAGCGGGATGACTCTCAGCAGCGGCCTCCAGAGGATGCTGATGGCCCCCAGAACTACCAAAGCGAGATTCGTCAGTTGCCACTCGGGCATCAGTGGCAGGGAGTTCAAAAGGCTCTGTGCGGGCTGGTAAAGCCGCGCGTAGCCTGCAGTTCCCCAGGTTCCCTGATAAATCCGCCCCCGCGACATTGAGGTCGCGCGAAATAATCCATCCGTATAAATGTGGCCCAGCCAATTCATTTGGCCATTGGAATTATATTTTTCCGGCCACTTTCTCTCGAGCATGGCCTCCGCTCTGCCGTAGCTCACTTGCTGTTTTAAGTAGGCGCGCACGGTCCCCCGATAGTGATGCCAGATCATGGCCGCCGGACTGAACCCGAGCCTCCCGCCACGCTCGCGTATTCTCCAGCACACGTCCACATCGTCACCAGCTTGACGGAATTGCGAATCAAACCCGTTAATGGCCTCCAGCCAATTCCTCCGGAAGGCCATGTTACATCCGGGGATGTGTTCTGCCTCGTTGTCTGATATGAGCACTTGAGCCGGTCCGCCAGGAGACCCAGCGACGCAACTCGCGGTCGGTCCATCATCCAAAAACGGGATGTTCGGGCCCCCCACGCCCGCGTAATCTGTTTTGAGGAATGCGGCGGCCAGGTAGGTTAGCCAATCCGGATCGGGCCGGGCGTCATCGTCAATGTAGGCGACGATTTCTCCTGTAGCCGATTGCCAGCCCAAATTTCGAGCAGCACTCAAACCTCGGTTTTCCGTGCGGATCAACTGGGCGCGAAACTCTTGCGCGATGTCCCCGGCGCCGTCCGTAGAACCATCATCAATCACGATGGTTTCATAGTTGGGATATCGGATTTTCTCGATCCCCTCGAGACACCCACGAATCGTACGGCTTCCGTTGAAGGTGCACACAACCACAGATATCCTCGGCCAAGCCGCTCTGGACTCGAACGGAACTTCCTTGAATGCCTTACCCACGACGCTGAGGGCCCGTTTTGGTTTTCTTTCACGGCTGATAATACCGAAATCCCAATCGGTGACGTCCTCGCCTCCCCTGTACCACTCATCGGTCCAGGAATAGACAAATGCTCCGGCGCAGCCGGCAGCGAAAGATGCTCGTATCTGCCAATCCAGGCAGGTAGCTTGCACCTCTTCTCCGTTCCTGCGGCTGTCCATGCCGACTTCCGTGACGAGCAGTGGGCGGTTGCCAGCGATATTCTGGAGGCGCGAGAGATAGGCCTCATAATTGTTCCGGGATTCAAGAAAAACGTTGAAGCAAACCAGATCGAAAAAAGACAGGTCCAAGTACTCCGACGATGGATAGTTCGCGTAGGAAATGAGGGCCTCCGGATCCCCTTCCTTCACATCCTGGCGCAATTGATTCAAAAATCGTTCGACGGCACGTGCTCCGTGCCATCGCACGATGGTTGCCGGGATCTCATTAGCAACCACATATCCGAGGACGGCAGGGTGGCCCGCGCACCTGCGCGCTCCGCCACTAACATGCGCCCTGATCTCCCGGACAATTTTTTTGTCCTGCAAGAACGTGTAGTGCCGTTCCCCTTGCAGCCCAACCAAGACCCTGAGGTTATGCCGGTGGGCAATGTCGAGAAGCCAGCGAGGCGGTGCGGTGTAGGTTCGCACCGCATTTATGCCGCTTACCGACATCTGAGAGAAGTCTTGTTCGACCATCCTAGGTGAAGGAAACGCATCACCATTCATACCTGGCCGGAATGTTCCGTAGGTCACACCGCGAACATAGAGCTTCTCCTGGCCCAGCCAGAGAAATTTACCTCCTAAGGTAACGCGCGCATTGCTGGAAGCCCTTTTCGATGCGGGGATGAAATCCCGGATAATCACCGGCGCAGGAACCGGCAACTCCACAGAGGTGTCGGCCGGAATTGCCTTCATAGCCATATTCGCGCTCCTGCTGAATCGGCAGGTGGTTCGACGAGGCTATCTACGATTTGCGGGGAAGGATTGCCATGTTGTCCAGCCGCCAAGGCGCCGGCGCAAAACGGAAGGTGAAGTACACCCGTGGAGTGGTTACCCAAGACGATCAGGTCGCGGCTCGCCCGAGAAAATAAATTCGCCGCATCACTTCCGGCACAGCCCGCCCCGCCAGTTACGAGAACTCGAATCGGACGATGGAGCGATTGGTCTCGCATGCGAGATTTGTCCGAAGAAACTTTCATAAGCGTCCATCGTCACCTATGTTTGAAATTGCGAATTGCCATAAAGCTGACTGTCACCAACCGGTTGAGTGCCAAAAGTCTTAAGAATGCCGGGTGTCCGAATTGTTCTGAAACCCCCTCCTTGCCAAGACTCAAAAACTGTACTTCACCGAAAGCTGGAGCGTTCTTGCCAGGCTAGCCGAATCTGCTTGGCCAAAGAGCGATGAACTCGCCACTCCGACAATGCTGCTGACATTTGTGCGATTGATTGCATTGAACGCGTCAACGCCGAGCTCCATAGTCCGCCTTGCGTTGTGGTGTTCCCGCGCAAAAACATTTTCCAGGCTGAACACCTTCGACAGCCGCAGGTCGAATTGCACAGTTCCGGGCTGGCGACCGGTGTTGCGCGTCACTCCGGGAGGCCGGTCGTTCGCCACTCCGTCGCCATTCTCATCGAACCCCGTCGTGATGTTGTACGGCGCTCCAGTAGCCGCCGAGAAAAGAGAACCCATTCGGGTACCGAACGGCAACAGTATGATTCCCGCGAAGTTGACGCGATGCCTGCGGTCAAAATCTGCCGGGGCTATCTCCGCGCGCAAATCGTAGTTGTCAGCCGGCGGTAAAAAAGTTCCGTATTGGCTGGACGTGTCGTTGATGTACTTGGAAAAAATATATTGCCCATACGCTTTGAAGCGCTTTCCCAACCCTCCGCGGAAGGTCAAGGTCAAGGCATGCCCGCGGAGGAAAGCCGTCGACTGGATTTCATTGATTTCAAAGAAATTCGGATTCGGACGCACTCCGCCGCCCGACGGAAACGGAGCATTGACGTCCCGTAGCCGGAAGAGATGCACGCCATGCAAGAACGAGTACTCCAACGAGAGCCAATTACCGCCCCATATCTCTTGTTCGACTGCTGCACTCGTTTGGATCAGGTATGGAGATTGAGCGCCGGATGCCACTCGCGTGGTACTGAGAGGCGAAGGTACAAGTTGACCCCCCAAGAACGGATCAGGGTAAGAAGGATTGGAGATGTCGATCTCACGGACGCGCACACCATCCAATAGAAGGGCGTCTTGTGTGGTTGTGCGAGGCAAATTGTCGTAGAAGATGCCCGTCCCCGCGCGTACCACCGTCTTCTTCCGATTACCGGGAGAGTAGGCCAGCGCAAGCCGGGGAGCGAGGTCCTTGCGGTCGTCAAGGGTGTTTTGCCAGTCGTAGCGCAGACCAAACGTTACGCTAAGGTTTGGCAAGGCTCGTAACTCGTCCTCCACAAATCCGCTGGTCTGCTGTGCGAGGAAAGAAACAGCTGGGTTGCCTTGATTCACTGAGTAAAGAATTGGAGCGCCAAGGTGTTGCTGAATAACAGCTCTGTACTGGTCGAGGCTGCCAAACTCAAAGGTACCGCCGAAGTTTGTCGCGTCGGTGACGTTGTTCCACTCGCTCCGAGCCGTACCACCAAAAGAGAAGGTGTGCTTTCCGTGGACGTAGGTCGCTGTTTCCTGGGCGTCAAACGCACGCCTTTCCTTGCTAGAGTATGATTGGGAGGGTCCGCCGGTAAATTCGCCATCCACGACGATCTCTGGCCCGTTGGCGGGATTGCCGGATCGTTCCTTCTGATTCTTGAAAACAACAATCAACTGGCTGCGAAATCGTGGAGAAAGGATTGCACTTTCGATGAGTTGGACACGGTGCGTTTGATGCCCCGTGGCGATGCCTTGTTCGGGCAAAATTAGTCCGCCCACTCCCTCGTTGTGGCTCGATTGGTCGGTAAAAGCATAGTTCACGGAGAGCGTTTGCATCGTCGTCAGAGACCAATGTGCCCGCCCGAAGAGATGATCGCGTCGTTGAGGGGCAGGCACGTTGGTGATGAGAGGGCCAGTCAGCGTGACCGTATCTGGGGCATTTACAACTGCGCTTTGGTCGTCCAACAAACGCTCACCCGCGACGAAAAAGGTGCCGGTCTTTCCGGGCAGCGGCCCGCCCAGGCTACCCTCTACGAACCTCCTGTTCAGGTCCGGATTGGTACCGGCGAAGGCGTTTCGCGCATCGAAAACAGAATTCCTTGCAAACAGTCCGAGAGTGCCCTCATAGCGATGTTTGCGTCCGTGCTTCGTGGCGATTTCGGCTCTTGCATTGCCAGGATGCTGAAATTCCGCGGAATAGGGGTTGCGGTTGATTTTCAGCGTTCGGATAGCCGTGCTGGGCATGTCGAGGTCTCCCCCGTCCACGCCGTCGACGACCACCGAGGTTCCCTCGTTGCCTTGTGCTGCCGGAGAAATGAATGTGTCAATGAACGGCTGAAGGTAATCGACTTCGAGAGGCAGCCCGCCGAAAAAAGTCTCGTCGATTCTCATCGAGTCGGGATTGCTCTCCGGGGATAGCCGGTCATCGGGCGTGTCGGCGTGAACGGTTATCTCCTCCTCGACGGTCTGCAGTTTCAGCTTGATCTTTAAGGGGTTCAACTTTTCCGTCCCGACTTGAATGCTCGTGTTGTATGGCTCGAACCCGCTTGCCTCAATCCGAACGAGGTACGTTCCCGATGCCAGATCGGTGAAGCTGAATCTGCCATCTTCCGCCGTTTCCACCTCTTGTTTCTTGTTCGTCTGTTGATTGACTAGAGTCACTTTCACTCCGGCCAGCTCTCCGCCACTGGCCGCAACTTTGCCAGTTAAGCTACCGTTCTCTTGTCCCAGAAGGAGGTGCGGAAACATCACAAGTGCGAGAATCAGGCACAATGTGAGACGCGAAGCAGCATTGAAAACTTCGCGGAGATGTTCAACAAGAGGAGCTGTCTTCCCGAATCTAGATGGCAGGGTTACCGCAAACACCGCTTCCGGCGGGAATTCGGGCACTCCCTGGTTGGCGATTTCCAGCCCAGATTCGCGGCCATGTAACGCAAAACGGTGACACATGCCCCCGTGGCGAATGCAGGTATGCGAAACGGGCGGCACCGGCGATCGATGTCGCGGATTCCGGCCAGCGGGTAACAAACCGACATGTGGGTAGTCAGTCTGCTGACGCATTCTGACCAGTACCTCCGTGCGCCCCCAGAGTCACTCGGCCCGGGCGCGCCCGGGCGGGAACGTCAGACCGACTAGCGTGCCATTTCCAGGCCGTTTCAATAATTTCATCCAACGAAGAGTGGTGTGGCTCCCATCTCAGAAGCTGCCTTGCTTTCGTGCCGTCGGCCACTAGACATTGGGGATCGCCGGCACGGCGCTTCGCCTCACGAACGGGAACACGACAGCCACTCGTCCGTTCCACAGCAGCAATGACCTCACGCACGGAGTGACCTTTTCCCGTTCCCAGATTGAGGGCTGTGCTCTCGCCTCCGCCTAAGATGTTGGCGAGCGCAAGATAGTGCGCCTCCGCCAAGTCCGTCACATGGATGTAATCTCGGATTGCAGTCCCGTCAGGCGTTGGATAATCTGACCCGTAAATCTCTACAAAAGGAATTTGACCCAGCGCCGCCAGGATCGCGCGTGGTATTAGGTGCGGTTCAGGATCGTGCTCCTCCCCAATCTCACCTTCTGGGTCTGCACCCGCAGCATTGAAATACCGCAAAGCCATCCATCGCAGGCCATAAGACTGGCCGTACCAGTTGAGCGCCCGCTCCACGAAGAGCTTCGACTCTCCATAGGGATTGACGGGCGACTGGGAGTGGTGCTCGGGAATGGGAACCTCTTGCGGAACTCCGTATGTGGCACAAGTAGAAGAGAAGATGATGTGCTTAACGCTCGTATCGACCATCGCATCAAGCAAATTGAGCGTATTCACCACGTTGTTGCGGAAGTATTTGCGAGGATTACGCATGGATTCGCCAACATAAGCATGCGCAGCAAAATGGATAACCGCTTGAATTTCGTAGGCTCCTATCACCTCTCGGAGTAATTTGAAGTCTGCCAGGTCACCCTGCACAAAGGGTCCCCACTGTGCGGCGCAGCGATGACCTGTGTTCAGGCTGTCCAGCGTGATCGGCTCAAATCCGGCTCGTGCCAGCAACTTAGCGGTATGGCTTCCGATGTACCCTGCACCGCCTGTGACCAGTGTTTTCACTTTCCTTCTTCCCAAAAAGGAACAACCACCTGGGAGGGCGGGTGGGTGGGTCCTTGTGAACATCCCATGAACCTTTCATGAGTGTTCCATTACAATGCCGCCTACCATAGGGGCGCGGAACGGCCACGTCAATTACCGATAGGGCTAACCCTAGCGGCTAGAACTGCAAACTGGTTTTGACCTGTCTAATTACCCAAGCGAAGTGAAGGCATGCATGCTTCAGATTACGTATCGGAGGCCGATGCGGTAATGCTGCTTGGACGAGCGGTCTATCCAACGGACTTGAACGAGCGTGGGGATTTGTGTGGGCGTCCGAGCGAGCCGGAGCTGGCCTTGAAGGAGCGCGGATTGCCTGGGCACGTGACTCGCAAGCAGGCAGAATCCGCCGTCGGAGATATTATTTACGCGTCCCTTGAAGGTCACTGGGTTCTTCTTGGTGTGATACGAACCCAACTCGCTACCCTCAAATTCTCCGTTGACAGGGTAGCGGGGTTTGCCTCGTTTTATCCGCGATTGTAAACCCATATTTACTCCCGCCGATAATACAATCATGAATGTTAACGGGTTATCACAAACTGATAGAAACTAAATACGAGTGAGTGGAAAATAGCGCCTCACGCTGCGGTACTTTCCGAAATCTCCAGGATTTTGGCCAGGATGCCAGATCGGTCACAAGCCCCGGTCTTGAACATGATTGATCTTAAGAAGCTCTTCGCGGTATTGGGACTGATGTCCATTCGGGAGGCGATCTGCTTTGTCGCGTGTCCCTGCATCAGAAGTTTAAGGGCTTCGGTTTCCCGTTGCGTCAGGCGGAATTTCCGAGCGACCAGTCTGAGATGGGGCGACGCGCGGTGGTTCCTCTCCAGCAGAATGGCCAAGCTCGGCCCTGCGCCGTTTGCAATGTGAGATTTTAGGGTGAACACTCGGAGTTGGTATTGCCTCTTGCCAGAAGTAACTTCACTGGGGAATCTAGCGTGCGAATTGCCGTTTTGCTTCGGAAGCAGGGACTTGATCCGTCCCATAAGGAATTCGTCAAACCGTTTATTGCTGCGCGGGATTTCCGGGTATGAAAGAATGCAAACAGCCTCTTCGTCTAAGTAAAGAGGCCGGAGGAAGGCGCCCAGCAACAAAAGACCTGCGGAATGGGAATTTGCTCTTTCATACGGTTCAGGTATGGGCGCAATCGTCCTCCCGGTTGCCCCGGGCAAATATTTTGACAAGCCATTACCATTCGCCGCGGAGGTGCGCGGGAGCTCCCTTCGAGGATGGTCTCCGGTCCCGTGGTCAAGCTTACCTCTGAATAATTTTTTCATGGCCAGACTCCGAAAGGTGGCGCCTTGCAATTAAAAAATGCCCGGTAGGTTGGGTGACTTGGCTGACAAAGAAAACTCACCGTCTACACGAATCGGCTGGCGGGGACAAACGAATACTATAGCAAATAGTCTCAAGCTCAACAATAGCTAGAATACAGGATATAGGCGCAGGGGATCCCTGTAGAGCGTTTCCAGGGGGGCTTCCTGAGCTTGCATTTTCCTGACCCTATGACTTCAATAGATCCTAAATGCTTTCCTATCTTGATTAAATGCAACGATGACGCCGGGCACGACACATAGGAACGGTGCAACAACGCTTGCGGTTGATAATTAGAGACGTGTGCGCGCCGTCCGCGTTGCCTCGCTTCAGGTGATTGTGGATCGCCCGAATACGGCGTGATCTACGTGTGTTCACCGCAGCCGCTTGATGTTTCTCACGGGTCCCATCATAAATCGACTTTGACGCTGATGCCTACTGCGGATATGGCAAAGAATTCTTCCAAGTCAAAATGAATCCACGAGACAAAGCAGCGGGCTACCGAGAACGCTGTCAGGATCCCCAACTAGACCACCTGGGTTGTGTCCAGAGGACTTAATGGAACATCTTACTATTCATGTTTAGCATGCGCGACAGCTTTATCTCGTTGTAGGCGAAATTGCAGCCCCATTCGCGCTTACCGGAAGGGATTTCGGCATGGCTCCACGAATATATAAATGCGATCTTTCGTCCCCTGATGTTGCCTGCAAGGTTCACAAACCACTCCCAATCAAGGATGCGCAGAGATGGGCGGTGGCAATTTCACCTACCGCCCACCGATAACACCTCAAGCTCCGCCGCCTTTGAAGCGGAGCTATCCACTTATTCCTCCAATCGCCCACGGGGGAGTAAGCGGCCAATGTGGAGGAGATCCGCTCGATTGAGGCCTTGCCGAAGTTCAACTTCCATGGCGCGGCCATCCGATGTTTTCATACCGTGCAACTCCTGAATGGCTCTTGCAAATATTGCTTTGCGGCGGCTCTTGAATCTGTGCCAGCCAGCATTCGGGAGGTTCGGAACTCGTATCAAATTCAACAGCTCGATCGAATGGTCCTGTCCTATCCCGCGTCCGATCAGAATGGGCTCCAAGTAGAGTCTCAGGACGAAGGCCAACTCGCTTCTTAACTTGAGCATTTCCTTCGGTCGGCTGACCACCCGGCGGGCAAGAAGCTGCCGACTGAAGGGATCGGAAAAAGATGCCCGAAAGGTGGCCTGTTCCAATCGGTGGCGAGTTTTGTCGATCAATTCAAACCCGTCAATCAGGGTGAAGCCATAACCCTTCACCCCTGCTCTTTTCAGTTCCTCCACGGCATCAAGCTCCAGGTAATAGGCCTTCATCTTGAGGTTGATCGCTTTGCGCTTCAGGTGTGCGAGGTCCCGGCCTCCGAAGGATTCCCATCCCAACAGACGAGCCAGACTGCGAACTGGGACGTAGCAGTAACAAGAGACTGCGCCGTTTCCAAAGCGCGAATATTGGCAGCCTTGATCTACCCATAGGTATTCCATTGCCCCCAATATGCGGCCCTCTTCCGCTGTCAGGATTCCCCTCTCTTCATCTCTTGGAAAGAGCCGTCCCCGAATCAGGGGAACCTCCGTGACACGCCCCCCCCAAGACCCGGAATTTGGCCATGACGCGGTCGCTCTTGGCCTTGTTCGTGGACAGGGTGAAAAAGTCGGGACCGATGAACGTGGCCCATGGAAGCGTCTTGGCGGAGTAAGGAAGCTTCATCGGGCCCGACTCACGAACCAGGTCTCCTTTTCTCATGATGGGCTCCAGTTCAGTGAAAAGATCCGCAACAGAACGACTGCTGCACCTCTGGTTTGGGGACGCACTGTGGGAGGATGCAAGGCTGACGTTTTCTCTTGGTTGAACTTCGCCGCCTGGATCCGATGCGGGTGCCACCGCGTTATCAGCCTCCGAGGGCAACCCACCCTTGGCAGTTGAGAGGCGTGTTTGCAGGAGCACAGTAAAATACTTCGCCGGATCGCTCACCGTGCCCGAGTGCATCCGGTAGCGCAACTCACCGTACTCTTCCTCAACAACGCCCTCACCCAATTTCTTGATAGCTTTCCGGTAGAACGGGACGCTTTGCGCCGAATTCGTGAGCCCCAGAATTCGTTCGATCAAAGCCGCCGTATGCGGCGATTCGGCCTGGCCCATGCTAAGAAGGGTTCGGACCGAACAGGTGTGGCGATGTCCTGCGAAGCATCATTGCCTCTCTAATGATTCTTTAGACTTCTCTAAACATCTACAGGCTCTTCCGGTCGTCAGAACGACTGCACCGGAGTCCCATATCTTTGCACCCGCATCCCATATTTGTGCACCGGAATCCCGCACCCATGCCCCCGAAAACAACGGCTCGATCAAGGGCTTTAGAGCACCGTTCTCCTGAAAAGGGTAGAAAAATATCCCTGGTGGCGTCAATCCGATCATGCATCGCTTTCTAAACATCGTGGTGCTGCCGAGTTGGTTAGAATGCCGTTAAGACCCGGCTTCGATAGGGCTTTTTCATTAAAGAACGAACACTCGAAATGCGTCCTCTTGCCGGAACGGCCCGACACCCCAAGTTAAACGGGATGTCGGAGCGGTTGTCGCAATCTCAATGTAAACAGGAGCAGCACAAATGTCTCCAAAACCAATCGTTTTCGAAAGCTGTCATGGGCCGAAAGACCAAACCCGCAGGGTCGGGGCGTGGGCGGGAGCGACCCCGGTCTGGGCGCCAGTGGGCCGCCCAGACCTACTCGCTAGCTGTCGCTGCTCGGAGGTCGCTCCCGCCCACGCTTTAGTCGTTTCCAGCCGGGCAAAACCCCGGAGAAAACGTATAGACGATGTCGTCGTGCATCCCGAAGGAAATTAAGCCTGTTCGCGAGCGCGTTCATTGGGTCCTCCAGTACTTTATCCTTGATCCGCATCTTCCTGCAGCGAATTACAAAACCGAGAAATACGGCCTCACGATTACGCAGAGGTTGAGAGTTGGTATGCGGCGTATGTATCGGCAAGAGCACACGGGCCAAGGCTCTATCACAATCCATCAATTCCGATGAGCGTGTTCTCATAATCGAAGACACCTCTAAAATTCAGATCGAGCAGGGTAATCTAGTCGGACCAGAAGCACGTTGCTCCCATACCAATCTGCCGGAAGTTTTAAATCGGAATTTGCTGAAAGCCACCCGGCGACTTTGGCATGAATCGATCATCCTGGGCGAAGTCAGAGGCGGTGATGCATCAGGCCTCGACGCAGATTACTATGGGAGTGTCAGCACCATTCAATTAAGCTCTGTGTCCGAGGCCATCTCTCGTTTCACTACCTTCCTGCTCGTGTCCGGGATTGATCTGCGATCCGGCGGAATATAGCGGATCACTCAACATCGTCGCTAAATTCGAGCCCGGGTATGGCAAAAGTGTCGTTGCAGCGGGGCCAAGGCTTTCTGCACCGCCCTCTATAAATGTCTAAGAGGATGCGCGGTCATACAAACACGGCAAGATTCTCGATGGCCATAAAGAGGCTCTATGAAAACCCCAATGTCTTCTCTAAGCGATACTTTCGCATTTGTACCCTCAACACCCGAGCCGTTTGTTTCGGCCCAGGAGGCGGCGCAGTTCCTCAGCGTCAAGCGCCGCTATCTATTGGAGCTTGCCCGCAGAGGCATTGCAGGAGCCTATCCACTTGGCACGGGAAGCAAACGGAAAGTCTGGGTCTTTCGCCTATCGGAGCTCGCCGCCGCTATTGAGCGAGATGAGAACCCGATCCTAAATTCGCGGAAACCGTGTACGATCGAATCTGGCAGTCCCCGCTGAAAAGAGGAATATGGCTTATCAGCGAGGATCACTCAAGAAAGTTCGCCGCAAGGAAGGAGAAACCTGGGTGCTCAGATACCGGGTTCCGAGTGCGGAGGGGAGGCGCGTCGAACACAACACGCCCATTGGACTTGTCCAGAAGTTTCCAAAGGATGAGGACGCATGGCGTGAGGTGGACCGGCTCGGAATCCTGATCCGAATCAACGATGCCCCTTCTTCGAGCCGCACCAGGTTCAACTCCCTAGCGGACCATTACCTCAAGGCCGATTTCGGTGCGGATGCTGTTCGCCCGAAGTCGGAAAACTCGACGAGCATCATGGAACATATCGTGCGCGACTATCTCATTGCCCGCTGGGGCAATGAAATCGCAGAGGACATCAAACCACTAGAAATTCAGCGTTGGCTTAAATCGCTGAATACCGAATCGAAACTTGCATGGACGACGATTGCGAAGATGCGGGGCGTCATGAGCCGCGTCTACAAGGTCGGCATATTGCACGAGCGGGTCACGAAAAATCCTGTGCTGCCTGTTGAAACGCGTTGCAAGACTAACTACCGGGCTATCCTCATCACCCCTACCCAGACGTTCAACATCCTGAAATCCCTGACAAACAATCTTCATCACATGCTGGTGCTCACTTGCGCGGCCACCGCACTCCGCTCGTCGGAGATTCTGGCGCTGCGCTGGGCCGACATCCTATGGGAAGAAGAACGAATCCGGGTTTACAAACGCTGGGCAAAGGGCAAGGACGGCGCAACCAAGACGGAAGCATCGGCCGGCTACGTCCCATTCCATCCTGCCCTGGCGCATCATCTGCGGCAGTGGCGCAGCGAGACGCCCCACACGAAGGACACGGATTTTGTTTTCCCGTCCTTCAAGGCGTCCGGCCGTGTTCCCCTAACCTCTTCCGCATTCGTTGCCGATCATCTCCGGCCGGCAGCGAAAGCGGCCGGAGTGCAGATCGAGGACGGCCAGAGGTTCGGACTTCACAACCTTCGTCATTCGCTTAGCAACTGGCTCGTGAACAAGGCGAAAGTCGAACCCAAAACCGTGCAGAGCATTCTGCGTCATTCCAGGATGCAGACGACGTTGGATCTCTACACGCAGGAAGACAGCGATGAAACACGTGCAGCGCAGGGCGAGTTCCTGTCCGCCGTGGGGATGAGTATGGAAGCAGCGCAGTAAGCTGTGGGTCGGATTGTGGGTTGGAGGTTTGGGGCCGTTGCCCCGTAAGTCCTACGAAATAATGGTAGGCCCGTGCGGACTCGAACCGCAGACCTCTACCGTGTCAAGGTAGCGCTCTAACCAACTGAGCTACGGGCCTGTAACTGGCTTTAAATTCTAGCACAGATGAACTGGGCAACCGCGAGTTCGCCCGGTGAGAACAGAGGCTTGAATGCGGCGCCCAGAGGCTTTGCCTGCGTCTGAAGAAATCCCTGATCACAACTTCGGCATTTGGAAACGGGGAGAGGCCTGCCCGTAGGGATGCTCACCAAACTTTTCAGGTGCGTCTAATAGAGTAGAAGAAAAGACCTGGCGAGGTAGAGCCAGGCGTATGGAAGATTGGAAGAGCAGATTCAAGAGGGAGAAAACATGAAACCGTGGAGATCTTGGAGTAAGCAGAAAACAATGGCGCTGGCGATGATTATTCTGATCGGCGCCGCGGGATTTGGCGTGGCTCGTGCCAGCCAAGCGTTGTTTTCGGGCAACGCGCACGCTTCGATGAAGTTCGCCGATGCAAATGAAGGACCGAGCAAGATGGGCTTTGCGCCCGTCGTGAAGTCGGTTTTGCCGGACGTTGTCAATATATCTACATCCAAAGTAGTTCGCGCGCAGGCGGAACTACCAGAAGGAATGTTCAACGATCCATTTTTCAGGCAATTCTTTGGGCCCGGCTTAGATAACCGGCAGCAAAATCCGCGCTCGCACCGCGAAGAGAGTCTCGGCTCCGGTGTAATCGTCAGTCCGGAAGGTTACATCCTGACGAACAATCACGTTATCGAGGGAGCCACGGACGTTCGTGTCACCCTTTCGAATAAGCGCCAGTTGCAAGCGAAGGTTGTTGGCGCCGATCCCAAGACGGACATTGCTGTGTTGAAGGTGGAAGGAAGTGGTTATCCCGCGATTACCATCGGAGATTCTTCGAAGGTTCAGGTGGGCGATTACGCGTTGGCCGTGGGAGATCCTTTTGGCGTCGGACAGACTGTCACCATGGGAATTGTCAGCGCGATGAATCGCGGAAATCTCGGCATCGAAGACTATGAAGATTTTATCCAGACAGACGC
>WNFF01008498.1_pt1 | contig 24842 bp, 25 predicted proteins | sample 5400441 | NCBI WGS metagenome assembly WNFF01 (sample SAMN13153345, study PRJNA577476) | soil metagenome | isolation source: 120 cm saprolite under Douglas fir tree site 2 hole 3 replicate 1 | place: USA:California | collected 2015-04-18
CCCTTAGCCCGGCTACAACCCTCCAAAGATGTCAAATCCAACGCAACAACTAAATCCGCCTTGTCCGAAGTGCCACTGCAAGTCGACTACACGAAGAGGCAAGCGCCGAAATCGCTTGCGAACCCTGCAGCTCTTCCAGTGCACGGAATGTCTGCACCGCTTCACCGGCGAACCCGGCAAGAATCGAACCTATCCCCTCAAACTCGTCCTCGATGCCGTCTCCACCTTCAATCTCGGCTATTCCATCACCGACACTCGATCAATTCTCCGCCGCCGCTTCCACGTGGATGTTCCTGATCGCACGATCAACTCCTGGTTGACCGCCCACCGAAGTGCCGCGACCTACTCCCGTCTCCGCACCGCCGGCAAAAGACTGTTTGATCCGCGCTCAATCATCGTGAGCTGTTTCTTCGAACACCGGCAGGTATACCGCTTCCAAGTACATAACGCGAAGCTCGAGCTTTCGCTTCAATCACCCATCCATCGCCATCTTTCGGCGCTACGAGGCTACCTGACCGCCGTTCAGCGTGATTTCCCCCATCACCTCTTCCAGAACACGGCGGAGCGATCCTCAACATTTCCCGCCAAACTTCAACCCGCGATCTCCCGTAAGGAGAATCATGCCACGCGCCTTGCGGCTCTGGTACTCCCCACCTCGCCGAATAACAAAAAGCGGCATGAGACCTTGCAGCGATTTATGATCGTGAACGATTCGGTCACCGTAGCGGTGGAAGTGCCGGTGTTTCTCACCCAGGAGGACATCCGCTACTACCGTAGCCGCGGATTCGATCTAGACTTCGAGAGCGCCGTTATCACCGGTCACATCGACTTCTTGCAGATCCGCAACGGGCACATTCACATCCTCGATTACAAACCAGATGCACGCAAAGAAACGCACGCTCACGTGCAACTCACGATTTATGCGCTCGCCCTGGCCCGGAGAAGCAGCCTGCCGCTGAAATTCTTCAAGTGCGGCTGGTTCGATGAGAAAGACTATTTTGATTTCTTCCCGCTCCAGGGTGTCTACAGACGCAGAGACCAGGGATGAAGAATGGGGGGGAAGGAATGGAAAATGCCTGTGGTCGGGGCTCCTACCACTCATCTTCGCGAAGAGCCGTGCGTGGTATGTCCACCAAACTCATCGTTCCATGGACGGCAATCGCCATCTGGCGCCGAAAAGTCGGCCATCGCTGAGGAGATGGCAAGCCGCAGGAAAGTGAAGCTTGTGCCCGAGCCGATCTTAGCCCGGACAGGTGGGGTGTGATGAATCGATTGCATCGATGGTATTGCCAATCCAGCCAATGGAGGGGGTCGGAGGTTCAAATCCTCTCTCCCCGACAAATCTTCAAATGAGCTCCGAGTTACGTGCTAGCCCCTTGGGCCGGAAACGCGGCAGGGATCGGTAAAATGGTCTCCATGGACGGGGACCAGGCGGCTGCAGCTGCGCAGGCAGGCGATAAGCAGAAAGGAAAAGATCCACGCAAGCATCACTACGTTCCCGTGTTTTATCAGCGCAATTTTGCGAACGAGGCCGGGTTGCTTTGGGTATATGACCGGCAGAGGCAAACGCTGAAGGAACTGCATCCACGCGTCATCTGTTATGAAAAGGATTTGTATTCGGTGAAGCCTGAGAATAAGCCGCGGAACACGCAGGTGGAGTCGAAGGTGCTGAGTGCGGTAGATGGTCTGGGCTTCAGGGGCATCCGTAGTTTCCAGACTGGGAAAGCTTGCCGCGAAGCGGAAGGAGAAGTGGCGTTTTTCCTAGCTTTTCAATACAGCAGAGTGCCGACTATCAGCAGAGATATCCGAGCGACATATGCAAAGGCTATCGAAGAGCTTGGGCGCGTAATGTTTGCGAACGTCGAAAGGGCCAAGGCGGTCCTCGACAAATACGCACGGGATACCGGCGACTCGGTGGATGTTACGCCTGAGTCGATGGTGGAGGCCATCCAGGGGAAGCACGTTGAAATTGTGGCCACAGAAATCCCTTTCCTTACAAACATGATGGAGCAAGCCGTAAGCTTAACCCGGCTACTTACCAGGCTCGATTGGGAAGTACTTGTCGCATCGGATGAAACCGGCTTCATCATCTGCGATTGTCCTGTAGTGATTGTGCCTCCGAAAGGAAGCGATCAGGTCGGTTTCCTTGTGCCGGGCTCCGCGAAATACTTCCCCCTTACGCGCAATCTGTGCCTGCGACTCGGGGAACCCGGAAGGTCCCGGAAGTATAGAAAGATTGATAAAGAAGCGGTCCGCATCGTCAACCAGAACATCGCCGCAAACTCGGAACGATTCATCATGGGAGCATCAAGGGTTCAGCTTGAAAACGTAGTGTCACGGAGTGGAAGTAGCGGAATGGACTCTACGCCGCGCTTCACCATTGAGAATGTTCAGTCGGATGATAGCGGCACCTTGCAAAAAATTACCGCACAGCCGCGCCGATATTTCTATCCCAAAGATGGTTCAGACCATGCACTTTAGGCGAATAGCCTCAGCTTGGATTCTTTCGGTCGCAACGCACTCGGTATTATCCGGTCGGATCGCGCTGCCTGTTAAAGAGGGTGACCCTTTTATCCTTGGTTTACGCGCTCTAAGCAAGATCACGAAACCATCAAGGAGGCTTTGAAAACCTCTGAACAGTTTGTTGCCGGTGTGATGTTGAGATTTGACGGCGGCATAGAAGTCTAGCCGGTATATTTTTCCCGAAAGATTCCGGAAGGAACGGCAATGCAGGTTCTGTATGCGCATCCCAGTCGTAGGAATGAGTGCCGACGGAAGCGTTCACCCTGCGAGATCCAGTAAGGTGGGGCCTCGGGGTTGTCCTGATACAATCCTCTCCCGAGGGGGAAACTTCATGGCAAATCTGTCTGGAGTAGTCCAGCAGTTGAAGCAGGCACATGCGGAAGCACAAGGAGAAGTAAAACGTTTGGGTGCGGCATTGGCCGCTCTTGGAAGCCTGACGGGTAGGAGTCCAACCGGGAAGCGGCGTACTCTGTCGGCTGCTGCTCGCAGGAAGATCAGCCTCGCGCAGAAAGCGCGATGGGCAAAGAGGAATGCGATCGCTCAAACACCTACGGCGAAACGTAAACGCACAATTTCAGCAGCAGGTCGTAGGAGAATCGCAGCCGCTCAGAGGGCAAGGTGGGCGAAGGTGAAAGCTGGCAAAAAGTGATTTTGGAAGACTGACGTATACCGTTACGTGTCGGCGTGTTGAGTTATAGCTATCTTCTATGCACCAGAGCCAGGGTTGATCAAACCCTGGCTCTAGTCCACTTTGCCCGGTTTTCCTTTGACAGTTTCAGTCCCGTCCGTATAGTTAAGGCATACGCAATATCTATGGAAAATGATCTAAACAATCCAGACGCTTCCGTCACAAATGCCGGCTTAAAAGCTGAGTTCGGTAAGTTTGAAGAAAAGATGGAGCAACTCCTCGCTGAACAGGCAAATGTCATTTTAGAAGCCGTTGACGAGACTATTGAGAAAAGACTGGACGAAAAATTCGATCCTGTCATCACTAAACTAGACGGCATCCTGAAAGGCGTAGAGGCGCTCCAACAGGAGAACACCATCGGTGCCAAACAACTTCGTAGGCACGAAGATCAACTGCAGGATCATACTCTTCGAATCAAGAAACTCGAACTAAGCCCTAGAGCATAATCATGTTCACATGTTCGTCTATAAATGCGATCTCTGTAAAAGAGAAATCAAAGAAAGTAAGGAAATGGTGACAGCTGGCATCGGCCATGGGAGCGGATACTCTCTTTGTGCGCGCTGCGGCAAGCCACTCCTGGCATGGCTAGGAAGCGCAAGCTGCTTCAACCCGTAGCCACAAAGAAAAAACGCTAAATAGGTAGGACTATATGATCAAAAGGGAACGCATCAGAACCCATTCCACAAGGATGGGTTTTGCGTTTGAGTTTGATTTAAAAACAGGTCGGGACAGCCGGGATCTGGAGTCTTTTTAGAATTGATGAGTGATGCAGGCATACCCTCGATCGGACCCGTAGCACCGTCTCAGATGATTGAGGTTTGGGGCGAAGCGCTCGAACGTAAGGACCCTGGTACGTGGAGTCACTGCCAGCGAGTTGCAGTGTTTGCAAAGATACTGGCGCAAGCGCTGGGCCTTGAGAAAAAAGATATCCGAGTCATTACCGATGGGGCCCTCCTCCATGAAATCGGCAAGCTCGCGATTCCGGAAGCGATCCTTCGGAAACCGGCGAAATTGACTACGGAAGAGATGCTCGTCATGCGCGAATCCTCTTCCCGCGGGTACGAGATGCTGCGCAACGTGCCGTCCTTCGCGGAGGCTGCGGAAATCGTGCACGCCCATCGGGAGTCGTTTGATGGGACTGGTTATCCCCGCGGCCTCAAGGGAGAAGGGATTCTCCTAGGAGCTCGTATCGTTGGCGTCGCGGATGTAGTGGACTTACTCATCAATGATCGCCCTCACGACGGGGCACGCGCACTTGCGGCGGCGCGGACGGGGATCCTACGTTGGTCAGGGAATCAGTTTGATCCCCACGTTATCGAAGTGTTCTTGAGCGTACGGGATGACACTATAGCTGAAGGCATGTTTAGTGCCAGGTAATTAACCTGAATAGCGATATTCAAGACTTGCTTCGTCGTACAGCAACACTGGAGAGAATGAATCCGGTCGATTCAGGAAACCGCAAACTATCCCATACATCAATAGTCGTTGGGAAACATTAGCGTGAGTCCCTGTATTTCGTTAGGGACCAGCCATAGCTCCTTTCCTTCGTAAGTGCTTATTCGCCAACCGTCCTCATCGGGTGTAACCCCCAGCACGGCCTGGATCGTTGCCGTAAGCGGGGTGATATCGAACCTCACCTCGCCCTCGGGCAAATTGTCCATAGGTCGTGCGTAGTGGTAGAACACCGCATGGGTAACTCGGTTAACCGCTCCGCAACTGACCTCGGCAAGAAAACCGTCCTCGAGCGCTTGCGCGTCGGTATACTCGGAGATGATCTCCTCGGATTCTTCTGCCATACGCAAGGCGGCTACCTTTCCCGCCGGACTCATTCCCCTCATATGACTGGGACGATCCAATTGCCCGGTGACTGACACGCGGCATATGGATTATCTTACAAATCAAAAAACTTCCCTCAACAGGGCTGCTCGTTTTGTGAATAACCTCTGATGATTCCCAAATTGGTATTGCGACACAAGTACTTATGCGTGCTCGAAGAGATCTTCTCGGCGTTATCGAGGCGTTGAGCGACCGACCGGACACCTAAGTGTTTCACCGTAGTAAAAATTGAGCGCATCAGAACTTGGCCATGCTCCGTCCCCTCTTAGCTCTAGCCATCATGTGATGTTTTACATAAGATCGAATCTTTCGTCGAGAATCTTCTTAGAAGCTCTAACAACACCTAGTCGCAGCTGCCGAGGCCGGAACGCCCGAGTTCCAGGTAGCTTCTCAACTCCGCCACTCGTTTCATCCAGAACGGGATTTGTTAAGGAGTTCCCGTCTCTCCATCGTTTACTTCTCTCTGGCTGCCGCTGCGCGCTCTTTGGCGTGGGCAACCAGGGCATCGAAGCGCGGGTCGCCGCGAAGCAATTTCATGTCTGGATCATCTTCGATCTGGAGATCGTCGCCAGGAGGGAGTCCGTGGTCAACGGCCTCTCGCATGACCGAGAGCGCCTCGTCACGCTTACCTTCTCGCGCCGCGATGCAAGCCAGGCTGTACATGGAAACGGCGGTATCCGGGTGCTCTGGCCCAAGGACACGGCGCCGAATATCGAGTGTCTGGTCTTCCATCTTCTGCGCCTCGACATAGCGGTTTTCGTGTGCGAGAACCTTAGCGAGCCAGTCCATCGACCACAGCGTTTGCGGGTGCTCCGGGCCAAGGACACGCCGCCCAATGTTAAGCGCCTCACGTTCCATCTTCTCTGCTTCGGCGTAGTGGCCTTCTCCGTCGAGAGTCATACCTAAAGTGCTCATCGAGACCACTGTCATCGGGTGCTCCGGCCCAAGGACACGTCGCGCAATGTCGACTGCCTCCTTTTGCAACTTCTCCGCTTCAGGGTAGCGGCCTTCGTGTTGCAGAGTGAAAGCCAGATCGACCATTGAAGATAGCGTATTCTGGTGCTCTGGGCCGCGGATTCGTCGTATAACCTCTAGCACCTGCCGCTGCAACTTTTCCGCATCGGCATAGTGACCCTCGGCATCCAGCGCGAGAGCCAACATGTCCATCGACCTCAGCGTTTGCGGGTGTTCCGGGCCGAGGACACGACGCTCGATGCCGAGAATCTCGCTGTACAGCTTTGCCGCCACACTAGTGTGGCTGTCGAAATATTCATTTTCTGCCAGATCATTCATGGACAGCAGTGTGTCCGGGTGCTCCGGCCCGAGGACACGTCGTCGAATATCAACCGCCCGTTCCAGCAGTGATCGCGCTCGGGGATAGAGTCCGAGACTTACGTAGACATTCCCCATAACGCGCATCATCTGTGCCTGAAGCTCTGGGTCCTTCGCTAGCCCTGCGTCAATCTCCTTCGACGCTTTATCCAGAATTTCCCGCGCCGTAATGCTGTTTCCCCGCGCTTCACTCGGGTCAGATACCTTAAACATCCCAGTCATGAAGTCGGTGATGCGATTTGCCCGGTCGCGTTCGCGCGTGATGCGGCGCAACTGCACAGCCTGCATGACCGCAAATCCGGCCAGCAGGAGCACTAGACCTGCCGCCACGGCCACTCCCATGCGGTGACGACGAATGTATTTCTGCAAACGATAGCCGGCACTGGCAGGACGGGCTACGACAGGCTCATGGTTCAAGTGTCGACCGATGTCTGTTGCCAACTCAGACGGCGTTCCGTAGCGGCGGGCGCGGTCCTTCTCGAGAGCCTTCATAGTGATGCAATCGAGATCGCCGTGCAGCAGACTCACCAACTGCTTTGGCTCGGTTCCGCGCATCTCGGCAGTTCTCGTTGAGGACTCTTTCTCCATAGCGGTTTTTGTGCTGGGACGGCGCGGCTCTTCCTCGCGCAAACGGCGAAGAACTTCGTAGAGCGGCTGCTTCTCCCACTGTTTGGTATCGAACGGCAGGAAGCCGGTCAGTAAGACGTAGAGCACCACCCCGAGAGAGTACACATCGGTCCGCGTGTCCACGTCCTGCACGTTGGGATCGGCTTGCTCTGGACTCATGTACCCCGGCGTGCCCACGAAGGCTCCGACCTGAGTAAACATGGTCTCCGCTACAGCCTGGGGCATCGCCGCTTTGGCCAGCCCGAAATCGATGATGCGTGGAATCGGCTTTCCATCCAATTCCGCCACCAGGATGTTGGCAGGCTTGAGGTCGCGGTGAATGATCGCTTTCTGGTGCGCGTGCTGCACTCCGTCACAGACCTTGACGAACAATTCCAACCGTTCCCGAATCTTCAGCCGTTTCTGATCGCAGTAATCGGTGATCGGCACGCCGGGCACGTACTCCATGACAAAGTACAGTTGTCCATCGGCGGTTGCCCCGGCGTCAAAGACCTTGGCGATCGACGGATGTTCCATGATGGCCAGCGACTGACGCTCTGATTGGAATCGGTGGAGCACCGAGTCATCGTACATGCCAACCTTGATGAGTTTCAGCGCGACTTGCCGCTGCAACGGTGCCGTCTGTTCCGCCAGCCACACCTGTCCCATGCCGCCTTCGCCGAGTTTTTTCAGCAAGCGGTAAGGCCCGATCGATGCCAGATCTCGCTTGGCCGTAGCCTCTACTGCTGGGGCAGAACCTGGAGTCGCCTCGGCATCACCATGCGTCGGCACTGCGCTGTCGAGTTTGGTTTGGACATTTTGAGAATCGAGGGTGGGGGCGGGATTGTCTCGGTTATTCAAAGTCGGCCTCACAATCTGGCCAGACAGGACATCAGGGCGGGGACTGAGAGCTTCGCGATACAGGGGGTCTGGCCGACGATCACTCGGCACACGTCCAGGCCGCATTTTATCTCCACGAAATGGGTAGGTCAAAGAAAACGTCAGAGCCAGATGACCCAAACACTCCTCCGGCGTACCTTTCGAGAACGTTCCAGCAGAGGAGAGCACAGGCAAGAGCCAGGAACGCCTCATGGATATCGACCCGCTTTTCGTAACGCACACGCAGCCGCCGGAACTGATTCAACCAAGCTAAAGTTCGCTCTACCACCCACCTCGATCGACCTAGTCCACTGCCATGTTCGGTATTGCGCTTGGCGAGCAATGGCATGATGTGGCGAGCACGCAGACCTTGCCGAATCGCCTCAGCGTCATAACCACGGTCGCCTAACACGCAATCAGGGCGATGGCGCGGTCGAGCCAGTCCGGCACGGCGAAGTGGATCAATTGCCAGATGCCTGCCCTTTGCCAATCACGTAACCGCCGCCAGCAAGTCATGCCCGAGCCGCAACCCAGTTCCTGCGGCAGCATCTCCCAAGGTATGCCACTGCGAAGCACGAAGAGGATTCCTCGAAAGCAAGCGCGGTCTGGCAAACGAGGTCTGCCACCTTTGGGCTTGTGCGGAAACGACGGCAAGAGCGGTTGGATTAGATTCCACAACGCATCGGGAAGTAGGGAGTCCACTTCGTCTCTGTTGCGTTCCGCAAATTAATCGGATGATCCCGACTCCATGCGTCCGCCTCCGCAGAATATTTCTCAATTCCATTATTTATTTTCCCTCGAGGTCAGAAGCGGCCACTTGATCCCGTCGTTATCTCTCAGGAAGAACCACTTCCGAAGAGGACACGACACCATGACCCCAGACCATCGATTCACGACCTATACCCGGCTGGAAAAGGCATACCGCAGAATATTTGCACGGCGGATGCCCGCCCGCCAAAAACGCCAGAAGCTGCAAGCCCGGTTCCCGAGATTGCGCAGGTTCTTAACGTCAACGCCTGGATAAAAAAAGGAAAGTCGGACAGCCTCACATCCTTGCGTCATAGACCCTAGAGGGTCAAGCGCAGGCTCGCCCTTTGCATCATCTTTACGTCATCACTTACCACATACTCGAAAGGATCATCGCATGAACATGTCTGACCTACTGAACCCCGACTGGTGGATCAAGCGCGCTTTCCGCAATTTTGTCGCGATCCTCGCCATCCTGCTTTTTGTGTCCTTGGCCGCCCACGCGCCGTTCGGCCCATTGCTCGTCCTTGGCGTCTTTTGCCTCGTCATCTACCGCATATGGACCGTACTCCCTGAACGCACCAACACGCGCCGGCAACGCAACACCGCGGGCGCGGAGCGCACCCCGGTACTGCCCGGCGAGGCCCACCAATGAAAAGCTTGCAACTCGTACAGTACCTAAACGCGCGGCGACTGAAAGATGCAACCGACACGTATCTCGGAAAGCTCCAGTCCGCACCCTTCCAGGCGTCGGAGGCGCACACGAAGCGGGTCTTGGCGGAACTTGCACAATCCCCCGGTCCCCACGTGTATTTGGGCGAGACCCCTTCGAGGCTCAAAGTCCGGGTGCCTTTGGCATTCCTGATCCGCGCCTGCTGCATCACCACGGGCGGCACGGGTGCCGGCAAGACCATGGCGGCTCTATTGCCCTTAGAGGCGATCGTACGACGCCTGCCGGGGCTGAAGACCGTAGGCTTCGGGGTTCTTGATGCCAAGGGCGAACTGTTCGATCGCGCGGTGTATCTGCTGGCCGCACGCTTGGCCGAGCTGCACGGCAGGGAGCGCCAGGAACTCCTGGAACGCATCGTGATCGTGGACTTTGCCAACCGAGTCTCCCTTTCTCCCTACAACATCCTGGCTCGCTGGAGTTATGCGGAACCGGACTTTTTCATCACCAGCCGCCTGGAGACCCTGCGGGAACTCCTGCCCTCAGGCGAGAAACTCTCGCTGCGGGGTGCCAGCGTCTTAAAGCACATCCTGACGTTGCTATCCGAGTCCAATCTCCCCCTCACGTATCTGGACCGGGTGCTCGGCGACGAACCATTTCGCAAACGTCTCCTGGGGTCCTGCCGCAATGAGGAACTAGCGCTGTACTTCCGCACGCACTTCAATGCGGAAGGCAAGCAGACGATCGCCGCTCTGCGCGCCCGCATGGACTCCTTATTCGCCTCCGAAGGCGTGCGCCTCGCCCTCTCCGGTGACTCCGCGCCGGACTTTCTCCGGCTGCAGAACGAAGGCAAGATCGTCCTGATCAATTGCGCGGGACCCACCATCACCCGGGGCGTGCGCCTCTTGCTGCAGGGACTGGTCCTGTCCGATATCCGACAGGCGATCTTTACACGTCCCAACAACCCCCCGGTCACGTACTGGTGGTGCGCGGATGAGGCGCAAAACTTTTTCTTGACGCGCCAGATGCAGGAAAATCTCACGGACATCCTGACCATGGCCAGAGACGCTCTATACCAACATTCGCTGGAGCTTGACCCTCAGGTCAACGCAGCACGACGCCGGATTTCTTCGAAGCGCCCTGCCCGTCACCGGGCGGATGCAAAAGCCGGAACTCAATCCGTTCCGAGCGGCAGGCACCTACACCCCGGAAGAGGAACGCAACATCGCCCTCGCCGGCATTGCCACCCTGCCCGATCGGGAAGGCTACCTCTGGTTAAAGACGCTGTCCGACAAAGCCATCCGCATACGTACCCCCTTCATCGATCTGGGAGGCGGGGAGCACTTCCGCACCATCGTCGATTCCATCCTGCAGGACACCACCATCGGGAACCGCATCACGAGAAGCGAGTATCTGGACCGTATCCGGCTGCGTGAGCGACAGTGGACCCAAAACCCGCTAGACACCGCGCCGGAGGATTTGGATGTACAGATGGCGCATGCGTACGTGGGACCGAGGCAGGTGGGCGCATGAACGGTAACAATGCAGTGCTGTTCATTCGTTGGATACTCTGCCTGCCATTCCGGATGCTCGACAGTTGCGTGCGCTTGCGGCGTCATGCCGCGTTCCTGCGCCTTGCCACCGCTACCCAGATATTCTGCCCGTGCGGTATCCCCATATCCCTGGTAGGACTGTGGCGCTGCTCTTGTTCCTTCATCTACCGCGGGCATCTCCTGCAGTTGTGTCCCCTGTGCGGGCGCGTACCCAGAATAGTGCGGTGCTATACCTGCGGACTGACCACTAAACTTCCGGAGCCATACCATGACGAAACTGACTAACCGGGACATGCAGATCCTCTGGTCCTGCGGGGTTTCGCAAGTACTGACCACTTCCCAGATCCAGCGCTGGCATTTTGGCTCCACCTGCCTGCGCAACGTCCAAAAACGCCTGCAGAAATTGGTCGAAGCGGGGTTCCTGAATGTCATTGAAACCAGAGTCTGTACGGATAACCTCGTGCTCCTGGGAAAAGTCGGACACGCCGAGCTGCAAAAAACCGGCTGGAAGGCGGAACTCAGGCAAGAAGCGCCCAAAGACCTTCAACACCATTTGGGAGTCGTGGACATCCGTATCGCCCTGGACCGCAGCCTCCCCGCCCTACCTGGGATGCAGCTGCGGTACTGCTATGCCTATTGGGAACTGGGACAGTTCGCGTGGTCCTACCCCGTCATCCCGGATATGATCTTCTCCCTTCGGAACGCCTACGCCCTTCAAGCCGCGGTGGAATTCGATCGCAAGACAGAAATGCTGAACGTATTCGCAAAGAAACTCCTGCAGTACCGACTGCTCCTGGAGCGACATCCCCTCTCGACGGTCCTGGTAGTCGCAGAAAAGGAGGAGGATGCCGAACGCCTGGTCGAGGGACTGGAAGGCGTAGGCAGCACCATACCGATTCTCACCACCTCACTGCCGGAACTGAAAGATAAGGGTCTGGCGGCTATAGCCCGCGCGCGTTCGCATATGTTCGGCACCCGCACCCTAGCCGAACAACTGGAAATCGACACCGCGAGACTGCAAAGCGGGAAAAGAGCGGTAAAAGGCGAGCTCTAAAGGGGGTGGGAGTCCGGATACCTATGCGGCGGAAAACAAAAGAGATACGGACAGCAAACTCGCCGCATGGCGGTGAGGCAGCGGCTAGCCTAGCGGCGAGGCAAAAATCTTCCGTCGGACAAGAGCGAATCGCCTCGTTCCTATTGGATAGAACCGCATTAGAGAAAGGAACAAGACCTATGCCCAGAGTTCAGGACACGGATGAAGTACGCATCCTCCGGTATTTCGAAGAAGAACCGCTGGAGAAAGCGGAACTGCTTTACCACATCATTGCCGAGAAGATGCGCCAGCGCATGCCGCCGGGGAGATCTTCGCCCCAAAAGAAGGACATGCGCCGGAACGTAAAAAGCGACGAAGAGGCCGTTACTCCCTAGAACCCGGCCGCAAAAAAGACTTTCACGATCTTGTATGCACGGCTACATTGACCGCGACGCGTTCGTTTATTCAAACGGTGCGGTGTATTTCAATACAAGCCGGCGCTGCAGGGCGAGGCGGCAGGACGCGATCTGCTTATGACGGATCTTGGTTGCACCAAGATCTCGCACCGGCGGAGACGCCTGCCGCCTTATTACGGTACCGCAAAGAAATTCATATGTGCCATTGGGAGCCCACCGTGCCGCGCGCGGCAACGCTCCCAAAGCGGGAACGGGAAGGGACAGACACCCGACAAGTCGTATGGTAGAAGCCAATGGACCAGATCAATTAGCCGCAAAGTTCGAACAGCCTGTATATCTTGCCTGTTCGTGCTGCGGAAAGCTGATCGAAGACTCAACGGACCAAAATGCGTGCTTTGGCATTAAACCGTATCCGCACGACCAGGGCGTCGGAGAATGTTTCGAGTGCGGCGGCGATCCGCACTCGGAGGATATCCGCACGCGGCTCGGGCGGTCGGGTCGGACGTTCTATGAAACTAGAATGGACATTGTTCGGGAACATCTTGAACCAGAAAACCGTGCCAAGTTCGATGCGATGGACTATGAACGGAAAGTTGCGGTCATAGGACAGTTTATTGAACGGGGCGTTATGATCTAAATGCGGGATTCTGGAACCTTCCCCGTTACCGTTTAAATTAAAAACTCCGGAACACATCTGTACGCAAGATTCGCAGTTAGCGCACTCGGCCAGTGCGGAGACTTTCTTAACCCCTCCGTACCTGGAACGGTATGGCGCACAAACTCGGTAAGAAGCTGCTCAGCTGGGACGAGTCAATTGATGATGAAGTGAGATACCGCCTTGATCAGCACGAAGAAGACCTGAAAGTAGGCGTTATTTCTAAGGACGAGAGGAAAACGGAAAAGGAAATCGAGGGGAAAATTTACGCGGATCAGGACTTCTGGCACTTCCATTGGGAAGACTTCACGGCGTACTTGACGTCGATTCTCGATCGCAAGAGTCCGGACGGGTATTGGAAAGCACAAGTCCGGAACTTCGGCTGGAGGAATCTGGATGGCGTAAAGTTCTTGCAGGCCAAGAGTGGCGCAAGCTTTCTCCGCGAAATCCTTCCGCAAACCGATTGCCATTTTTACATCTTCAACTATGGCAAAGGGCTCGCGATCCAAAACTTCCATCACGACTCGCCGGTCGGCAAAGCAGGAGGGTGCCGTGAAGTAAATCGTAGTTTGAGAAGGGGCGAACGGCCGGGGCGGGATTCAGCTTCTGCGTATGCAAACCACTACGTGCATGGACAAGTGGAGGGAAGAATTTCTCGAAAGCACGGAAGACATAGCAGGACTCAAGGTCGAGCAACGTTACTGGTGTAGTGAGTCCGGACTCCCCTATCCATTTATTGGCTGGGAGAGCGGAGGAAATGACGGAGACCAGTGTCTGCTTAGATCAGATATCAAGCAGACCCAAGCAGCTGAGGTATGGTGCCGAGCGCTGGATCTGGTATTCCCTGATCTGGCACAACTCGGGACAGAGCTTACCCTACATCCTCCGGAAGATCTCTGGACGTATCTTTACCCCCACAAGGGCGAGGATCCGGGAGAGTCGCTTTCGGAGGACTGGTGGGAGCGCCGAGCGGTGGCCGCATGGTATGCAATCCTGCGGCACGGCATCACGCACGGCGACACGCTTGAATACTGGTGACCCTAATCCAGTTGGTCCTGGAACTGCGCCGCTCGCCTCTTCTGAAACTATGCGTTGTTTTTTTCTTTTTTACATTGGCATTATGTCGTCAGAATCGATCATGTTGTGACGTCTTGAATGTTTGAAGGCGAATGGCAGGGACGGTCGGTTTCATGCTTATGGAACGGACGACTAGCGATGCTGGACAAACGTACCAGTTTACGGCTGCTCAGTACACTGCACTCTCCGACGAGGAACGAAATGCCATCCAAGGGGTAGCAAATTACCTCGAGGGAGAGAATCTCGAGGCTCCCGATGACGAAAGGCTTTCGAGCACTTTCAACATCCTCCGGCCATGCGATGGGTGCGTTCCAGGGGAGGAGATTGGTGCAGACATCCTTCTCGACATCCGGCGCAAGTTCGCTTGCATTTACTTCAGTGCAAGTGAACTGGCAGAGGAGGAAATCAGGCGCAAGGGACTTCGGAAGCGGCACGACTCTTACTTCTATCTTGTCGTCGATCCAAGCTACGCGGATGCAACCCACGTGGCGGTGGTTGATTACGATCAGGAGAAAAGACCCTTCTGCTACTTCCAAGAGTACACCAAAGCCTGGAATCTGGAATTTGAGACGCTGCAGGAGATCGCAGCAGAAGTGTTGCGAGCGCGCGACGAGATCGTTTCGACCTTTCTCCGTGTTTCGGTCAAACCCAAAACTCCGAAGAAAAAGTGAGACGTAAACAAAACCGCGCGGAACCTCGCCATTCGCCTCCCATATGTTTTGAGCTGGTAGCCTAAGATTCAAACCGCCTGCTGGCCGATCGGATAAAAAACCATTCGGAGCCAGGGTTTCTCTGACCGTGGCTCTATGAGTTCCGTTTTTCATTCGCTTGTTTTAGGTTTGAGGAACACCTGCCCGCACCACCTTTATATATTTTGTCGGAATCTCCTCATCACCTCCGTTTTACCCTTCTGGAAGCCAGAAGCTGCCTCGAAGTGAGGCGAATGGCAGGGACAGGTCACAGTCACAACCTATGACCCATCAACAGGTGATCGAGAATTTTGTACAGGAAGGACAGCGAGGAACCGGAACGTACGTGAAGGCCACCAAAGATGTGCTGTACTCTCGGATTCCAGCTCTATTGTATCGATCGGCAGAGCGGGTTCCCCTGGCGGTACGGCTCAAGGATGACGGCCTTCTCGTGAATGGTGCGGGGTTCCGTTGGCCCATCACTGGACACCAACGGTCCATCCTCAGGACTGCCGAAACCTCCAAAAGTAGCTTTGGCGTCGTTCCTTTCCACTCGATCGTTGCCGCTTGGACCGATGGCAAAGTTGACGATTGGGGCCAAGCGCCTATTCCGACACGGGACCTCCAAAAAGAGGTGAGCATTGTCGTTCCGAGTCAAGGGGAGCGGTGGACGGAGGTAAAAGGCAAGGACAAACACGGCCAGGAAACAACCAGACAAATCCATACGCTGGCGGACAGCGTCATCCGCGTAAAGGATCACTACTATCTCTGCGGTGGATGAGACTGGTTCAAGCTTCAATGGCATGTATTTCCTTGCTGAACTTGCTACCGACCGCGCGCCTCAAAGGCTTGAGGACGCTTTCAATGCGTTAAAACCTCCGGTGGTCCGGGAAGCGGAGGCGCGAGGTGCCAACATCATGCGCCAGGGCGAGTGGTTTGCGATCCCGACCATGCTGCGTACGTCCGAACTTATGCAGGACGTCGAGCGAGGGGTTGCAGCCTATCGGCTGAATCGTGTGCTGGGAAAAGACGGCCATCACCAACTCGAGGAAGCAATCATCTATCGAGCGGGCGACCGCAAGGGCCAGGTGTTCGCACGAGGCGTGCTAACGCACACCAAGAATGAACACACTGACCTGGATCTTGGCACGATCCGCTGGTACTTAATCGTCCATAACGTCGCAGGCGCCGGCTACACCCTCACGGGTAAGGGCACTGCGCAATTTGACTAGACCTGGAACCTGTACCATTCGCCTCTCTTGGTGGCGGAAGTCATTGATATGTGCAATAGAACAAGTTTCGTTCGGTCCCTGTCTGTCGGCACTTCCCCCGTAAGCGGATGCGCCGAAGGCACCTATGCTCGATCAGTTCGCAGGGCTCGGCATGATCTTCGCCGTCCTGGCGTGCATTGCAATGCTCGTCAGGTACGAGCGAAGGCTCAGCCGGTGGCTGCAGAAAGGTTCGAGAAAGCGCCGAAGGCTCCTCATCGCAGAAGCAGTGAGGTGAGTTCTCGACAGGCGGGGATCGGCGAAAGCAACTGAAATATTTGAAGATCTAAACTCAGGCTGCTTCAACATCGTAGTTGAGCAGCAGATGTCTGACACGGGAGTGGGTGCGGTTTTAACCCCCGCGCCAAATCTTATGTGTAAACATGAGAAAGAAAAAGTCGAATGGGATGATAAGCCGACGATGGAACACAGCGTAGACGGAGACATCCCCTGGTACGGAACATGCTCCTGCGGTAAGCGCGTATATGAGATATATACGCAGCAGCCGGAGGTGTACGAGGCCTAAAGCCTCGCCCAGTACGAGGCCTAAAGCCTCGCCCATTCCCGTTGTCAGAAGGTATCAGATCCTCCACAACACATACCACTTGAACTCCTGGTTTTCGTATGGCACACTCCCGTCCTCTCCTGAAGGGGGTGGCATATGGCAACTAAGCCATTGCAAGATGATCCCTCCGGCCCCGACACAGAATATTTCCAAAGTGAAAACATCCAAGATTTGGAACCTGTCCTGCTGTTACGGACCGCCAAAAGCCTCATTCTGCCGCTTCGGATTCCAGACCATTGGGAAGAGCAACGATTACCGGCGACCCCAACGACAAGATCGATGACAAGATCGATCGGAGAATCCCCGGTCTTGGCATTCAAAGCAACAACGCATGTTCTCGACCCGGGAACGGGACGCCCCCCACCATAACTGTCTCCATTGGGCCAGGCATCGACGATGGGAGCGCAAACATTTTCCTGCAAAGCGACTCGATCCGGAACGAAGGGAGTTGGAGAGCGTATCTTTACCGAGGAACTGAGCTGCGTGCCGGCGTTCCTTTTGCCGATGGGTATGTGGAACTTTCCCGCGCGTTGCCTGCCGGCATCTACACGGTGAAACTGACCAGTGCCGGCGCACCCGTCCTTCCGGCTTTACCTATTGCCCTCGAACCATTCAATCTAATCATCACTTCGGCATGGGTTTGCTGCAGACCATCGTCACCGCGCTCACCCAAGTCGTGGAGAAACAAGATGACGCGCCACCTCCTTCCGGGAGAGGGAAGGCAGCATCCGGACGTTCATGGTGGCTGAGTCTAGCAGGCCGAGGAATTACTACGTAAGTGCGAACTAGTGTCCGGAACGTGGATCGCTCGACTGGTAGCGCCTCAGCAGTTGATCTAACGAATCCAGTAGTGATCGCTGGTCCGCGCCGAAGGCTCGAATGACCTCCGCGGTCAGCAGCGCGTCTTCTTTCTTGCCAACTCGAAAATAGGCGTCGCAGAGCAAGAGAAGAGTGTTCGGATCGGCGGTGCGAGACCTTTCCAGGTATGTGATCGAATCCAACCAGCGCTCCTGCCGGTATCTGATGCCACCCATACCAATCAGTGCAAGCGGGTCGGCTGCATCGAGCGTCAACGCAGAACGCAAAGACTGCTCGGCCACGTCGATCTCGCCAGAAGCCAATTGCACCATGCCAAGGTAAGCAGCTAGGTGGGCATCGTTCGGAGACAGACCTCTGGCGGTCAGGAGGGCTCGCTTCGCATCGTCGTTCCGCCCCAGGCTGAAATACATTTCGCCCAGCAAATAGTAGGGGTTCCTTGGACTCGTCGGATCGATGTCGGGAAGCTTCGCCAGATATTCCAGAACTTGCTGTTCCTTATTATCGGCCAGTAACGGCTTCATGTGTTTCCAGGCATCCTCGACCTCGGCGCCCCGTAGTTCGCTGGAGGTATCGATCCTCCCATTCATGGCTGCGAAGAGCTTCGTTTCGCGGCGGGCCTCTTCGAAACGACCCAGCCGTTGGAATGCCCTCCCAAGTTGGAAGTGGGCCTGGATCGGTGAGGGCCGCAGAGTTAAAGCGCGTTGGAGTGGTGCGAGCGCAGCTCTGAAATCTTCAAGCTCCACGAAAGCTCTTCCCAACCCATAGTACGCGGCGCCATCCGCATACTCGTGTGCCAACGCGTATTCGTAATATTGTCGAGCCTTCTCCCAGTTCCCCAATCTCGCACTGGCCTCCGCCAGGAAGAAAGCGGCCTCCCCGTCTCTCGCTGTTTTCTTCAGTTCGGCCTCGAAGCTGTCTGTCGCCGACGGAAAGTCGGTCAGGTCAAACTGTGTCTTGCCGATGTCGAAATCAATCCGGGGCAGATTGGGATTGAGCTGTCGGGCTTTTTGGAGTTGTCGGAGTCCTTCGCTGCGAGTCTCCAGCTTCGACCTCAAATACTCTCCATACTTTTGACGAACCTGGGCGTCGTCGGGTGCGATGTTCACGGTCTTCGCAAGGGTCTCGCGCGCCCGATCGAAGTCAGAATTCATGAAGTAAGCCTCACCGAGGTAAAAAAGCGCCTTGACCCTGTTCGGATTTGTACTGAGGCTGTATTGGTAGTTCTCGATTGCTCTGGCCCAGTTGCGCTCGCGCAAGTAGACCATGCCTAGCTCGAAACGGAGTTCAGAATTGTCGGGAAGATCGCGAAGCGCACTCTGATAGAGTTGCTCGGCTTCCCCGAGTTGACCGGCTTCGACAAGGCTCTGCCCTCTTGAGACGATCGATGCCACGTCAGGACGTGCTTGCCCCACCGCGAACGCCGACAAGAGTAGCAATGAGGCTAGCTGTGGCATTTCGCGAAGCATCGTAACACTCCGGTTCAGTCCCAATGGTAAGCTTCGTGGGCCACTCTTACGTAAACCTCATGCGGGTATTGTCGGCAATCTTCGTTGCAGCACTGACGGCTGCGGACTGGTTGGGTTCTTCACGGCCGACGGGCATTCAGTTCGAGGAAACTGCGGCGAAAGCCGGATTGAGCTTCACCACCGCAAACTCGCCGACTGCCAACAAAAATCAAATCGAGACGATGGTCGCCGGTGTCGCTCTGTTTGACTATGACCGCGACGGCTACCTGGATATTTACCTGGTCAACGGAGCCGCTATTCCTTCCCTAAAAAAAGATTCCCCGATCTACTGGAATCGGCTGTTTCACAACAACGGTAACGGAACGTTCACTGACGTGACCGAGAAGGCCGGAGTCGCGGGGACTGGCTACGGAATGGGCGTTGCGGTAGGCGATTACGACAACGACGGCTGGCCAGACTTATTTGTTTCTAACGTCACCGAGAATCAGCTGTTCCACAACAATCGAGATGGAACGTTCACCGACGTCACCGTCAAGGCTGGAGTCGCGGGGGCACACCTCGACGGAAAGAAAATGTGGTCGGCGGGCGCAGGATGGTTTGATTACAACAACGATGGATTGATCGACCTTTTCGTCGTCAACTACTGCAAATGGGAGGTGAACCAAGACCCCTACTGCACAGTCGGGGGCGGGACTCGTGGTTACTGTCATCCGAACTATTTCCGTCCGACCCACAACACCTTGTACCGGAACAATGGAGACGGGACCTTCAGCGATGTTTCCGAAGAAGCTGGCATAGCATCCCACTTTGGCAAAGGCATGAGCGTTTCCTTCGCAGACTCTGAGGGCGACGGATTTATCGATGCATTTGTAGCGAATGACACAACCCGAAATTTCTTGTTCCACAACCTTGGCGGTAAGAAATTCGAGGAAGTGGGCGAACTGGCTGGCGTGGCATACGGAAATAACGGATCAGCTCTCTCGGGCATGGGAGCTGATTTTCGCGACGTGGACAATGACGGGCGTCCGGATATCTGGCATACGTCGGTGGAATTCGAGACCTTCCCGCTGTACGGAAATCTGGGGCACAACGAATTCGGAGACTTCACGGTGGGCAGCGGACTGGCGCGAGCGACCTCACAGATGTCAGGATGGGGCAACGGAATCGTGGATTTCGACAATGACGGGTGGAAAGACCTGTTCGTGGCACGGTCCAACGTCCTGGACAATATCAGCGCGCTGGTTCCGGAACGCAAATACCCGGAACCGAATTCAGTGTTCCGAAATCTCGGAGATGGGAAATTTGAGGACGTCAGTGGCGCCGCAGGGCCGGATTTCCAGGAGCAAGCTCCCCACCGCGGGGTTGCGTTCGGGGATATCGACAATGATGGGCGCGTGGACATGGTCGTTTCCGTGCTGGGTGGACCGGTGAAGCTCTTTCGCAATATATCTGGTGAAGACAATCACTGGATACTGTTGAAACTGGTGGGAACAAGAAGCAACCGGATGGGGATCGGGGCGCAGGTACGTATCACTACAGAAGATGGTCGCTCGCAGTGGAACGAGGTAACAACTGCCGTTGGATACGCCTCCTCCAGCGACAGTCGAGTACATTTCGGACTGGGAGCGAACCGGCGTATAAAGGAAATCGAGATTCGCTGGCCCAGCGGTGTCAAACAAGTACTTCACGATGCCGATGTGGACCACATCATGACCATCCAGGAACCGCCTCATTAAGTACTAGTTCACGACCGGGTCCTGCCAGTAGGCGTTTCCGGCCTCGTGGTGAGGAATCAATACGCGCTGGTAAAGTCGCAACACCACCTCCTGGTCCGTGTACTTCGATAGATCCACGCGGATGTCCTGCCACCTTCGCGTTTCGGATAAGCCCTCGATGAGCTTGTCCAGCACCTTGTCGTCATTCACATACACCTGCAACTGCCATACGCGTCCCGGATCCACGCCAGCCTTGATCTTCAAAGCTGAACTCTTGCCCAATCTGGCCGTTCGCCTCAAAACTGTTCCTCGCACTTCATCGCGCGGGTACGTAGATAGGACATCGTCGTCCAGATATGTGATGCCGCGGATTCCCGGCATGCCGCCTCCGGCGCCGCCAAATCCCGCGCGTTCCAGCGTCCAATCGGGGTTCCAGTAGTGCATCAGGTCGGCCAGTCTGAACAGCTCGGCCGGTTGAGTCACGGGCACCTGAATTGTAATTCGGAGTGTGTTTCCATCGTCACTGGCCCCGTGCGCCACTGCGATAGCGAGGCCGAGTTTTTCCGTCCGCCTCGCCAGTTCTGTAATACTCTCGTCTACTGGAGGGGTTAATTTCAGGGGCCCCATCTCCGCACCCATGATACGGTCGTGGAGTTGGGCTACCTGCTCTGGTGGCAAAGCATTCATCCCGTGCATAGCCGCAACTACTGATTCGGAATTGGCCGCATTGCAATCGGCATCAGCGAAGTCCGCTGCGTGTACGGCGAGCTGAATCGTTTTTTGAAAGTCGCCGCCGCCGAACCACACACTTGTGGCCACGAAACCGCCATTGACCACAGCGTTATTCGTGGCCGGATACTCGATCCCCCAGCGTTCATCGATGGCTCGGAAAATCTCATCGGGTCCCCTGCCCGCGTCCGCCATGGCAATGATCATGTCCAGGCACTTGCGATAAGGCGAGTCAGGATGAATCAGTGTCGCCGCCCTGCGGACGATTAGTTGGGGATCGTTCTCCACGAAAGCGATGCTGATCATTCCGGAAACAAAGACTGCCCCGTCCGTTCCCTCAGCATAGCCATTGATGTGGCCGAGCCGTCGGGCCATTTCGGCGGCAACATTGGGCATGCCCGGACTGAGCACGCCGTATACGTCGGCGCTGAATTGCGGCCCAATGGTCCACCAGAGCTTGTTGTAGCGGGGATGCCCGGTGTCCGGAGGCGTGATCCCGCGTTTTAATAGTAGCAACGCCTGCTCGCTTGAACCCCACGAGCCGGCGTTGTTTTCGAGCCACTGCTGCCCGAGTTGTTGGACGGTCAGCCCAATTCCGTATTTCTCGAAAGCGCGGATCGCCACCATCTCGTAGTAATAATCATCGTCCACAGGAGCGTAGCCCGGAAGCTGGCTCAGTGGTGTGATCGGCAACGTCGAGGCGGTCTGGTGCTCGAAACGTCCGCCCGTCTTCTGAGCAATCATTTGTGCCATCCAGACCGCTTGGACCCGATCGAGGTATTCCGCGTGCGATAACACCAGCGTTCCAGTCGCTGGCGGTACACTGTGCTGCCCGGCCACTTGGCCGTGCGAAAATGCTGAGCACAACATGGCGAAGCCGATAACGTTGAGGAATGTGAATCTCGGGTTCTTCATGATCTTAGTTCCTTCTTGAAACAACCGACCGCAAGTCTAGATCGGCACGTACTCGGTCTCCTATCACAACCCTAAGAGGCACTCAAGCGAGTGTATGCCAACAAAGCATGGCTGGACATAATTTTTGAAACGTTTTATATTGCCAACCGTAAACACCGCTTTGTAAATTAGGAGCGCACTCATGAAGTTAGAAATCGCGCCTTTCGTCGCTGCCATGCTGCTGGCTGCAGCCAGCGTAGTCTCAGCCCAGGACTCACACTATCGTCCCGATCGTCAGCAAATTCCCACACCCGGCTGCCTCGTCATGAAAGGTGCGTGGGAAGGTGGATCAAAGCCTTGCACCCAGGATGAGCACGACGCCTGGCTGGCCGACATTCGGCACTGGCGTGATGAACGCCTTATTCGCATCGGCTATGACGGCTCGCGGTATAACCTGCTCGCGCTCAAGTGGACGCAGTCAAGCTTCTTCCAGCCGCAGATGATGGTGGAGGACCGCTATTTCTATGACCCGGTTGCCCACCGTTACACCGTGGATCGATACCTCGACGATCTGGAGAAGAGATATGGCGGGATCGATTCCGTGCTCATCTGGCCCATGTATCCGAACATGGGCATCGATAACCGCAACCAGCACGACATGGTCCGCAGCATGCCCGGTGGCATCGCGGGCGTTCGCCGGATGATTGCGGATTTTCATCGCAGGGGAGTTCGCGTGCTGTTCCCCATGATGATGTGGGATCAGGGTACTCAAGATCCGGGTGTCCCGTGGCCTCAAGCCTTCGCCGAACTGATGGCGGAAGTGGGCGCCGATGGTATTAACGGTGACACGCAAGACGGCGTGCCGCTAGCGTTCTCTCTGGCAGCGGACAAAGTGGGCCATCCCCTTGCGTTCGAGCCGGAAGGGGGGCCGGCAGACGAGGCGCTGGCTTGGAACGTCATGACCTGGGGGCAGTACCAGTATCCGTTCGTGCCCATGGTGGACAAGTACAAGTGGCTGGAAACCCGCCACATGGTGAATATTTCCGATCGCTGGAAACGCGACAAGACGGACAATCTGCAGTTTGCTTTCTTTAACGGCGTGGGTTGGGAGAGTTGGGAGAACATCTGGGGTATTTGGAACGGGATCACGCCGCGCGATGCCGAAGCCACGCGCCGCATAGCAACGATGGAACGCGCGCTCGCCCCGTTCTTGATCAGCGCCGGCTGGGAACCGCTGACGCCCATGTTGCGCTATGGCGTGTACGCGAGCAAATGGCCGCTGGGTTCGCAGACCGTCTGGACCATTGTGAACCGCAACGAATATGACGTGGAGGGTCCGCAAATCGAACTGGCGCGGGAAGATAGCATGCGCTACTTCGATCTTTATCACGGTGTAGAACTCACGCCCGCGAAAAACCAGGCTGGCAAGGTTGTGCTGGGTTTCAGCATTGAAGCCCACGGTTACGGAGCCCTACTGGCATCGCGGACTGCTCCAGAATCGAGCAGCCAGACACTCATGACGAAAATGAAAGAGCTGACCGCCAAGCCTTTGGCCAGCTACTCGCACGAGTGGAAGGTGTTGCCGCAACAGATTGTGCCAATTGCGGCGACCAAGCCTCCGGCAAGCGCACCCACGGATATGGTGAAGATCCCCGAGAGCGACTTCCAGTTCCGGGTCGAAGGCATCGAAATCGAAGGATTTAATGACATTGGTGTGGATGTGCAGTATCCGTGGGAAGATACGCCGCGACGCTTCCATGACCATCCCATGCACATCAAATCGTTCTGGATTGACAAGTATCCGGTGACCAACGCGCAATTCAAGAAGTTCGTCGACGCCACCCATTACCGCCCGCAAGACGACTTGAACTTCTTACGTGACTGGCAGAACGGGAAGTATCCCGACGGCCGGGACAACCGGCCTGTGACGTGGGTCTCGCTCGAAGACGCTCGCGCCTATGCCGCTTGGGCTGGCAAGCGTCTGCCGCACGAATGGGAATGGCAGTACGCTTCGCAAGGTACGGATGGCAGGACCTATCCTTGGGGGAATGGGTGGAAGGCAGAGGCCGTCCCCACGCCCGACAAGGGCCGGACGATGCGCGGGCCGGACGCAGTCGATGCGCATCCGGACGGTGCCAGCCTGTTCGGGGTGATGGATCTGGTAGGAAACGTCTGGCAGTGGACCGAAGAATTTCAGGATGACCACACCCGCGGCGGCATTCTCCGGGGAGGCAGTTATTACCAACCCCAAGGGTCCATCTGGTACTTCCCACAGGCTTACAAGCTCAACGAGCACGGCAAGCTTCTGATGATGGCGCACAGCATGGATCGATCGGGAGGACTGGGTTTCCGGTGTGCCCAAGATGCGGAATAACGGGAGCCGCCACTACGAGGATCGTGAATAACACGGTGAAACGCCCTGGAGACACGAGTCCAGAGCGCTCTTCTTCCGGCAAACCTGCTAGTCTGTTATACGTGTTGGCTTTGGCATGAGCGTCCCCGCCACAATGCGGCAAATCGCAGACCGGGCCGATGTTTCGATTGGCACGGTGTCGCACGTCATTAATGGCACCGCGAAGGTCCGGGAGAAATTGCGCCTGCGGGTCCTCGAAGCGATTCGGAGCTTGGGATACCAGCCCAGCCAGTTAGGACGTGGTCTCCGTCGTAATCAAACCAGTATGCTGG
>WNFF01001084.1_pt1 | contig 24807 bp, 21 predicted proteins | sample 5400441 | NCBI WGS metagenome assembly WNFF01 (sample SAMN13153345, study PRJNA577476) | soil metagenome | isolation source: 120 cm saprolite under Douglas fir tree site 2 hole 3 replicate 1 | place: USA:California | collected 2015-04-18
TTTCCGGATCGAACGACGGCTCCGTCCACACCCCTCCGCCGCCGGTCGGAATGGTGCGCGGATCGGCCCAGGTTTCGGAACCGGGTTGGCCTGGATCGGGAACGACCAGGAATCGCCACAACAGCTTGCCGGTGTCGGCCGTATAAGCGGCCACATAGCCGCGGCCGTTCTCGCCCCGGTTGCCCTGCCCGATCAGGATCATGTTCTTGACCGCGAGCGGTGCCGACGAGTGTCCCTGGTTCGGCACGACTTCCGGGGCGGTGGTGTTGACGTCGAAGACCACCTGGCCGGAATTCTTGTCGAGCGCGACCAGGCGCGGGACCGAGGTGTCGTTGTTGGTGTTGAAGTACATGTTGTTGCCGGAGAGCGTCACGCTGTGGGCGCTCCTGCCGCCGCCCTGGACCTTGGCGTCGAACTTCCAGACCACGGTAGGCTTCTCATTGCGCACGTCGAGCTTCCAGTATTGTTGCCACTGGTTGCCCACATACATGAAGCCGTCCTCGACCAGCGGCGTGAAGTATTCGGTGGCCTTGTTGGGACGCGCCGGGTCGCCAAGCGAGGCCATGAACTTGACCTTGAGATTGGCGACATTGCCGCGATTGATCGCGTTGAGCGCCGAATGGTTCCAGTTGCTGTAGTTCCCCATCCGCATCAGCCAGTTTTGCGGTTCGGACGACGCATTGAGGAGCCGCTGATAGGTCACCTCCGCGGCCGATGCCGGGACGACGGAAAGGCCGAGGCAAGAGCCGAGCGCGGTCGCGGCGAGGAGAGCAGCGAGGCCGAAGCGACGGCGGCTGGCCTGCTTGAGATCAAGCGCGTTGGGGTAACGGCGTCCGCAGTCGCGCGGCGCACAGCAAGGTCTCGGTCTAGTCATTTGCTCCTCCCGATGTGTGACCTGGTTATGCCGAACCATAACATTACGCCGGCCCAAGGTCACCGCCTTGCCGGCCACCTAACGGGCGTTGAAGCTCATTGTCGCAACCTATGCGTCAAGCCGATATCCGCACAACGCGACTGTCGAGGTAGGACGCGAGGTGGGCACTCAGGTCACGGGCGTCGTCGCCAGCACCATCGATGAGGGCGGATTTTCGACGGCGCAGGAACTGACTGCCGATAAGGTACATGCCCGGCGAACAAACGACCCCTCCGTCATGCCGGATCATGCCTCTGCGGTCGAGAACAGGGACTTCGAGCCACGAATAGTCAGGCCGGTAGCCGGTGGCCCAGATGATCGTTTTGACCTTGCCCGCGGCAAGGTCGAGGCCGAGCGGCGGCGCCTCCTCAACACGCGTGGGCGGGAGGCGGTGTGGCGGCCAGGCCCCGTCGTCAAAACCGTTCTCCCGCGCCCACTGGTCGATCAGGTCCAGCAACCTGCCGATCTTAAGATCGGAAAGCGCGCACATGTTGCGCAACGATCCCGCAAACTGCGCTTTGCCGTCTTCAGTGATACCGGCGAGGCGGCCAACAAGCTTCACGCCAATTTCGGTGAGGGCGTTAAGGTCGAGGGTCGATCGATCGGGCGTGCCGGCAAGTTGCAGCGACGGAACACGCCGCGCCCTCGCGATGTCGTCGACCTCGTCGTAGCGCTCGTCGAGCACGCCAGCAGCATCCATCCACCACTCGAGGTCCTTGCCCCGATAAACGCGGGGCGCCCGAATGTGCTCACCTACCGATAAGATAACCGGACGGCCGGAGCGGTGTATTTCGCCGGCGATCTGCGTACCACTCGACGATGCACCCACCACCAAGGCTCCGCCGTCAGCGAGTTGGTCAGGATTTCGGTACTCTTTCGCGGTGAGGCTCGCGATTGACGGCGGCACCAGATTGGCAAAGGTGGGAAGTCGCGCGATGTTGCATGCCCCGGAAGCGAGTACGACCGCCCGGCATCGCCAGTCGCCGCGATCGGTTCGCACCAGGTATCCCGCCTCGGTGCTGCGCACCGAGGTCACCGTGGTGTTGGTTCGCAGCGGCGCGCGGATGGCCTTCGCATAATTTGCGATGAAGTCGATGACCTCGGGCAGCGTCCTGTAGCCGTCAGGATCGTTGCCATTGTAGCCAAAGCCCGGCAGTCGGCTCTGCCAATTGGGCGTTAGTAGCCGCAGAGAGTCCCAGCGCTCGGTCCGCCACGTGTGGGCGACGTCACCCCGTTCCAACACCACATGATCGATTGCGCGGTCTGCCAGGCAGCGGCTCATGGCCAGACCGGCATGCCCGGCGCCGATAACGACTGTGGTGACGATGCTAGAGCACATTCCGCTGACATTCATCCAGCGTCATTGCCGGGCTTGACCCGGCAATCCATCTTCATGCGAAGAAGATGGACCCGCGGGTCAAGCCCGCGGGTGACGGGCAAAGGGGTGGATCAACATCACCGGAACGCGCTCTAATTGGGTCGTTCCCTCATGGTGCGGCCAACGCTTGAGAGTCGGCTCAATTCACCACCACGGTGACGTTAGTCGGATTCGTTACGACATCATAGACCGCCGACCGCTTCTGGGATTGCGCAACGAGGGCCTCGATGTCTTCGCGTTTCGCGTCGGCGTCAATTTTGTAGGTTACCTTGATGCCGCCGAAGCCATTGCGGACATCGTTATCGATGCCGAGGATGCCCTGGAGATCCATTTCCCCTTCGATGGTCGCCGTGACCGAGCGCAGCTGAATGTTTCGGTGTTGGGCGACCGCGGCGATGCCTGCTGTCAGACAGCTTGCCAATCCGACCAACACATACTCGACAGGCGTAGCACCTTTGTCCTCGGAGGCGAAGACTTCAGGGTGGTCAGCATCGAAAGTAAATGTGGTCTTGCGTTGCTGTTCCTGGCCCAAGCCGTAGAAGCCTTCGACCGTAGAGTGACTGTGAGTGCCGTTTTTCCATTCGCAGGCTGCGCGCCACTTGAACTGTGCAGCCTCGGGAGCATTGGTAAGTGCCTCGCGCGCGGCGATCAAAGCTGCGACGTTAACGCCGTTATTGGTAGGACGATCGTCATCGGCCATGGGTGCCTCCGAATTACTTGTGTCTGGGTGGACATTTTTGGGACGGTAATGGACTTATAGCATTGAGGAACATCCCGACGAGTCAACTTCTAAATTCTTGCGAGAAAATCCTGCTCTCTCTGAAATCTGGAAGGAAATATCATGCCAGTTTATCGCCATGCAAGCGAATTTGGCCGCAATCATTGCAGGGGCCACGGCCGACGGTGTCATCCGAGACTCCGCTTTCAATATGGTAACGCCGCTCGCCGGATTTCGCCGGCGCTCAACCCGGCAACTCGCGCGCTGAAAATCAAAAATCGGGCTTGGCGGCTTCGGGCAGCGGCACCAGCCCGTGGCTGAAGAAATCGCCGTTATTCTCATTGCACGTGGCGGTCGAGATCGGTGCGTTTTCGACGCGGCGCCACCGCTGCACCCGCGAGTTTCCAGCGCTCCACCACATGGAGCTGGTCGGTATGCGGCGTGCGGTAGTTGTCGACAAAGGACTTGGGCGAAATGCCGACGGTGTCGATGACCAGCGTGTCGCCGTTCTCGTAGTGGCCGACCGATTCCCCATACCAGGAGGGCTTCACATTTTTTGAGTGCGTCACATTGAGATAGATGCGGCGAATCTCCGGTCCGCCCTGATTGATGACCACCACCTTCTCGGGGGTCTGATAGAAGTAGAACGGCTCGACCAACGAATAAGCGCTGAAACCCGGCACGCCGACCGGCCAGCAGCGTTCGCGCGCGCGGAACGGCACCTTGCCGGCGATCACCTCGTCATTCGCCTTTTTCATCGAAGGGATGGTCCAGGGCTGCAGGATGGGATTGGAAAGGTCGGCAACCCGATAGGTCGACTGCTTGCCGGAGCCGTTGGGAACATACGGATAGGCCTTGTCGAAGGTGACCGGACCCGGCCCGCCAGCCGGCGGCGGGAGCAGATCGTCCACACCGAAGCTGCGGTCGAGCACCCAGCCGGTCTTGTCGGTCGCGGCAAAATCCGGGATCACTTGCTTCTTCAGCCCGTCCGCGGACACGGCCCCTCCCGCCGCGTACAGCATAGCTGTCACCAGACACATCGAACGAAATCTGAACATCGTCATCCCCTCACCAGAAATCGGCCTGCGGACTTGCGTGATGGAAGCGTGCCATTGCCGAAATGGAATTACAACTCTCCGCAGAGCTTGATTGCGAGGGCTGCCGCTCCGAAGATAGATTTCCGCATGTCCCACGCAGCTCCTGGAATAAGCTCGGCGGATACTGCTCGAACGTATCACGGTCCGGCAATCACCCGATAAGTGTGCAGACCGGCGGCGCCGGCCGGGCTGCCGATGCCGAGGTCGAGGTGCGAGGGATCCCAAGTTAGCTCCCCGATGAAGCAATTCCACATCTCCGGAAAGACCCCGCCATTGTATCGGAGCTTCGAGCCTGAGGGCCAGGGATCGAGGTAGAGGAACGAGTTTCCAGCGTAGCCGATGATCGTCAGAAAATGCGAGCGCCAGTCGTTTGCGATCGGAAACTTGAAACCGTCGTGATGGACGAGATAGACTCGCACCGGCGTTCCCTTGTTCAACAACGCCTTGATCTTGTGGATGCCGGCTTCGATCCTTTTTTCATCAAAACGCAGATCAACCAGTTTGTCCGAGGTTCCGCTCTTGTAATAGACAAATGCGCTGATCGAGGTCGGCTTCTTGAATATCTTCGGTCCGTAGGAATTGGCCACGTCGCCACAATTGAAGTGGCCGCTGCGGGTATCTTGCGAAAGCACATGCGTGTTGTCGCATGGGCCGTTGATGATCTTCGAATACATGTCGATGTCGGTGGCGTTCCCGCTGATCGCGAGATCTGCCAGCAGGTCGATTGTGTAGCCCGGCTGGCGCTGCGGCGTTCCGCCGACGGTGACATCCAATTGTTCACTGTAGTGCTGGGTTTTGCCTGAACCGGCCACGAAAGCGGAAACCTTCCCGCTCGCATGCGAGATGCGCCCGACAAGCGTAAAAAGCGTAGAAGCGGCGCTGAGCTTGTCGGAATGCACCGTCATGTCGATGCCGCCTGAGGTGTTTAAGTCGAGCTCAAGCTTATTACCCGCCCAGTCGCCACCCCATTGCACGAGCTTTACCGAGCGGCCTTGAGGAATGACAAAACTCGAAATGTCCTTGCCATGCTCGCTGAGCTTGAAATTAGCCATATTGCGGTCCCGCCGCGAAGAATCGCCGAAACAGAAACTGTCGTTCTCTTTGTGATTCCACGAGCGCCGCAGGTTCAAAGAGAGACTCGGTCCCGCGAGAGGCGTGCGGGCGGGCTCCCGACTAAACGGTAGCAAAATCCGGGACTACCTTATCGATGCCCACCACCGTCCCCGGGTTCGGCTGGCGTTCAACCCAGGCTACTTGGTCGCTGCAACAGCGACGCGCGCGACGCCAAGCCGCCGTGGCCTGGCTTGAGAAGCGCGCGGCCTTGCGGGGCGCGCGCGGACGCGCGCGCCCCGTCCACCAAGGTGACGACTATAGCACCGGCGCCCCCAACGGCCCCCGCTCGATGATCTCGATGCGGGTGCCCCAGGGATCCGTGATATACGTGATGCTGCTGCCGGTGGGGGTCTTGCGAGCCGGCTCGTCGAGCTTGATGCCTTCCGCCTCGATCTTCTTCACGAAGGCTGCGTGGTCCTTCACGTCGAAGCCGATGTGGTCGAGGATGCGCCCTCGGGTCGGCACCTGAGCCGTGTCGGCCTTGGCGAACCGGATCTGGACCCCCGGGATGTCCACGACTGCCGCGTTGTTGCGGGTGCCGGCCTTGCCGCCGAAGGTCTTCGCATACCAGGCCTGAGCCTTCGGAATCTCGGCTTCCGTCACGAATAAGTGGACATGCTCGTTGCGGACCGGCACCGACTGCGTCTTGTCTTCCAGGATTTCGATGCGCACGCCGTCCGGCGTTACGACAAAGGCCTGGTCCGGCCGATTGTTGGTGCCGGGAAGCACCGGCACGCCGGCCGCCTTCCACTTGGCCACCTGCTCCTGGACGTTGTTGACGATGAAGCCGACGTGGTTCACCACCGACCCCGGGGTGCCGCCTTCTCCCTTCTCGGTCCCGAGGTTCAAGTTGATGTAGACGCCGGGAAACATCATCAGCGGGTTCCCGCCGACCATGAACATCTTGGCGCCCATGCCGAGAAAGAGTTTCTTGTTTGCTTCCACATCCTTGGAGATGATGTGCCAATGGCCCATGGTCACGCCGGCGTCGTTGAATGGGGCCGGTTGCGCGGCCGCGGGGCTTACGGCCAGCGCCGTTGCGAACAATAAAGCTGCGAATACGGTTGTTTTCATCAGATACCTCCCTGTTGAGCCGAATTTGACGGTTTGGCTTGCCACGCGATGTGAACGCTATCAGCCCGCGCGGATGCGGGGAAGCATGGCCAAGTGAAATTTTCCCGCCATGCAGGAGGTTGCCCCCACCGAAGAAGCCCCGTGCCCAAGGTCGGCGCCTCGGAAAAGTCAGACGGAAGGGGCCGTGGATTCCTGTCCGAACACGATCCGGTGGCCGTCCGGGGTTGTGACGACAATCTCACGCATCCCGTATGGTGCGTCCGCGGGCGCTGAGCACGCGGCGCCGCGCGCCGTTATCTCATCATGCAGCGCATCGACATTGTCGACATTTAGATAACCGAACCAATTGTGGGAACCGAGATCGGCAGGTCTCAGATCGTTCGGACAGTGTCCGAGCATCACGCGCACACCGTCACGCTCAACAAGCCGCCACTCCGTTGCATTTTCCCATTGCACCCGGAAGCCCAATACGTCACGGAAATACGCCGCGCTCGCGTTGAGGTCCGGGACCGCGAGCACGAATGCCCAAGCGGAAATCGTTGGCTGCATATGCTTTGCTCCCTTGTGGGGCTTGAGATGATGTCTTTTGCCCCTGCTTTCGCTGTCACGGATGAACGCTGTTGTCCGGCATGATGGCGCCCTCGAACCTGGTGTCGGTCTGGTTCGCGTTGAACAGCTTTGCCGCCGAAAGCCGCGAGGACCCAAGGTCCGCACGGCTGAGGTCGGCATCGACCAGATCGGCCTGGAAAAAATCGGCTCCGCGCAGCACGGCGCCGGAGAGGTTTGCGGTCCGCATGTTGGCCCGGATCATGTTGACGCGCTCGGCGGTGACGCCGCTCAGATCGGCCCGCAACAATGTGGCTCCATGCAGGTTCGCATCGGTCAGCGTCGCGCCCCGCAGGCTGGCATTGGTGAGCCTCGCCTCCCACAGATCCGCGAAGGTGAGGTCGGCGCCGTCGAGCTTTGCAACAATCAGCCTGGCGCTCGCCATGAGGGCCGCACTGAGGTCTGCGCCGGTGAAATCGGCGCCGCCGGCCTCGATTTGGAACAGCAAGGCTTGGGCCAGTTTTGCGCGCTTAAGGTTGGCAGAGGTCAGGACCGCGGCGTTGAGGTTTGCGCCCGAAAGGTTCGCGCCGGACAGGTTGGCGCCGCGCAGGATGGCGCGGTGCAAGGTCGCGCCCTCCAGATTGGCGCCAGAAAGGTTTGCGCCGGCGAGGTCGTGCCGCTTGAACGGGGCGCCGGCGAGGTTGGCGCCGGCGAGGTTTGCGCCGCGAAGGATCGTGCGGGAGAACGTTGCGCCGCGCAGATCGGCGCCCGACAGGTCGGCGCCGGTGAGGTCGCGCCGGTCGAGGTTCGCGCCGCTGAGGTCGCAGCCCGGACATTTGATGGATTGCCCGGCCAGGAACGCGTCGCGATCCTGCGCGGCAGCGGTTGCGCTGGCCACGCAGGTCATCACGGTTGCCAAGGTCATGACCAAGGCGGTGCTGCGCCGATCCACGATCTCCTCCCAACGAGAATGGCCATGTTAGGGCGGATTTCGTGCTGATGGAAACAAACACCGTGACAATTTATGACATTCGATTTGCACGGCGGCCCAATGTGGGACATACGACGGCGTTCCCCCTCCCTACCCTGCCCCGCATGCGCGGAGGGTACGGAGGAGGACAACGCCGACGCCCCGATTCACTGCCCGCGACATCCGGAGGCCTAGCCGACATGCGCGCCCTCACTCTTATCGCCGACCGCAAGCTTAAGCTTGCCGACATGGCTGCGCCGCCGGCGCCGGGCGCGGGCGAAGTTAAGGTCCGCATCAAGGCGGTCGGGCTCAATCACATCGACCTGTGGGGTTACCGCGGCATGGCGTTCGTCAAGCGCAAGCTGCCGCTGGTGGTGGGCGCCGAGGCGGCCGGCGAGGTGACGGCCGTCGGCGCCGGCGTATCCTCGCTCGCGCCTGGTGATCGGGTGGTCATGTATGGCGCGCTGACCTGCGGGGCCTGCAAGGCATGCCGCGAGGGTCGCGACAATCTGTGCGAGAACGTCGGCGGCATCATGGGCTTCCATGTGGACGGCTTCGCGCGCGATGCCGTCACCATGCCGGAGCGGCTCGTCATCAAGGCGCCGGCCGGCGTTGCCATGCGCGATCTTGCGTGCGCGCCGATCGCGTTTGCGACCGTGGAGCACATGCTCTTTGACAATGCCAAGCTTAAACCCGGCGAAACGATCCTGGTCCACGCCGCGGGCTCGGGGATCGGCACGGCCGCCATCAAGATGGCGAAGGCGATCGGCTGCACCGTCATCACCACGGTCGGCGACGATGCTAAAGCCGAAAAGGCGACGGCGCTCGGCGCCGACCATGTGATCAACTACCGCACCGACCGTTTCGAGCACGTGGTGCGGAAAATCACCGCCAAGAAGGGCGTCGACGTGGTGTTCGAGCACACCGGGGCCGAAACCTTCAACGGCTCCCTGCTTGCGCTCAAGCGCGGCGGCCGGCTGGTCACGTGCGGGGCCACCTCGGGGCCTTCGACCACCTTCAATCTGATGCAGCTGTTCCAGCAGCAGTACAAGATTTTCGGCTCGTTCGGCGCCTCGATCGAAAATATCCGCACCGTACTCGCCAAGATGGCCGGCGGCCTGTTGCCGGTGATTGACACCGAGGTCGCGCTTACCGACTTCGAGCGCGGCCTCGCACGCCTCGAAACCCGGCAGGTGTTCGGCAAGGTCATCGTGAACTTCTAAAGACATGACCTGGCTACAATGTCGCCGGTTGATGTTTGGCCGCCTCAAGGCGGCGGCGAACGCTGTGGCCGGATGGCTTGTGGCGCTGCTGCTTGCAGGCATTCGCCGCTGCGACCGCATTGCCGTCAGCAACGTCGCCGGGGCCTTCATGCGTACGATCGGGCCGTGGCTGCCAGAGCACCGGACCGGCCGCGACAACCTGCGCGCCGCCTTTCCGGACAAGGGCGCCGCCGAGATCGAAACCATTCTGCGCGGCGTGTGGGACAATCTCGGCCGCGTCGCCGCCGAGATCGCTCATCTGGATCATATTTGCTCGGGCGACCCCTACAAACGCACGTTCATCGATTATACGCCCGAATCCATTGCGCGCTTCATTGCCTTGAAAAACGACGGCAAGCCCGCGCTGGTGTTCGCCGCCCATCTCGCCAACTGGGAATTGCCCGCCGTCATCGCGGCGAGCGACGGACTTGATTCCGTCGTTCTTTACCGCCGCCCCAATCTCGGCGCCATCGCGGATGCCGTGATGGCGCTGCGCAAGGGGCTGATGGGCGAACTCGTGGCCTCGAGCATGGGAGCGCCGGTGGCGCTTGCCCGCGCGCTGGAGCAGGGCCGGCATGTGGCCATGCTGGTCGACCAGCACTATACGCGCGGCATTGACGTGACGTTCTTCGGGCGCACCTGCAAGGTCAATCCCCTCATCGCGATGCTGGCGCGCGAGGTCGAATGCCCGATCCATGGCACCCGCGTGATCCGTTTGCCGGGCAACCGATTCCGCGGCGAGATCAGCGATGAAGTAAAGCCGGCGCGTGACGCCCAGGGCCGCATCGACGTGCGCGGCACCATGCAGGCGATCACTGACGTGGTGGAGGAATGGGTGCGCGAGCACCCGGAGCAATGGCTGTGGGTGCACAGGCGATGGCGGTAGCCTCACCTCTCCCCGCTTGCGGGGAGAGGTCGGAATTTGCGCGCTCTTCGCGCAAATTCCGGGTGAGGGGGCGTCTCCGCGAGTCTGAGCTTGGGGGAAAGCACCTGCACCCTTCCGCGAGTCCGCCCTCGTGGAGAGGCCCCTCACCCCGACCCTCTCCCCGCAAACGGGGAGAGGGAGAAGGCGCGGCTCCTTTTCACCTCACACTGACGCCCCGGCGAACAAGCTCTTCTTCAGGATCGCATGGATGCCCCAGTTGCCGTCGACCACCTGCGTGACGCCGAAATCCACCGCGATGGACATCAGCGAGATCGCCTCGTCCTCGCTCAATCCCTTGGTCGTCATCAGGAACGCCCGCATCTTGCGGAACGCATCCTTGAGGGCGAGATCGATCGAAGATTTCTCGTAGATTTCGGACTGCGCCCTGGGGCCGAGTTCTTCGAGATAGTTGGCGAAACTGAAGCCGTGCAGCACCCATTCGTCCTGGGTTTCCAGGAGCGGCGAGCTAAGTCCGGCGAGCGAACCCGCAAGCGCGTTCTTCTTGTGCAAGATGAGCTGGAACGTGCCGGTGAGCGAGCACTCGATGGCGGTGCCGCACAGTTCGGAGTCGCCCTGGGAGGCGTGCGAATCGCCGATCGAGAACAGGCCGCCGGGCACGGCGATCGGATAATACATTGTCGCGCCCTTGCCGATGCGCCAGTTGTCCATGTTGCCGCCGAAGTAGCCCGGCGGAATCGAATCCACATAGTCCGCCTCCTTCGGCGCCACGCCCATGACGCCAAAATGCGGCCGGATAGGAATGCGGACGTTCTTGAGGATGCCGTGATTTTCCTGGACCGTCGCATGGTCGACCGGCACGCCCGGATAATCGATCGTGTTGTGAACCACGCCGAACGGATCGGTCTGCGGCGTCCAGCGGAAATTATAGACCGCCTGCGCCCAGTTGCGCTGCCCGGTGGCGTCGATCTCGTAGATCGTGCAGACCTCGCGCGGCTTCGGCTCGGTTATCAGCTCCTTGTAGTGGAAGCCCCACCATGCCGCCGCGTTGCTGCCGAAAGCCTTTCCGGCATAGGCCGGGTTGGCGCAGGGCCGCGGCTTCACGTCAATGATCCGCACTTCGAGAATGTCGCCCGGCTCGGCGCCGCGGATATAGACGGGCCCGGTGCAGATGTGCACGCCGAAGCCTTCGCCGGAGCCTCTGCCGAGCAGCTTGCCGTCGACCGGGCCGGCGCCCCGGCGGTCGACGCCCTTCTTCTCCCTGGTCCACAGAAACACGCTTTCGGCGCCCGGATCGCCCTTGACCATGCGCTCGGCATCGTCGTTGGCGTGATGGGTCAGGGCTTCGATGGTCACATAGTCGCCGGGGTCGATTTCAAGCTGGGGCTTGAGGAGCTTGCTGAAATAGCCCCAATGCACGGTCTCGGCCGTTGCGGGCAGATAGTGGTAGGTCGGCTTGCCGGGACGCGCCGCGCTCTGTGCGGACGCCGGCGCGACCAGCGTGCGGCCGGCTGCCCACGCCGCTGCCGCACCCCCGCTCGCCGCGAACGCGCTCTTGAGAAAGCTGCGCCGTTCAGAGTCGAGTTCTTCGAGCAGCTTCTGGCGATGCAGCTCAAATTGCGGGCAATTGTGATCGTCGCCTGAGCACATGGTGGTAACTCCTCAATACAGCTTGGGATTTTCTTGGTTACCCGGTAAATCTGGCGCCACCCGGTCAATGTGACGTGGCACTTGCGGCGCCGCTCTGTTTGACAGCGTAGCCATTGATGCAATCCCCAGGCCACCATATGCGCCGCGCCGCCGGCTCACCAGAGACCTCCCTCATGACCCCGACCTACGACCTCACCGCGCAGGCACTTTCATCGGCCTTTCGGGCCAAGCAGCTTTCCCCCGTGGAAGTGGCGCGGGCGGCGCTCGCCCGCATCGCGGCCTGGGAGGCGAAGATCAACGCCATGTACGTGGTCGACGAGGCCGGGGCGCTCGCTCAAGCGGCGGCGTCGGAGGCGCGGTGGCGCGCAAACACGCCGTTGAGCGCGCTCGACGGCGTGCCGATCACCGTCAAGGACAACATCCCGGTAAAAGGGTTTGCCACGCCGGTCGGTACGGCGGCAGGTGACATGACGCCTGCGGCCGCGGACGCGCCGCCGTCTGCACGCGTGCGCGAAGCCGGTTGCGTCATCATCGGCAAGACTACGATGCCGGACTTCGGCATGCTGGCGTCCGGTGTCTCAAGCCTCCACGGCATCACCCGCAATCCCTGGAATCTGTCGCGAAACACAGCTGGATCGAGTTCCGGCGCTGGCGCGTCGCTGGTCGCTGGCTACACACCGCTCGCGCTCGGTACCGACATCGGCGGCTCGGTGCGGCTCCCGGCCGCCTACAACGGGGTCTTCGCATTAAAGCCATCGCTCGGCCGCGTGCCGATCTATCCGCCGTATCTCGGCCGCGTGGCCGGTCCGATGACCCGCACGGTCACGGACGCGGCGCTGTTGATGACGGCGCTGACGAAGCCGGACGCGCGCGACTATATGGCCTTACCGTATCAGGAGATCGATTGGCCAGGCGCGCTGCAAGGCGATGCCCAAACCGAGCTCAAAGGCAAGAAGCTCGGGCTCCTGCTCGATATCGGCGTCGGTCTTGCGCTAGCGCCCGCCGTGCGCGCCGCCGTCACGGCCGCCGCAAAGGCCTTCGAGCGCGCCGGCGCCGCCGTCGAGCCTGTCGAGCCGTTCCTGAATGCGGAGATCGCCGCCGGCCTCGATGGTTTCTTCCAGGCGCGCCTGCTCGCGGAATTCCAACTGCTGGCGCCGGAACGCCAAGCGAAGGTGTTGCCGTTCATCGTCGCCTGGTGCGGCCGGGCGGAGACATTGAGTGCGGCCGATGCGGCGCGCAACCTCGGGCTCATCATGCTGATGCGCGAGAAAGCCGTGGCGGCGACCGAGCCTTATGATTTCCTCATTGCCCCGACCTCGCCGATCACCGCCTATGCGGCCGAGGAGGCGACGCCCGGCAATGATCCGGCGCATCCGTTCGAGCACATCTCCTTCACGGCGCCATTCAACATGTCGGAACAGCCCGCCGCCTCGATTTGCGCCGGCTACGATGCGGACGGAATGCCGATTGGGTTGCAGATCGTCGGCCACCGCTTCGACGATGCCGGCGTGCTGCGCATGGCGCGGGCCTATGAGGCGATGCGGCCGGCGCAACGGGGCTGGCCGGAGGGTTAAATTTTTTTCATGCGCAAGGATCGAAATTTCGGCCGCAAATTGGTCACGCTGATGGGGTTTACACAGCGTTTCCTGGCCGTTGACCAGGGAGCGGGGCGGTTGTCGGCGAGGAGAATTTTCTTATGCCTTTCCATTTCAAAGCGCTCGGCGCGGCGCTGAGCATCATTGCGGCTGCCGCCATAATAGCACCGGGACATGCGCAACAAAGTCCGCCTGCAGCCGGACAGGAACCGGTACCGAGCGCGAGTCCACAAGATGGACCGGCCACCCAGGCGCCAACTTCCCGTGCGCCGGTTCGTGCTCCGCGTGTGGGGTCTGCCGCGGTCACGGCCTCGGTTAATCTGCGGAGCGGACCCGGAACGGACTCCGAGATCGTCACGACCATTCCGGCCGGAAGCACGGTCCGGGTCACGGGTTGCAGCGGCGAGTGGTGCGAGGTGACGTGGAATGGACGCAGCGGATATGCGATCGCCCGCAACCTCAGCATCGGCGCGCCGCGGCAGGCAGGAGCCTATGGACCGCAACCCCGTTACGCCGGAGGCTATGGGCCGCAGCCCGGTTACTCAGGGGGCTACGGGCCGCAACCCGGTTACGCCGACGGCTATGGACCCGAGCCGGGCGTTGTCTACGGAGCGCCGGGCTACTATGCGCCACCTGCCGTAGTCTACGGACCGGCTTATTACGGACCGCGCGTCTATTATGGTCCGGGCTGGGGTTGGCGAAGGCGGTGGGGGTGGTAGGTCGCTGACAAACCGCATGTGTTTGTCAGAAACCGAGCCGCCGCAAGTCGCGCCGCTCGCGCTCCAGGTCATCGAGGCTGTAGGGCTCGAATACGTCGTGCGTCTTCAAAAAACCGTCGAGGGCGTCGCGCGTACCAAAGCCAAGCAAACGGCGCAGTTCGTGCTTACCAAGCTTGTATTCTTCGAGCGCGAGCGCTTCCAACGCACGACGAGAAAGATCGCCGCCCGCAGCGATGAGACGCTGGGCGACGTCACCGGGAATTTGGACGATCAAGTTCATGTCTTTTCCAGCTTGCACATCGATATGAACGCAATGAAGAACCAGACGACCGATTCCCGTCCCGGCGGAAGAATTCCCTGCCCCCACGGCTAAAATTCCCTGCCCCGGCAATGAAAAATTCCCTGCGCCGATTGTCGGAGGAAATTATCGAAATTGTCGCAGCGCATTGGAATTACAGTGCGAATTGACGCCAGGCAGTGCCGAATGGGCCGCAAACTCAAAAAATTTCCCTGCCAAATTCCCTGCACCAGGGAATTCGAGGATCAAGATCGATGCACCCCGAGCGCCGCCGACAACCCGCCATCCACCGGCAGCACCGCGCCGGTGACGTATGACGCGGCGGGTGACATCAGGAACGCCACCACCGAGGCGATCTCTTCCGGCGTTGCGAAGCGGCGCGCCGGAATCTGGCTCTCCATGGTGTCGCGGAACTTGGCGTAGGGCGCCAGCATCTCGGTATCGATGAAACCGGGCGCAACGTAGTTCACCGTGACCCCGGTGCGCGCTACCTCGATGGCGAGCGTGCGCGCATAGGCGAGCAGCGCAGCCTTCGAGGCCGCGTAGGCGGCGTTGCCCTGGTTTGCCTGCAGCGCCGTCACCGAGCCGATCACGGCGACGCGGCCATTCCGCCCGCGCATCATCGGGCGCACCAGCGCGCTCGCGAGGCGCGTGAACGACCAGTAGTTGACCTGCATGGCGACCTCGGCCTTGGCCTGGTCCATCATCATGGCGAGGGCGTCGTAGGTGTGGCCGGCATTGTGCACGAAGCCGTCATAGCGAGCGTCGTCGCCGAGTTCAGCCGTGAACGCCGCGACGGCGTCGCGGTCGGAGAGGTCGACCCGCAGCGCCGCGAACCTCTGCCCTGGGTAGCCCGCGGCGAGCGCCTTGGCGGCGGCTTCGGCGGCATCGCCGGATGAACGATACGTGAAAGTCACATCATGCCCGGCGGCCGCCAGCGCCTTGACGATGGCGGCGCCAAGGCCGCGCCCGCCGCCGGTGACGAGCACGCGCCGTACGACCTGCGCTGGCGCCATCAGGACGGCTCCCGCGCCATCACCAGCGACACGTTCTGGCCGCCGAAGCCGAACGAGTTCGAGATGGCATTGCGGATCGACGCGTCCCGCGCAACGTTGGGCACCACATCGAGCGGAATCGTAGGATCCGGCACCAGGTAGTTGATGGTAGGCGGGATGCGCTGATGCTCGATCGTCATCAGGGTGATCACCGCCTCGACGGCGCCGGCCGCCGACAGCGTGTGCCCGATCATCGACTTGTTGGAGGAGATCGGTACGCGCCGGGCGCGCTCGCCCAGCACGGCCGAGACGCACATCCATTCCATCTTGTCATTCTCGGGCGTGCCGGTGCCGTGGGCATTGATGTAGTCGATGTCGTCCGGCGCGAGCCCAGCGTCCGCGATGGCGCTCTTGATGCAGCCGATGATCGGCTTGCCGTCCGGGCTCGACCGGGTGCGGTGGAAACTGTCCGCGAGCTCGCCGCACCCGGTGATGACGCCGAGAATCTTGGCGCCGCGTGCTACCGCTGCCTCATGGCTTTCCAGCACCAGGGCGCCGGCCCCTTCCGCCATCACGAAGCCGTCGCGGTTCTTGGCGAACGGCTTCGCCGCCGCTTGCGGCGGATCGTTCTGCATCGAGAGGGCCGAGAGCAGCGAAAACCGGATCAGGGTTTCGGGATTGACGGAGCCGTCGGTGGCGACGCACAGCGCCGCATCGGTCTCGCGGCGGCGGATCGCTTCGAGACCGAGTTGGATCGCGCTGGCGCCCGACGCGCAGGCGGTCGACAGCGAGATCGGCGACCCGACGGTGCCGAACTTCGTCGCCAAAGCTTCGCCGACCGAGCCGAACAGAAACCGCTCGTGATAGGGCCGATAGCGACCTGACGCGGCGGCGCGCAACAGGTCATCGTAACTCACGGCTTGGTTCGCGCCGGAACCGTTGGCCAGTACCTCCCGCTGCGGCCATTCGATCTCGACGGGCGCGACGGCGAGGAACAACGGCCCCGGGAAATGGCCGCGCGAGCCGAGACCGGATTGCGCGATCGCTTCTTCCGCGGCGAGTTCGGCGAGGTGCTCGGAAAGCGCTGGCGCCGAATAGGGGTCAAGCGGAATGAAATCCACTGTGCCGGCGACCTTGGTCCTGAGGCCCTCGGTGCCGAACCGGGTGATTTCCCGGATTCCAGATTCGCCTGCGGTGAGACGGCGCCAGTTGTCGGACTTGCCGGCGCCAAGCGACGTGACGAGGCCGCCCCCGGTGACCACCACGATCGGTCGTCCCGCTTTGTCGCGTATGCTACCCATGTATTCTCCCGACTCGTTGCAGCTCGCGTGCTTCACAGGGCAGGGGCCGCTTCAACAAGCGCCGCTCTGTCAAGCGCCCCGTCCGCCCGTTCGGACGACCGCTACCAGATCACGGGTAGGACTCCAAGACGCCCTTCGCCTAAGCTGTCGTATGATTAACCTTGCAAGCGGCGTCCTCCAATATTGCCCGCTGTAGGGGCGACCCTTGTGGTCGCCCGGTTTGCGCACAGCGTGCCCCTGACCGGATTGGTAAAGTGCCTCATGCCGAGACCTTCGCCGCGGTGTCAAGCCCATTACATCGGCCACCAACAGAGCGACCACAAGGGTCGCCCCTACATCATCCGTACATCAGCACGAATCCCCTGTTATCGCTTTTCACGACGCCGCGATCCTTTCAGATTTGATGAACCGGTCGACCGCGCATTCCGGCTCGTCGGCAGCTGGACCCGGGCAAACGACCTGAGGCGCAGGACCGAGGCAGCTTGACCCGTCAAGACATCCCGATAGATGATCGGGCGAGTGAGGATGGAGAGCACGCGATGATGGGCCTTAATGCCGAGCTTCTGGACAGCAAGAAGAAAATGGTAAGTGGGACCTATCTGCGACATGCGTGGTACGTGGCGGCGTGGTCGGACGATCTCGCAGACGGTCAATTGCTTGGCCGCACCATCCTGAAGCAGCCGATCGTCTTTTATCGAAAATCGGACGGCAAGGTTGCCGCCCTGCAGGATCGCTGCCCGCACCGGTTCGCGCCCCTGCACATGGGCAAAGTCATCCATGGCGATCGCGTTCAGTGCCCGTATCATGGGCTGGAGTTCGATGCGTCGGGCGCCTGCGTGCACAACCCCCATGGCAGCCGGAACATCCCGTCGCGCGCGAAGGTGCGCAGCTATCCGGTGATCGAGAAGCACAAGGCGATCTGGATCTGGATGGGGGAGCGGCCGGCGGATGCTTCGAAGGTGCCGGACTTCAGCGTGCTCGACAACGTGTCGCAGCTCCATTCCACCAAACGCGACCGCATCACCATTCGGGCAAATTACGAGCTGATCATCGACAATCTGCTCGATCTCAGCCACACGTCTTACCTCCATGATGGAATTCTCGGCAATCAGGAAACGGTTGAATCCGAGATCGCCGTCGAACAGGAGGGCGACGACGTCATCGTCAGTCGTCACGCCCATAACGCGACCGCGCCGGGGCTGTTCGCCATTCTGATGCCGTCAAACCCCGGACGTGTCGACAAGTTCACCCATATGCGCTGGATGCCACCGAGCAATTTGCGTCTGGTCACTGGGATTTGCCTGCCCAAGGCGACACCCGACAGTGGCACCGGTTATCACGCGATCCACATGCTCACGCCGGAAACTGACCGGACGACGCATTATTTCTTCACTGCAGTGCGGTTCAATGTATTGACGGCGGACGACGCCCTGAATGCGCAGATACAGGAGAAAATATCGACGACTCGCCGGTTCGCCTTCGAAGAGCAGGATGCACCGGTCATTGAGGCGCAGCAGGAGATCATCGATGCTGCGGAGACCTCGATGGACCCAGTCATTCTGGCGATCGACGCGGGGCCGGTCCGCTACAAGAAAATCCTGGAGGAGCTGATCCGCGCGGAGCAGACGCGCTGGCAGACGACGGAGGACGGACGACGGAGAACGGAATGAACGCGCTAGTGTATCGATTCCATGAAACTAATCAGATCGGTCGGATAGAGTTGGACCCCGCGGACCTCATCCTGAGGAGCCGCGCGCAGCGCGGCGTCCTGAGGCTCTCGAAGGACGAAGGATGGCCACTGGCACGGGCCTCACGCGTGGCAGTCCTTCGTCCTTCGAGAGCCTCAGGACGCCGACCTTCGGTCGGCTCCTCAGGACGAGGTTGATGGATGACATGAAGCTTGCCCGTCGCAAAGCGTTGTCTCTCGCCGCTTTTGCTTGTGCGTGCCCGGCGATATTGCGGCTCGCGTGGGCGCAGGCCTATCCGACGCGGCCGGTGCGCGTCATCGTGGGCTTTGCGCCCGGGGGCTCGGCCGATATCCTCGCGCGCCTGATGGGACAATGGTTGTCGGAGCGGCTTGGACAACAATTCATCGTCGAGAACCGTACGGGCGCGGGCACCAACATTGCGACCGAAGCCGTCACGCGGGCGGCAGCGGACGGCTACACGCTTCTGCTGACTACGGCGGCCAATTTCATCAATGCGACGCTCTACGAAAAGCTGAATTTCAACTTCATACGTGACATTGCCCCGGTCGTACTGCTCGCCCGCGAACCGAACGTCATGGTGGTGCACCCTTCCGTGCCCGCCAGCACGGTGCCGGAGTTTATCGCCATTGCCAGGGCCAGTCCGGGGAAGATCACGATGGCGTCGGGCGGCAATGGAGCCCCGTCCCATGTGACCGGCGAGCTGTTTAAGATGCGAGCCGGCGTCAACCTGGTGCACGTACCCTATCGGGGCGCCGGCCCGGCGCTTTCGGACCTGCTCGCCGGCCAGGTCCAGGTCTACTTTGCTCCGATGTCTGCGGCCGTCGAATACATCAGGGCCGCCAAGCTGCGCGCGCTCGCCGTCACTGCGGCAACGCACTCCGACGCGCTGACGAATGTTCCGGCGGTGAACGAATTCGTCTCCGGCTTTGAGGCGAGCCAACTGTACGGCATCGGCGCGCCGAGGAATACGCCCGCTGAGATCGTCGAGCGGCTGAATTTGGAAGCGAACGCCGTCCTCTCCCATCCGATGGTCAAGGCGCGGCTTACTGATTTGGGTGAAACGGCGCTCGGCGGATCGTCGGCTGAATTCGGCAGGCTGATCGCCGAGGAAACCGAGAAGTGGGGCCGCGTGGTAAGGTTCTCTGGCGCGAAGCCAGACTGATTCGAGGCCATCCGCCGTGGCACAACATTGCCTCCATCGTGGCAAATGCGGCACAGCCGGGTAACCCGAATGGAGCCACCGGGTCCGGCCTGCGGTCGGCCCAATGATAAACGCAGCGTAATCCGGGATCGTCCCAACCAAAGGCAATGCTGTTCCCGGATTACGCTGCGCTCCATCCGGGCTACGGACTGCCCAGGACTTTGACATGAGTCAAATCGGCGCTGCCGAGGATCAAGATTCAGGCAGGATAAGCGCACCTGCCGCCGCCAGCGCGTCGATGTCTTCGCATGACAGCCCGAGTTCGCCGAGAATTTCGCGCCCGTGCTCGCCGAGGCGCGGCGGCAGGCGGCTGATTTCGGCGGGGGAATCGGAAAAGCGCAGCGGGATGTCCGGCATCACGATCGCGCCTTCGGTGGGGTGGTTCACGTGCCGGAAGAAGCCGATCGCCGCGAGATGCGGATCGTTGGGAAGGTCGGCCAGCGCATTGACCGGCCCCGCCGGTATTTCGATTTCATCGAGGAGCGCCAGCCACGCGCGGGTCGTTCGGGTGGCCAGCGCCTCGCCCGCGAGGCGATAGACATCGTCGATGTGCCGGGTCCGCGCCGCAAGATCGACGAAGCGCGGATCGTTCATCATCTCGGGTCGGCCGGCCGCATGCCAGAACCGCCGCCACTGGCGGTCGGTGTAGGCCAGCATGCAGATGCGCCCGTCGGCGGTGCGGTAGGGCCGCCGCCACGGCGCCAGCACGCGCGCATAGCCCATGTCGCCCTCTGCCGGCACAAAGGTCGCGCCATAGAGATGCTCGATCATCAGATAGGAAACCATGGTTTCGAACATCGGGATTTCGACCACCTGTCCGCGGCCGGTGTTCTGGCGATGGAACAGCGCCGCGAGAATGGCCTGCGCAGCCATCAGGCCGCAGGTCTTGTCGGCGAGGATCGTCGGCATGTAGCGCGGCTCGCCCGTCAAGGTCTCCATCAGGCCGGCGACGCCGACGAAGCCCTGGATGATGTCGTCATAGGCCGGCCGGCCCCCATAGGGACCGTCCTGGCGCCAGCCATGGATCGCCGCATAGATGAGCCGCGGCTGCCGCGCCATCAGGGCGTCGGGGCCGAACCCGAGGCGGGCGAGCTTCTGCGGCCGGATATTGTGGACGAACACGTCCGCCGTATCGATGAGCCGAAGCAGGACTTCGCGCCCGGCCGGCGTCTTGATGTCGAGCACGATGCTGCGCTTGTTGCGATTGGCGCCGAGAAACAGCGAGGCCATGTGCGGATTGCGGCGCGGTCCTGTGTGCCGGGTGGTGTCGCCCTCCGGCCCTTCCACCTTGATGACGTCGGCGCCGAGATCGCCGAGCATCTGGGTCGCGTAGGGGCCGAGCACCACGGTGGTCAGGTCGACGATGCGCACGCCTGCAAGCGCTCCGGCGGGTCGATCGCGAACGGCATCGGTCATGGGGGGCCTCGCGTTGGGGCCAGACAACCGGGCCCGCGAATCGAACCTCACCAAATCCTCGTCGAGATAGACAACTCAATGGCTCGCCGCCATGCTGTGCTTCCCTGGGCAAGATATCCAGCTCGGGAGTCCGTGTTAGCTGAATTGCCCGGAGGCCAAGGCGCGGCTACGGCGCGCTCCGGTCGTATGGAAGCGCCGTGGGGTGGGCAAAGCGAAGCGTGCCCACCAAAGGCCGCCGCCCGGTGGGCACGGCGCGCAAGAGCGCGCCTTTGCCCACCCTACGAGCGATTCCAACCGATCGGAACGCGCTAGAGGTCAAATCCAAATAGTAGAAGCTCATTTCATCGCCAGGGATATTCGGGAATGTCGACGACGGCTGGCCACGAAACCATCATCGGACTTTTGGCGGGTGCGGATTTGTTCATGGACTTGGGGGCAGACGATCAAGCGGTCTGCGCTGCCAAAATGCAGGAACGGCGCTTCGAGAAGGGACAGATTCTGTTCACTCAGGGCGATGTTGGAGCTCGTCTCTACCTCATGGCGAAAGGCCAGGTCCGGCTGGCAATTGCTTCCAAAAGCGGACGCGGATTGAGCTTCCAGATCGCCGTCGCCGGAGATCTCATCGGCGAGATCGCCGTACTGGACGGCGGGCCGAGGAGCGCGACGGCAACCGCGCTGACGCCGGTGACGGCTTACGCCCTCGAAAGAAGCGTGTTCCAGGAGCTGTGGTCCGCACACCCGGGCATTGCGAACGCGATCATCGCATTTCTTTGCCGGCGCCTCAGAAAAGCAAGCGACCGGCTTGAGGCAACGGCGCTCTATCCGATGGAGGTGCGCGTGGCGCGATTTCTTCTGGCAGCGCTTGGCGACCGGCAGGCGCCGCCCGGACGGCGGGTGCCTCTGGAGCTGGGATTTTCGCAGGGCGAACTCGCCTTGCTGCTCGGAGCCAGCCGTCCGAAGGTCAACGCGGCTCTCGGCGCGCTGGAGAATGCCGGTGCTATCCGCCGCACTTCCGACCGCATATTCTGTGAACCTGCGAAACTCGCACTGGCCGCGCAAAAGAACGACGATTGAGTGATTCTGCGGATCGTATAAAAGATCGCTTGCCTGGTGCCGCGATGAGGGAGCGCTGCGGTGATGAAGTCGCCGAGTGAAAAAGGGCCGAAATCATTTTCGCGTCTGATGATTGCCGCGGTGCCCCTGTCCATTTGGCTTTGCACGCCTGCATCCGTGCTTGGCCAGTCCAGCGGCTGCGTGCTCGTTCCCGACGACCGCAAACCGTCCGAAAAGATCTTGCGGTGCGGCAGTAATCTGACGATCCGCAGTGCTCCAAACACCGCCTACCGTCTGACCAATCCCGACAAACGGCGGCAACCCGACGGCGCGCGGCTCGATTCCGGTGCTCTCTTGATCGAGTTCACACCGAATGAAAGCCAGCGGGATTTCCGGATTCTGACACCACAGGCTATCACGGCGGTTCGCGGCACACGGTGGGCGGTGGAGGTCGGTCCCAGCCAGACATCCACATTGGTAATCTCCGGCTCCGTCGAGGTAACGCAGCGCAACAGTAGGCGCGGTGCGGCGCCCGGCGTGCGAGAAAGCGCGGTGCTCGGAGCGGGAGAAGGCGTCGACGTCTCGGCCGGCACAGGCCCGATCGTGGTCGGGCGCTGGGCGCAGACAAGGATCGACGCCCTGATGGCGCGCTTCGGCCGATGATGCAGCTGCGACGTCCCTCGAGTGAAGCGCTGCTGACCCTTGCCTTCGTTGTGATCGGTCTTCTGTGGGGCGGTTTTCTCGCCGACCAACACATGGCGGGCCGCGACAGGGCCTTCAGCCGGCTCGAATATTTGACTCTCGATTGGCGCTTTCTCATTGCCGGGAGTCGGCCGGCGCCGCGCGGCGTGGTCATTGCCGCTGTGGACGATGACACGCTGCGCGAGGCCGGAAGCTATCCGTTGCCGCGCGACCAATTGGCCCGGATCGTCCGTGAGCTGGCGGCCCACGGACCGCAGGTCATCGCGATCGACATGTTATTTGTCGACCCCGGCCAGCCGGATGCCGATGCGCTACTGACCGACGCGTTGCGCGCGAGCCCCACCGTCGTTGCCGCGGCGGGGCTGTTTGACAAGGATCGGGCAAGCTCTAACGGACAGCTGGATTTGAGCAACGCGGACGGCGTTCCAGCGCCCTCGGATGTTCTCTGGCCGATCGCGGCCGTCCGCAGCGCGGCCCGTATCGGTCTGGTCAACGTGTCCACCGATGAAACGGGCGTACCTCGGTTTGTCCCAATGATTTTCCGTGCCGGCGACACGATCGCGCCCTCCTTCGTGCTTGCGGCAGCATCGGCAGCTCTGAATGCCGAGCCGATATTCGGAAACGACACTCTCAAGCTTGCAGGTCGGACCGTGCACATGGATTCGGGATATCATCTGCCGATACGTTACTATGGGCCCCGTGGCGCCGTGCGGCAGTTCAGTGCAGCGCAAATTTTGCGGGGGAACCTCGATCCTGAAGATGTCCGCGGCCAGGTTGTCGTCCTCGGGATGACGGCGACCGGGTTGAGTGACACGTTCGCCGTCCCGTTCGATCGGATTGTTCCAGGCGTTGAGATCGTTGCAACGGCCATCAGCAATGTTCTGGCCGGCGACGGGCTGGTCAGAAACAGCCTGACGCGAGAAATCGATGCAGCCGCGGCCATCTTGCTTCCTTGCCTCCTGGTCCTGCTCCTCGCGATCCGCCGCACGGCGATCGGCTTGGGCATCGCCCTATCGGTTTTTGCGCTGTGGACCGCAGCCGTCGACGCAGCCTTCGCGGCCGGCTATTGGCTCGATTTCGCAGTACCGCTCGCAGCGGCCGTGCCGGTCACCATGACCTATGGGGTGGCCCGCGTTGTCCACGATCGCGCCGCCGCACGACGGCTGACCGGCGAAAAGCAGACGCTCGCCAAATTCATATCGCCTTTGCTGGTTGAACAGATCCTGGCCAATCCCAAATTCCTGGAGAAGCCTGTCCGGCAGGATGTTGCGGTCGTGTTCGTGGACCTGTCAGGCTTCACCGGCGTGGCCGAAGCGTTGGGGCCGCAATGGACGCGCGACCTGTTGGCCGATTTTCAGGCTCGCCTTGAACGTGATGTTGTCGCCCACGCCGGATTCGTCGTCGACTTCATGGGAGACGGCGCGATGATCATTTTGGGGCTTCCGACCGCGAGGCCCGACGACGGATCGCGCGCGCTCCGGATGATCGTGGAAATTCGCAAATCGATCACCGCATGGCTCGGCACCTTGCCGCCGGTCGCGAAAAGCCGGTTAAGGGTGCGGATCGGAGGGCATTTCGGACCGGTCACGTTGTCTCGGCTTGGTGCGCCGGAGCATCAACACGTAACCGCCACCGGCGATACCGTGAACGCGGCCAGCCGATTGCTTGAAATCGCCAAGCAGAAAAACGCGAGCGCCATCGTGACCGAAGATTTATGGAACGCCGCTGCGGCGCTTGTTCGCCACGAAATTGCGGCTGGGTTTCCACGCGACGCGGATATTCGCGGTCGTGCGCAGGCGCTGCGCATTCGTGTTCTCAACTGACGCAGAGATCAAGTTCGGCCGCTACGTCCGTATTCGGACAAGCCCGCACGATGCGAAAAAGGCATTGGAAACCGGCCGGAGAGCGACTAAGACAACGCCACGTCAGCGGATTCCAGCGGTCCATCGGTCAATAAACGTCCGCGGATTCCGCGCCGGCTTAGCTCAGCTGGTAGAGCACGTGATTTGTAATCACGGGGTCGGGGGTTCGAATCCCTCAGCCGGCACCAGCACTTAGCAGGAAAATTGGTAAGCGGGGCAAAACTCGTGGCGGCGGCCGATACGTCATCGCCGGGCTTGTCTGGGCGATGTCGATCAGGAAGGCACAGCGCGCCGATTATCGAGATGGCCGTGAACAGGGCGCAACCATGACTAAGTAGAAACCCCGACGAAT
>WNFF01002644.1_pt1 | contig 24776 bp, 28 predicted proteins | sample 5400441 | NCBI WGS metagenome assembly WNFF01 (sample SAMN13153345, study PRJNA577476) | soil metagenome | isolation source: 120 cm saprolite under Douglas fir tree site 2 hole 3 replicate 1 | place: USA:California | collected 2015-04-18
TGATGGTGCACATCGGCGACACCGAGAAACGCTATGACCCGAAGGTGATCCGCTCGCTGCTGCCGATCCTCGAGCAGGGCGACATCCTCACCCACTACTTCACCGCCAACCCGGGCGGCGTGCTCGACGGCAACGGCAAGCTGGTGCCGGAGGTCAAGGAAGCGGCCGACCGCGGCGTGTGGTTCGACACTGCGCACGGACGCATGAACTTCAGCTTCGACGTGGGCCGGCGCGTGATCGAGCAGGGCGTGCTCCCGCACTGCATCAGCACCGACCTCACCGTGCCCGGCCGCGTCATGACCGTGCACAGCATGACCGAGATGATGACGCGCTTCCTGGGCCTGGGCTTCGCGCTGCCGCAGGTGGTGACCATGTGCACCGCCAATCCCGCCAAGGCGATCGGCGCGGCCGACCGCCTCGGCAGCCTCGCGGTGGGCCGGCAGGCGGACATCTCGGTGCTCGATATCCGCGAGGGCGACTGGATGGTCTACGATGTCCTGGGCGCCGGGCTGCGGGTGGACCGCGCGCTGGTCCCGTTCGTCACGGTCAAGAAAGGGCGCGTCTTCACCCCGGACTGGGGCCCGCGCTCGTGGGGCTGGGAGCCGGACCGGGCATTGCCCGTAGGCGGTCCCATCCGGGGAGGCTGCTGCTGATGCTGGTCGTGCCGGAGTGGTCGAGTCTCGGGCTCTTCATGATCGCGGCCCTGGTGCTGCTGCTGACGCCGGGCCCCGCGGTCCTCTACATCGTCACCCGCAGCATCGACCAGGGCCGGCGGGCCGGCCTGGTCTCGGTGCTCGGGGTACACGTGGGCACGCTCGCCCACATCTTCGCGGCGGCCGCCGGCATCTCCGCGGTGCTCGCCGCCTCCGCCACCGCGTTCAGCGTGGTGAAGTACCTGGGCGCCGCCTATCTCATCTATATCGGTGTGCGGCGCCTGCTCGACCGTACCCCGCTGGGCGCGGCCGCGCCGGGCGCGCCCAAGCGCCTGCGCCGCACCTTCCTCGACGGCGTGATCGTCAACGTCCTGAACCCGAAGACCGCCCTCTTCTTCCTGGCCTTCCTGCCCCAGTTCGTGACGGTCGCGCGCGGGCACGTGGGCGAGCAGATCCTGGCACTGGGCGTGGTCTTCATTCTGCTGGGCGCGATCACGGACTCGCTCTACGCGATCGGGGCCGGCTCCGCCGCCGCGTGGCTCCGCGGCAGCCCGCGCTTCCTGGCCAGCGAGCGCTGGATCTCGGGCAGCCTCTACATCGGCCTGGGCGTGGCCGCCGCGCTGTCGAGCAACCAGCGGAAGTAACGGGGCGCCCGGTAAGACCTGCCGCTCAGAATTCCCTGCGCCATGCATCCAGGCGGTGGTCGTGGTAAGGTACACGTCCCACGCCGACTGACGGAGAGGGCTGAGCGGCGAGGGTGAGGGAGGGCAAATGAGAGCCCTCGGCTGGACTTTGATCGCCGTTGCCCCCCTCGTCGTTTCTTCACCTTCCCCTCTCATCGGATGACGCACCGACCATGAATTGCCACGAAGCCCGCGAGGGGTTCTCTGCCCTCGGGATGGGTCTGACCGAGCGGGCCCTCGTGCACGCCCATGTGATGCAGTGCGTGGAATGCCGGAAGGAACGAAACTCTCTCCCGCAGGCCGTGAGCTCCCGTCCGCGAGGCGAACCCTCTCGCGCCGCTTGGCTGACCCGGCTCCGCGTGCTGCTGTCGATCTCCCTGACCCGGTCCGGGCAAGTGGCTGTCAGGGTGGTCGAGGTGCTGGCGATACTCTTTACGCTGTCGGTTCGAGCCGCCGCTCACCTGATCGGACGCGTCCGTTTCGTGATCACGCGCTTTGCCCACCTGCTGATCGGGCTCCGCTCGTCAGTGATGATCGCGTTCCGGGGGTCCGCGCGAGCCGCGATCGAGGCCGCCGGCGCCGGGGCGACGCGGGGCCTCGACTTGCTGCGCCAGCTCCACGTGCTGCTGTCGATCTCCTCGACCGTGGCCCGCCAGGCGGCGGTGAGGGTGGTCGAGATCGCGCGGCTGTCGGTTCAAGCCGCCGCTCACCTGATCGGACGCGTCCGTTTCGTGATCGCGCGCTTCGCCCACCTGCTGATCGGGCTCCGCTCGTCAGTGCTGATCGCGTTCCGGGGATCCGCGCGAGCCGCGATCGGGACCGCCCGCGCCGGGGTGACGCGGGGCCTCGACGTGCTGCGCCAGCTCCGCGTGCCGCTGGCGATCGCCTCGACCGTGTCCAGCCGGGCGGCGGTGAGGGTGGTCGAGGTCGCGCGGCTGTCGGTTCGAGCCGCCGCTCCCCTGATCGGACGCGTCCGTTTCGTGATCACGCGTTTCGCCCACCTGCTGATCGGGCGCCGCTCGTCAGTGATGATCACGTTCCAGGGATCCGCGCGAGCCGCGATCGAGGCCGCCGGCGCCGGGGTGACGCGGGGCCTCGACTTGCTGCCCCGGCTCTCCGTGCTGGTGTCGATCTTCTCGAGTGTGTCCAGGCAAGCGCTTGTGAGGGTGGCGTGGCTTGTCGACCGGTTCACCCAGGTGCGCTGGCTGCTGCCCTTCCAGGGGATCGCACGAGCCGCGACCGAGGCCGCCCGCGCCGGGGTGACACGGGGCCTTGACTTACTGCCCCGGCTCCGGCAGACGAAGGACGCAGCGTGGACTACACGCTCCCTCCTCAGGGTCTGTACCGCGATCGTGAGCCTGGCGGTCCTCGTCGCGGTAATACTGTTTTCGGCAGGCGAACGACTCTCACAGGATGTTCGCCTGCCCGCGGACGGGAAGCCGACCCTCGCTGAGACCTCGACACTCAACCCGGTCTCCGCACCTCAGCCAGCCCCCATGGAGGTCTCACAGCCGGAGACCCCGCGCGTGTCCATGCGGCCTAAGCTGCCCGAGACGCAGGCCGAGGTCCCCGCGCCGTTGCGAAGGCCTGATCCGGCTTTCGCCCAAAGGCGGGCGACTGCTTCCGCGCCAGTGCCGTCTACGGAAACGGCCCAGAATGCGGAGGCTTCGGACCCTACCGCGGCCATCGACTGGCTCTTGAAAGGAGGAAGTAGTCGGCGACGTATCGAGAATCCGTGAGTGAGGGAGGCGCGGCGGCGATCGAAGGATTCCTCCGGGGTGATCCCACGATCTGGCTGTCGGTGTTGTGGGCCGGTCTTCTGGTCGTCGTGATTCTTGGCGTGGTGTTCGCGATGCGGCACGAGCAGAAGCGCGAGCGGCAAGCTAGTAGTCTCACCGAGCTTGCCTTCACCCATGAGTTACGTGCTCAGAACAAGCGGCTCAGGGAAGACACTCAGCGGCTACGGACGGAGCGAGATGAGTTGCTGGGCGTCCTGACCCGATTCGCCGAACTCCTGGAACAGTGTAGCGAAGCCTCCGCTAAACGTCCGCAGTAGAAGGAGCGTAGGCCTCCCAGGTCCAGAGCCACGAGCCCGGCGAGCGAACGGCGCGCGCGGCTGGCGGCGGAGCGAGGCTCGGACCAGTGAATCGGAGCACAATGCCGTCGAGGTCAATCCGCCATACGATTGCCTCGACCGCCCGGGGACGCCAATGAGGCGGGAGGAAAAAGATGCGCCCTTTGGTGCCCTCCTTGAGCGGCTCCGTGAGGCGTACTTTGGCCCCGCCCGGGCTCAGGTCGATCAGCGGAAGTCTCGACCAGCCATCGCGCGTTTCAAGCACGACCGACCTCGGGCCGACCTCGCGCGAATAACGCCGCGACTCTGACGCCTGCCTTTCTGTCGCTCGAGCCTCGCCAGGAAACATGGTGACCGGATGTATCGCAGGCATCGTGCCAGCGACAAATCCGTGGTCCGGCTGGAACTTAGCCGCCGCGCCATTCTTGCGCTGAGTACAGGCCTTCCCAACTTGGGCTTCGCGATGCGCGGGCAGTCGCCATGGATACCTAGTCCGGTACCGCACGTCACGCCGCGGGAGCGGCGCCCGCTCTACCGGGCACAATTTCGGGCGCAATCAATGCGGAGGCGATAGAATCCTCGGTGCAAGCCTCGGATATTCCAACGATAGGCGGGTAGCTCAGCTGGGAGAGCACGGCCCTTACAAGGCCGGGGTCGGGAGTTCGATCCTCCCCCCGCCTACCATCAATTCCTCAGCGCCTTCCACGAGTTCGCGGTAGAGGGCGGCGGCCGAGGCGGTCAGTGGGAGCGAAGTCGGTTTCGGTGTGTGCCGATAAGCGCCAGTCGAATGAGGCAGCAGGCCAAAACGCCGTGCGCAACACCCTGCGATCAGCCTGTCCAGCCGTCGTGGGCGGGGGTCGATACGACCGCGCCGCCCACGACGGAGCCGAGCGATCGGCTTAGGGCAGCGAGACCTGGCGAAGATACCAGGGAAGCATGGTGACGCTCACGACCTTCTCGGAGCCGTCGAAGGTTTTCTTGAGCTCCTCGATGCCGATGGTGAGCTTGAAGTTCTGGACGCGGTCGATATTGGCCGGCACGCTCTTCACGACGTCGGCGCCTTGCTCCCATCGGTAAATGCGGAAGAACGCTGGCTCCACCGCGGAATAGATTTTCGCCTCGCCCTTACTGCGCGCGGGCAGCCCGCCGACGTAGTCGAACGCGAGCTCCAACACGCCGCCCCGGTAATCGCGTACCATCCAGATCTCACGGCCCGAGGCGGGCTCGGTGTTGGATTCACGTATGATGCGCTCGCGCCGGATCTGCCCCGGCACCGCGTTCTTGTATGGGCTCGGCACGTACGACGGATCGGCGCTAAAGAGGCGAGCCACCACGGACGCCGTCTCACCCGTTCCGGAGTGCTTGCCCGGCACCACTAGTGCGAGGATACGGTTGATGCCGGACCCGGCGGACTTGCCGTCGGCGTCCACCACGAGGTGCTGATCGACGAAGACAAGCGAGGCGTTGGAGCCGGCGGACGGGCCGGTCGCGGCAGGGTTGACCTGCCAGGGCCCGGTGAGCCACTGTTGCGCGGCCTCGGGCTTGACCTGGAGCGCGACGACCACACGGGTGTCGGCGTTCGAGCCGGTAGGAGTCTCGGCGCGCGCGGTGTCCGCCAGGAGCGCGCCAGCGAGGGCGAGGGCGACCAAAGCGATTCGAAGCATCAGTGCTCCCTCCTGTCATGGGGACGGGTGGGGTCGACGACGCTTGGACGAGGCGCTGTCCTCCTTTCCGCCTGGGGTGGAAAGCAACCCGAAAGGTACAAGGGTACCCGGTCGTCGTCAAGCGCCGGGGCTCGAGAGAACAGAACGGAAGGCCGCGACCAGCGGGCGGCTGCGGGCGCCGGTGTGGCGGGGGATGCTGCAAAAAGTCTCAACCAGTGGCAATGAGCCGTGGCAATTATTCGGCAACCGCTGGAATCGTACGAGCACGCCGAGTCCCTTACAAAAGCATAGACGGCCCTTACAAGGCCGGGGTCGGGAGTTCGATCCTCTCCCCCGGCCTACCACTTCACGTCGCTCACCTGCTACGCGTTCTCGCGATCTTCGGCGATCTCGCTCCTCCGGTGCTGTGTCCGAGGATACGTGACCGAAGTCACGGACACAGGTCCGGCCGACGGCTATGCTCGAGGCACTCGATCCAACCAGGGGGAGATCATGTACAAAGCCGCCACGATCGCGCTGAGCCTCGGCATCGGTGCCTTGCTGATCACGCCGCCACTCCTGGCCCAGAGCCCACCCGGCGCGCCGACCCTGCCCGGGCAGGACGCCTTCGGCGCGATCGCCGAGGTCGTGCGCTTGCTCGAGGCCGACCCCGGCACCGACTGGAGCCGGGTCGATCTCGAGCGGCTGCGGCAGCATCTCATCGACATGAACGAGGTGGTGCTGCGGTCCGACGTCAAGTCGAGCTTGATCCCCGGCGGCCTGGCCATGGACATCGCCGGCGCGGCCCGGACCGAGCGGGCGATCCGCGCCATGGTCGCGCCGCACGCGGTCGAGCTGGACCGCATGCCCGAATGGGGCGCCAGGACCCAGTCGATCCCGGGTGGCCTCCGTCTCACCGTGACGGCGCGGCGGGCCGAGGACGTCAAGACCGTCGCGCGGATCCGCGGCCTGGGCTTCGTGGGCCTCCTGGTGCAGGGCGGTCATCACGGTCCGCACCACCTGGCCATGGCGAAGGGGGAGATGCTGCCGGGCCACCGCCACTGACGAGCGGTCGCCGGCGAGCCTCCGGCTAGCGCTCAGGCCTGTTAAGCTTGCGGGCCAGGAGACGCTGATGGAGCTTTCCGCCGGCGACGTGTCGCGTTCCGAGTTCGCCCTGATCGAGCACGCCTTCGCGCGCGCATCGGGGGCGCCACTCGTCCCGGGCAACGACGTGAGCCTGCTCAAGGATGCCGGCCAGAACTACCCGGCCTGGCTCGAGGCCATCGGCGCCGCCCGGCGCACGATCCACTTCGAGAGCTACATCATCCACGATGACGAGACGGGGCAGGAGTTTGCCCGGGCCCTCGCGGCCAGAGCTCGCGCGGGGGTACGAGTGCGGCTCATCTACGACTGGCTGGGCGCCGTCGGCAAGACCTCGCGCAGGTTCTGGCGAGAGCTGCGGGCAGCCGGCGTGGAGGTCCGCTGCTTCAATCCTCCGAGCTTGTTGAGCGCGATCACCTGGCTCTCGCGCGACCATCGCAAGATGCTGGCGGTGGATGGGCAGGTCGCCTTCGTGACGGGCCTCTGCGTGGGGCGCTACTGGGTGGGCGATCCCGCGCGGGGGATCGAGCCCTGGCGCGATACCGGGATCGCCGTCCGGGGCCCCGCGGTGGCGGACCTGGAGCGGGCATTCGCCCGGATGTGGGCGCTCACCGGCCCGCCGATCCCCGCCGCGGAGGCGCCGATGAAGGTACCGATCCCGCCCGCGGGCGACGTCGCGGTGCGGGTCATCGCCAGCATGCCCGGCACCGCCGAGCTCTACCGGCTGGATCAACTCATCGCGGCGGCGGCGCGGCGGACGCTCTGGCTCACCGACGCCTACTTCGTCGGGACGACCGCCTACGTGCAGTCGCTCCGCGCGGCGGCGCGCGACGGCGTGGACGTGCGCCTGCTCGTGCCCGGCGCGACCGACATCTGGATCCTGCGTGGGCTGTCGCGCGCGGGCTACCGCGGTGGCGGACGGACGCTGGGCCCGGGTGGGCTCCACGAATCTGAATCTCCAGTCCTGGATTGGCAACTGGGAGCTGGACGTCGCGGTGGAGGACGACGGGTTCGCCGCTCAGATGGAGGACATGTACCTCGACGACCTCGGCCGGGCCACCGAGATCACGCTGACCGACCGCGCGCGCGTCGTGAAGAGCGCGGAGGCGCCCAGGCGCGCGGCCCGACAGCCGGGCAGCGCCGGCCGTGCGGCCGCCGGGGCGGTCAGCATCGGGAGCGCGGTGGGAGCGGCCATGACGGGGCGTCGCGCCCTCGGGCCGGCCGAGGCCAGGATCATGGGCGTGGCGGGGCTCGCGCTCCTCGTGCTGGGCCTCCTGGCGCTGGTCTGGCCCTGGGTCATCGCGGCGCCACTGGCCGTGATCGCGATCTGGCTGGCGGTGAGCCTGCTGGTCCGCGCGCGGACCCTTCACCGGGAGAGCGTCGCGCGGCGTCGGCGGGAAAAATCAACGCGATAGGAGGAGTGAATGGGCATCGGGAAGCGTGTCGGCAAGAACAGAAAGTCGAAGAAGCGGGCACCGGCCGCACCCGGTCGGTCCGGCTTTCGGCGTGTCGTGCTGGGGGTGGACGGGTCCGCGCACTCCCGCCGCGCGGCCGCCTTCCTGACTCGCCTCCAGCCTCCTCGGGGCGGCCGCGTGACGGTCGTGCGCGTCGTCGAGCCGGTGCGGGCGCCCGCGATGCCGTTCGTCCCGGCCGCGATGCGGGCGCAGATCGCGGGACAGGCGGATGCGGTGAACCGGAGTCATGTGGCGGTGGCCCGCCGCCAGGTCGAGGCCGTGGCGGCCACGCTCGCACGCGCGGGCTGGCGGGCGCATGGAGTCGTGCGAACCGGCCTGCCGGTCGCCCAGCTGCTCGCGGCGATACGCGCGGAGCGGGCGGACGTGCTCGCCCTCGGCGCGCGGGGCGCCGGCGCGCTCGAGCATTTCCTGCTGGGGAGCGTCGCGGAGGCCGCGCTCAAGCACGCGCCGGTCGAAGTGCTGATCGTCAAGTGAACGGGAGTGCCGACCCGCGATGAATCCGCTCGGGGTCGCCCTCATGCTCACGTGTCTCCTCGGGATCCCCGCCGGGATCGGCGCTTTCACCTTCGTCTACGCCAAGGGCTACTCGTACCTCTCGACCGACCCGCGCACGTGCCTCAACTGCCACATCATGAGCGAGCAGTACGAGGCCTGGCTCAAGAGCGGCCATCGTCACACCGCGGTCTGCGTGGAGTGCCATCTGCCGGACCGCGGCCTGGCGAAATGGGTGGCCAAGGCCGATCAGGGGTTCCGCCACTCGCTGGCCTTCACGCGGCAGAACTTCAAGGAGCCCATCGAGATCACACCGCGGGACCGGCAGATCGTGCGGGCCAACTGCGTGCGCTGCCACGCCGACTTCGTCCACGCGGTGACGGGCACCCCGGCGCGGCCGCTCGACTGCCTGCATTGCCACGCGGGCGCCGGCCACGGGGCCGGCGGCTGAGATGACCGAGCGAGGGAGGTCACCATGCCCCTGAACGGTTCGAGCGGCCGCGCGCGCGCCTGGCTCCTCGTCATCCTGGGCTTCGGGGGGATCGCGGGCCTGACCGTGCTGCTCCTGGCGCTCCTCACCAACATCTTCGAGCGCCAGCAGGAGGCCCGCCAGCCCTTCGTGCGCGTGGTGGAGGTGACCGAGGAGACGATGGACCCGAAGCCGTGGGGCCAGAACTGGCCCCACCAGTACGACAGCTACTTGAAGACCGCGCTGCCTACCACGACCAAGTACGGCGGCCGCGGGCCCGGGGCGAGCGACGCGGGTCCCGCCGAGCAGAAGCTCGATCGGGACCCGTGGCTCAAGCGGATCTTCGCGGGCTACGCCTTCGCGCTCGACTACCGCGACCGCCGCGGGCACGCCTTCGCCCTCTTCGACCAGGAGCAGACCCGGCGGGTGACCGAGCGGAACCAGCCGGGCGCGTGCCTGCACTGCCACGCCGCCAACCTCGCCCTGTACCGCCACGCGGGAAAGGGCGACGTCACGAAGGGCTTCGAGGCGGTCTCCGGGATGCCGTACTCCGACGCGCGCAACCTGAAGGACGAGTCGGGCCGGCCCCTGATCCAGCATCCGATCGCCTGCGTGGACTGCCACGATCCGAAGACCATGGCGGTGCGCGTGACGCGCCCCGGCTTCATCGCCGGCATCAAGGCACTCAAGGCCAGGCAGGGCATCGCCGACTACGATCCCAACCGGGACGCCTCGCGGCAGGAGATGCGCTCCTTCGTCTGCGGGCAGTGCCACGTCGAGTACTACTTCAAGGGCCCGGGCAAGGTCGTGACCTACCCCTGGGCCAACGGGCTTCGCGTCGAGGAGATCGAGGCCTACTACGACGCGGAGGGCTTCTCGGACTGGGTGCACGCGGAGACCGGGAACAAGGTGCTGAAAGCGCAGCATCCGGAGTTCGAGGTCTGGAGCCAGGGCGTGCACGCCCGCGCCGGCGTCGCCTGCGCGGACTGCCACATGCCCTACCAGCGCGTCGGGGCGCTCAAGGTGAGCGATCACTGGGTCCGCAGCCCGCTGCTGAACGTCAACCGCGCCTGCCAGACGTGCCACGCCGTCCCCGAGGCGGAGCTGCAGGGGCGGGTCCTGACCATCCAGGACCGTCATCACGCGCTGCTCCAGCGCGCCGCGAAGGCGACGACCGACATGCTGGACGCGATCGTGGCCGCGAAGAAGGCCGGCGCGCCCGAGGCGGAGCTCCAACCGGCCGCGGATCTTCACCGCAAGGCCCAATGGCGGCTCGACTTCGTGGCCGCCGAGAACTCGATGGGGTTCCACGCGCCCCAGGAGTTGGCGCGGATCCTCGGCGAGACCATCGACTACGCGCGCCAGGGCCAGCTCGAGGCCGCCCGCGCCGCGCGGAAGCGCTGAGGACACGATCATGAGAGAGCCGCTCCCCGAGATCCTGCCCGCCGATCCGCTGCCACTCCTCGCGCAATGGCTCGAGGAGGCCAAGCCCGTGGTGAAGACACCGACCGCGATGGCCCTGGCCACCGTGGCCGCCGACGGTAGCCCAACCGTTCGCATGGATCTGCCGGGGCTTCGACGTGGGCCTGGGCTGGCTCGTCTTCTACTCGGACCGCGAGAGCACCAAGGGCCTGGCCCTGGCCGCCAATCCGCGCGCCGCGCTCGTCTTCCACTGGGACGTGTTCGAGCGGCAGATCCGCGTGGAGGGGCCCGTCACGCACGCGCCCGATGCCGACTCGGACCGCTACTGGAACACGCGGCCGCTGGACGCGCGGGTGGCCGCGGCGGCGAGCGACCAGAGCCGGCCCATCGCCTCGCGCCAGGCGTTTCTCGAGAAGATCGAGGCGACCAGGCAGACGCACGGCGCGGAGGTCCCGCGGCCCAAGCGCTGGGGCGGCTACCGGGTGTGGGCGGAGCGGGTGGAGCTGTGGGTGGGGCAGCCGGGGCGCGCCCACGATCGCGCGGTGTGGACGCGGGCGCTGCAGCCGACCGAGGCGGGCTTCACCGGCGGCTCGTGGCGGGGGACGCGGCTGCAGCCCTGAGGCGGCCGCGCCGGCGGCACGGCGGGCGACTCAGCTCGGGTGGGCGCCGCTCCGCGGAGGCAGCGTGGAGGCGCACCAGAGGGCGAGCCCGAGCGGCGTCATCGGCACCGGGGCGACGCCGGCCACCGCCAGGATGAACACGATCACGGCGAGGATGCGCAGGGCGAAGCTCATGCTGGCCCTCCTGGGCTAACGCCGGGCGAGTCGGGGGACGTCAGGTGCCGGATGCGGTCCTCCGCGTCGGTGATCGGCGAGCCGCCGTGCATCATGGCCCGCGCGAACTCCAGCATCGGATAGCCGTTCCGGGCCTCTTCCTGGAATCGCTGGGCGAAGCCCCCGGTCTTGATGTCCTCGAGGGTCTTGCGGAAGCTCTCCGCCATGGCTTCGCGGTCCATCTCGAGGGACCGGGTGATGCCGCCGAACACCGCGGTGGGCCCGTGATCCTCGGAGGCGCGGAAGAAGCCGGTCTCGCGGAAGGACTGGAAGACCGCCTCCATCTCGCCCGACATGTACATCTCGAGCACGAGCGCCTCGGCCGGGACGCCCGCGTCGCGCGCGACCTCGAAGGCCATCATGATCGCCATGCCCAGCACCGAGCCCACCGTCTGCTCGATGAACAGGTCGAGCGTGGCCTCGACCTTGGCGGTCATCTGGACCGCGCCCGCGCGGAGCACGCCCATGCCGTCCGCGAGCCCCAGCATGCGCTGCTCGGCCCGGCCGCTGCGATTGGCCTCCACGCCCACGCAGGCCCAGAACCCGTGGCCTCCGAGATAGCGGGCGCGCGCGGTGTTCCCGGCCATGCGCGGGGCCACCAGCAGCACGTCGATCGTCTCGGGCGGGTGGATGAGGCCGAAGGCCAAGCTGTAGCCCGAGCCGAACGCGATGGCGCTGCCCGGCCGCAGCACGGGCGCGATCTCCGCGTCGAACAGGGTGGGGATGACCTCGTCCGGCAGCAGCACGTACACCACGTCGTCGACGGCCGCGGTGGTGATCGGCACGACCTCGAAGCCCTCGGCGCGCGCCAGCTCGGCGTACTCGTCCTCGCGATTGCCGATGCGCACCTTCGCGCCGGAGTCGCGCAGGTTGAGCGCGGCGGTGCGGCCGAGATGGCCGTAGCCCAGCACCGCGACCGATTCCCCGGCGAGCGCGCCGGGCGGCGCGTCGGCCGCGCGATATACTTTGACCTGCGATGCGTTCGGATTGGTCATTACAGGATCCTAACCCAAAATGCGGGCATTCGCCCCGTGTTCCGGGCGCCCGGGCCCGGATTGTAGCATCGGGGTAGCATCGGGGCGCCATGGCCACCGCGTCGAGGGCGGTCCGCTGTTGCATCGCGGGCGGCGGGCCCGCCGGCATGATGCTGGGCCTGCTCCTGGCGCGGGCCGGGGTGTCCGTGCTGGTGCTGGAAAAGCACGCAGACTTCCTGCGGGACTTCCGGGGCGATACCATCCACCCCTCCACGCTCGAGCTGATGCACGAGCTCGGGATCCTGGAAGAGTTCTTGCAGCTTCCCCACCAACAAGTGTCGCGGCTGGCCGCCCAGTTCGGGGACTTTCCGGTCACCATCGCCGACTTCACGCGCCTGCGAACCCACTGCCGGTTCATTGCCATGATGCCGCAGTGGGACTTCCTCGACTTCCTGGTCCGCCGCGCGAAGTTTTTTCCGACCTTCCAGCTCCAGATGCGGGCCGAGGCCACCGAGCTGATCGAGGAGGCGGGCTGGGTGACCGGGGTCCGCGGCATCACGCCGGCGGGACCGCTCGAGGTGCGGGCCGACCTCGTGGTCGCCGCGGACGGCCGCTCCTCCGTGCTGCGGGAGCGGGCAGGGCTCGCGGTGGAGGACCTGGGCGCGCCCATGGACGTGCTCTGGTTCCGGCTCTCGCGCCGGCCGCCGGACCCGACCGCCACCATGGGCCGCTTCGACATCGGCCGCGCCTTCGTCCTGATCAACCGCGGCGAGCACTGGCAGTGCGGCTACGTGATCCCGAAGGGCTCCGCGGAGGAGGTCCGCCGGCGCGGCCTCGAGGCCTTCCGCGCCGAGGTGGCCCGGCTCGCCCCGTGGGCAGCCGACCGGGTGGGCGAGATCCGCGCCTGGGAGGACGTCAAGCTGCTCACCGTCAAGGTCGACCGGCTGCGGCAGTGGTATCGGCCCGGCCTGCTCTGCATCGGCGACGCCGCGCACGCCATGTCGCCGATCGGCGGCGTCGGCATCAACCTGGCGATCCAGGACGCGGTGGCCGCCGCCAACCTGCTCTGGGAGCCGTTGCGCGCGGGCCGGCCGACCGTCGCGCACCTCCGTCGCGTGCAGGCGCGCCGGCAGTGGCCGACCCGCGTCACCCAGGGGCTTCAGGTTCTGGTGCAGCGCCGAGTCATCACCCAGGCGCTGCAGGGCGGCCAGGCCCGGCTCACCCCGCCGCTCGCGATCAGGTTACTGGCGCGGTATCCGTTCCTGCAGCGCCTGCCCGCCCGGATGGTGGGAGTGGGGATCCGCGCCGAGCACGTGCGCTCCCCGGCGGCCAGCTAGGCTGGGGTCAGGTCTTGAATTACGACATTTCAGCGCGCGCGACTCACCGCCGGCCGGGAAAATGTCGCAATGCAAGACCTGACCCCTTAGCGTGCTCGAGCGCGGCATCGGGCTCTGCGCGGAGATGCCCGCGTTCTTCCCGCCCTTCGCGGGCGACCTCGCCATCGTCTACGCGCTCACGGGCCGGACCGCGGAGGCGCTCGATCTGGCCGAGCGGGCGGTGCGCCAGGCCCAGAGCATGCAGCGCCTGGGGCGGCTCTCGCTGATCGCCACGCACCTGGGCGAGGTGCGCCTGCTCGCGGGACAGCCGGCGGCGGCGGAGGCGGACGGGCGGCGGGCGCTCGCGCTGGCGGAGGCCCACCAGGAGCGCGGCAATATGGTCTACGCGCTCCGGCTGCTGGGCCTGGCCGCCGCCGAGAAGCAGCCGCCCGACCTGGAGCGCGCCCGCGGCCACCACGCGGAGGCGCTGGCGCTGGCGGGTGAGCTGGGGATGCGGCCGCTGGCCGCGCGGTGCCATCTGGGGCTCGGCCGCCTCGCGCACCGCGCGGGCGATGTCGCGGGCGCGGACAAGCACCTGACGGAGGCGCGCGCGCTGTTCCAGGAGATGGCGATGACGTTCTGGCTCGAGCGACTACACCTCGACTCGAGCACGGGGCCGGGCGGCGGCGGGGGCGGCGCCGTCAGCTTCTGATCAGGTCTCGAGCACCCACTGCACCAGGGTCCGGAGGTCCTCGACCGAGAAGGGCTTGGTCAGGACGGGATCGCCGGTCTCGGCCAGGAAGGGCACGAACTTGTCGGCTTCCGCGTGGCCGGTGACGAAGATCACCCGCGGCAGGGCCTCGCCGAAGCGCTTGCGCAGGGCCGCGTAGAGGCCCGGGCCGTCGAGGTTCGGCATCTGCAGGTCGCTGATGATCAGGTCGTAGCTGCGCTGCTCGATGCGGTAGAGGGCTTCGGCGCCGTCATGGACGGTGTCCACCTCGTGGTGGTCGAGCAGAAGGATATTGGCGATCAGCTCGCGGAGACCGCTCTCGTCCTCCACCACCAGGATGAGCCGCGGACGCATGGCGACGCGGTCTACCGCCGGCTCATGATTCGAGCATCCGCCCCACGAGCTCGAGCACGCGCCCGGGCTTGAGCGGCTTCGTGAGCATCGGCGCGCGCAGATTGGTGAGGAAGCTCCCGTAGTGCGGATCGAAGGCGACCCGCGTGAGGAAGGCGACACGGGGCAGGGCGTCGCCGAATCGCTCGGTGAGCGCGTCCAGCAGGGCGGGGCCGTCGAGCTTCGGCATGCGGACGTCCGAGATCACGAGATCGTAGTGGCGCTGGTCGAGGAGCAGGAGCGCCCCGTCGGCGTCGCCGGCCCCGTCCACCTCGTGGCCGTCCAGGCTCAGCACGTCGATGAGGGACTGCCGCACGGCGGCTTCTTCGTCCACGACCAGGATCAGGCGCGCGTCCACGCTTGCACGATACCGGGTCAGCCGCGCGGGGGCAAGATTCGGAGGCGGCCCACTAGCGTCGAGACCGGCGGCAGCCATCCTGTCGGGCCTCGTCCTCGCTGGCGTAGCAGCGCTCGGTGCGGCTCTCCGCGTAGGCCCCACTGCCGGGCACGTAGTAGATGCAGCGCTCCGACGAATAGGTCGTGAAGTCGGCCTTGATGGGATGGCTCAGCGGGCAGCTCCAGCCCGTCTTCGGCGCGACACCGGGCCGGGCCTGCGCGGTCTTCGGCGCGGCGGGCGGGCCCTTCTCGGGGGGTGGCGCCGGCCCCGCCGTCTTCCAGATGCCGAGCTTCGCGGTCCGCGCCTGCTCCTGGCGGCGCAGCAGCGTCTCCTGGTGCCGGACATTGGGGCCGCCGGTGACCACCTGGCCGAATCCGTGCGCGATCAGCTCCGCATTGACCATCACGTCGCCGAGCCATACGTAGGCCAGGAGCCGGCCCTCGGGGTCCCGCTCCTGCACGTCGAGCTCGAGCCGGACGTTCTTGGCGTTCGTCAGGCCGCGATTGAATTGGAGGGCCTCGCGTCCCTGCGGGTCGCCGGACTGGGGCTTGCCGTCACCCGGATCCGGCGCGGTCACGCCGATGTAACGGACGCGCTCGACGTCGCCGTTGACGAAGACGTGGATGGTATCGCCGCTCACGATCTTCACGACGGCACCGGGCAGGCTGCGCGGCCGCCCCGGCTCCTGGCTCCACGTGGGCGCGACCTGGAGGACCAGGAGCACGCAGGGGAGGAGCCGCCAGACCGCTCGCGGCACTACTTGCGGCCTTCGCTCAGCGAGCGCTCCAGGGCTTCCCGGCGGAGCCGCTCGGCGGCGAGCTGATCGGTCAGCTCCTTGAGCTGCGCGTCCAGGCGCTGGAGCTCCTCGGTCTGCTGCGCGCGCAGATTGGCCTGCTCCTGGACGCCCTTCTGACGCCAGAGCATGTCGGCGGCCACGCCGCCGCCCACCACCCCCAGCACCGTCCACACCGCGACACGCTTGACCAGAGCCTTCTTCACGTCCATGGGGAGCCTTTCAGTCCACCAGGGCGATCGCGCGCACCGGCGAGCCGTCGGCGCCGGTCACTCGGAGCGGCAGGGCGATGACCCGGCAGCGCGCCGCGCCGATCTGGTCGAGGTTGGTCAGGTACTCGATCACCGTGATGCCCTTCGGGAAGAAGACGTGGTGCGTGGTGCACTCCTCGCGCGCGATCTGGGTGCCTGGCGAGAAGATCGAGGTGCGGATGCAGTAGTCGGGCGGGTAGTCGTAGCCCACCGCCTTTACCCCGCGCGCCACCAGCCACTCGCAGGCGCTGCGCCCGGTGTAGGGCGCGTCCTTCCAGAAGCGCTCGCTCTCCACCGGGCAGCGCAGGGGCCAGTCCGTGCGCAGGAGCACGATGTCGCCGCGCTGCACGTGGCCGGCGCGCCGCTCGAGATCGGCGGCGGTCACCTCCGCGTTCTCGCCCAGGTGCGTGAGGTCCACCACCGCGGCGGGGCCCATCCACTGGTCCACCGGCATGGAGGCGATGTCGCGGTCGCCCGGGAGGAAGTGCACCGGCGCGTCCACGTGAGTGTAGGCGTGGCAGCTCACGGTGAGGACGGTGGACTGGAAGTTCGCCCCCGCCTCGTGGGTCGATCGCCGCTCGCTCGCCACCGTCCAGCGGAAGTGCGGGCCGATGGGGAAGCTCAGGTCCACCACGCGCATGGCGCCCATGGTGTCCCGCGCCCCGGCAGCTTGTCAACGTTCCCCCTTTCCCCTTATCAACGTTCCCCCTCTCCCCTCAGGGGAGAGGGCAGGGTGAGGGGGTGGCGGTGGTGAGGGGTGGTGCGTCGAGGGTGGTATAGTCCCGTCACGATGGCCGACCCGCCGCCCACGCCTCCAACAGTCCGCCGGGTCGCCGTGGTCCTCTTCGAGGGCTTCACGGTGCTCGACGTCTACGGCCCCGTGCAGGCCTTCGCGTCGACCCGCCTGACCCGCCTCGACGGCTCGGTCCAGCGGCTCTTCGAGGTCGTGACGGTGGCCGAGAAGGCCGGCCCGGTGAAGAGCGGCGAGGGCCCGACCACCCACGCGGACCATGCCTTCGCGGACGCGCCCGCCTACGACGTGCTCCTGGTGCCCGGCGGCTTCGGCACGCGCCAGGCGGTGAACAATGCGCCCCTGCTCCTGGCCCTCACCGCGGCCAGCCGCCGCGCCGCCATCACCACCACCGTGTGCACGGGCTCGGCGCTGCTGGCGCGCACCGGCCTCATGGACGGCCGGCCCGCGACCTCCAACAAGGTCGCGTGGGACTGGGTGGTGCAGCAGGGCCCGCGCGTGAAGTGGCAACGCCAGGCGCGCTGGGTGGACGACGGCGATCTCGTCACCTCCTCGGGGGTCTCCGCGGGCATCGACATGGCGCTGTCGGTGGTGGCGCGCCTGCAGGGCACGGACATGGCCCGCCAGTCGGCGCGGTTCATGGAATACGTCTGGCGCGAAGATCCGGGAGACGATCCCTTCGCCTGACGCGAGCGCGTGCGCGCTACGTGGCCTATCTGCGGGGGGCCAGGGAGCGCGGGATCGCGGGCGAGCTGCAGGTCGAGCTCCGGATCGGTCGGGAGGGCCGGATCGAGTGCGTGGTGCTGCGGCGCTCCTCCGGCTCGGAGCTCCTCGACCGCTACGTGCTGAGCGCGGTGCGGCTGGCCCAGCCGTTCGCGGCCCTGCCGGCTCACGTGCCGCCGCCGTCGCTGCCGGTGAGCGGGATGTTCCGCTTCCGGATCGGCGAGGGAGCGGCTTCGCGCTAGTCCTGGAAGATCTGCTCGGGCTGCACCGTCACGGCGACGGTCTGCCAGATGGGGTCGCGCGCGATGCTCGAGTCCGCCCGCTCCTCCTGGGCGACGCGCACGAGCGGCAACGCATCCGCGTCGGCCTGCCACTCCCATTCCTTGGTCGCCGCGTAGCCGGCGGCGACCAGGAGGATCCCCACCACGAGGACGGGCCGCCTGATCCCTGCGCTCATGATCGTGCCTCCTTCGGTTCGAGCTCGGCTGAACGAGCCCGGACGCAGGTGCAGAATGGCAAGCGCCGTGCCACCGCCCAGGAGGTGTAAGTGGGCGATTCGAAGGGGGGTCGTGGCCGACGGCCCGCGCCCGGAGAAGAAACTACCATGTAAGACTTCTCCGCCGTCGCCAGGCTGACGCCGTGCCGGCCCTCTGGTCTCGGACCGCTCACGTGGGGTAAGGTGGGCGCCGATGTCCCCGCGCGCCGCCGCCCCCCCGCTCGCCCTGCTCGAGTCCGTCCAGAAGCGCGTCCTCTGGCTGAGCGCCCACCTGGTGCACCACGCCAATACCCGGCCGAACCCCGACGGGACCAAGGTGGGGGGCCACCAGGCGTCGTCGTCCTCCGTGGTCTCCCTGATGACCGCGCTCTACTTCCGCGCGCTGCGGCCCGGCGACATCGTGGCCACCAAGGCCCACGCCTCGCCGGTCTTCTACGCCATCGAGTACCTGCGCGGGCGCCTCACCGCCGAGCAGCTCCGGAGCCTGCGCACGCTCGGCGGGCTGCAGGCTTATCCGAGCCGGCGCAAGAATCCCGAGATCGTCGATCTCTCCACCGGCTCGATGGGGTTGGGCGCGGTGAGCACGGCCTTCGGCGCCCTCGCCGCGCGCTACGTGAGCCACCACCTCGGGGGCAGCCCGATGCCCCGACGCTTTATCGCCATAATGGGCGACGCCGAGCTCGACGAGGGCAATGTGTGGGAGGCCCTGCTGGAAGAGGCGGTGCGCGAGCTCGACAACCTGCTCTGGATCGTGGACTTCAACCGCCAGAGCCTCGACCGCATCGTGCCCGACGCCCGCCGCGGCCAGCTCCGCGAGTGGTTCCGCGGCGCGGGCTGGCACGTCATCGAGCTGCGCTGGGGGTCCCGGCTGCGCGCGCGCTTCGGCCGTCCCGGCGGCGAGCGGCTGCGCGCGCGGCTCGAGGGCATGGGCAACGCGGAGTACCAGTCGCTCCTGCGCCTGCCGCCCGCGGGCGCGCGCAAGGCGGTGATCGCCACCGCGACGGGGGAGACGGACCCGGCGGTGGACCGGCTGCTCGCGGATGTGCCGGACGAGGCGGTGGGCGCGCTCGTGGCCGACGTGGGCGGCCACGACCTGGCGTCGATCCTGGAGGCTTATGAAGAAGCGGAGCGGAAGCGAAGCGGCCCCTGCGTCATCCTCGCCGACACGATCAAGGGCTGGGGCTATCCCTTCGGCGGCGATCCCATGAATCACAGCGCGCTGCTCACCCAGGGGCAGCTCGACGAGATGCGCGCCGCGCTCGGCATCGCCTCCGGCGAGGAGTGGGCCGGGTTCGCGGTGGGCAGCGCCGAGGCGGAGCTGATCCGCGGGGCGCCCGCGCCGTACGCCCCGCCGGCGCCTCGGCGCGACGCGGCGCTCGACGTCCCCGACGCGCTGGACGAGTCCTATCCCCCGCAGAGCTCGACGCAGGAAGCCTTCGGTCGGATCCTCGGCCGGCTGAGCCGCCTGCCCGTCGGCGACCGCGTCGTGACGCTCTCCGCCGACGTGTCGATCACCACGCATCTCGCGGGGTGGATCAACCGGAAGGGCGTCTACTTCCCGCGCGCCAAGCCCGGCTTCACCGCGGAGGGGCCGCAGGCGGTGCAGTGGAAGGAATCTCCGGCGGGCCAGCACATCGAGCTCGGCATCGCCGAGCACAACCTGTTCCTCGCGCTGGGCGCCTTTGGCCTCACGGCGGAGCTGTCCGGCACGACGCTCCTGCCGATCGGCACGCTCTACGATCCCTTCGTCACGCGCGGGCTCGACGCGCTCTACCACGCGCTCTACGCGGGCGGGCGCTTCATCGTGGCCGCCACCCCGTCGGGGGTGAGCCTCTCCCCGGAGGGCGGCGCGCACCAGTCCGTGATCACGCCGGGCATCGGCATCGCGCTGCCCGCCATCACCTACTACGAGCCCGCGTTCGCGCACGAGGTCGAGTGGATCCTGCTCGAAGGCCTGCGCGGTCTCGTGCGGCGTGGGGATGCCGAGAGCCTCTATCTGCGCCTCTCCACCAAGCCCATCGAGCAGGCCCTCGCGCCCGCCCCCTCGCCGGCCTACCGCGACGCGGTGCTCCGCGGCGGCTACCGCCTGATCGACGCGCGGGAGCGGCCCGGCTACGACCCGGAGGGCGACGCGGTGCACATCTTCGCGGCCGGCGTGATGGTGCCCGAGGCGGTGGCCGCGAGCCGGGAGCTCGCGGCCGACGGGGTCCACGCCAACGTGTTCGTGGTCACCAGCCCCGATCTGCTGCATCGGGGGCTCCGCACTACGCGCCCGTACGTACTCGAGCTCGTGTCCGCGGACGAGGAAGGAGTGCCGGTGGTGTCCGTGCTGGACGGCCACTCCCACGGCCTGGCGTTCCTGGGCGGCGCGCTCGGCGTGCCGCAGATCCCGCTCGGCGTGGATCACTTCGGCCAGTCGGGCTCGCGCGGCGATCTCTATCGCCACTACGGCGTGGACGCCGCCGCGATCGCTCAATCCGCGAACCGTTTGCTTGCCCGCGGCCCGGCTCCGGGGTAACATTCGGGCCATCCCCGTAGCCGCCCCACGCGCTCCAAAGGAGGAGCCCTCGATGGACAATCGCCTCAAGAATCTGGCCGAGCAGCTCGACGCAGGTCTCATCGCTCGCCGGGAATTCCTTCGCAAGGCGGCGGTCATCACCGGCGGGACCGCGACCGGGCTGCATGCCCTGAGGCGGATGGCGGCGGCGCAGCCGAAGACGAAGCTCCGGGTGTGGCTCTTCAAGAGCTACGTCACCGCCTGCAACGACATCCTCGCCAAGCACGTCGAGGCCTGGGCCAAGGAGCGCAACGTGGAGGCGGAGTTCGACTGGGCCACCTTCGGTGACCGCGAGCAGAAGTTCGTGGCCGCCATCGAGGCGGGGAACCCCCCCGACGTGGCCGAGATGAACTACCAGGGGCCGATGCGCTACCGGCCCGCCCTCCGCGACGTCACCAAGCTGGCCAAGGAGATCGCCGGTGCGCGGGGCGGGCTTCTGCCCTACGCCGATCGCGTCATGCAGTTCCAGGGACAGTACTTCGGCATCGCCCATCAGGCGTTCGGGGGTGGTCTACACGTCCGGAAGGATTTGCTCGCGGAGAAGGGCCTCAAGATGCCCAAGGTGTACGACCCCGACGTGATCGATATGGCCAAGAAGTGCCAGGACGGGTCCAAGGATCTCTGGGGGTTCGGCCAGACGCTCAACCGATGTGACGACGGCAATGGATTCATGCAGGCCATCCTCTGGAACTACGGCGGGAGCGCCTGGGACAAGGACGGCAAGCCGGCCCTGGCCACCACGTTCCAGAAACAGAACCTCGACGCGCTTCAATTCGCGGTCGACACAATCCAGAAGCACAAGATCCAGCCGCCCGGTGTCATGGGATGGACCGATCCGCACAACAACGAGGCGTACATGGCGGGCAAGCTGGTGAGCACCAACAACGGGGCGAGCCTCTACTACGCGATGGTGGCCAAGAAGCACCCACTCGCCGAGAAGACGCAGGTCATCCTCACCCCGGGCGGGCCGGCCGGCGCGTTCGTGTTCGCGGGCGCGTACAACTGGGGCGTCTTCAAGGCCACCAAGCACGCCGACCTCTGCGAGGACATGATCCGCTGGGTCGAGGACGAGAAGCGCTTCGAAGAGTTCATGAAGGTGTCCATCGGCCAGGCGGGGCCGGTCTACAAGTCGCGGGCCGAGCACCCGTACTGGAAGACCGATCCGAACTTCGATGGGATGAAGGAGAACATCCTGCGCTCCGTGTGGCCCGGCTACCCCGGGCCGATCACGCCGGCCGCCATCGAGGTGCAGGCCCAGTACATCCTGTGCGACATGGCGGGTCGCGTGGTCGTGGGTGGACTATCGCCCGCCGCGGCGCTGAAGGAAGCGCACGGGCGGATCGAGGAGATCCACAAGATGCGCGGCAAGGCGTAGCCGGCCGGCGTCGCCATGGCCACCGTCGCCCCCTCTCCGTCCCCTCTCCCCTCAGGGGAGAGGGTCAGGGTGAGGGGTGGCTTTCCCGCCGACACCGTAGCGCCGACGCCCCGGGTCCGGCTCGAGGTCACGCTCCGGCGCGTCTTCGGGCCGGACTACCGGATGGGCTTCCTCTTCGTGGCCCCCATCGTGGTGCTGGTGCTCTCGCTGGTGGCGTACCCGTTCTGCTATGCGGTCTATCTCAGCCTGACCCGTAAGTACGTGGGCATGCCGCCGGTCTGGGTCGGCTTCGAGAACTACATCCGCCTGACCTACGACGGCTTCTTCCAGCGCGCGGTGGTCAACAGCTTCGTCTTCACGTTCGGGTCGGTGGCCATCAAGACGGTGCTGGGCATGGGCATGGCGCTCGTGCTCACCTCGAAGATCCGCTTCCGGTCGTTCTGGACCGGCATGCTGCTGATCCCGTGGGTGGCCCCCACCGTGGTCTCCGCGCTGAACTTCCTGTGGATCTACGACTATAGCCTGGGCGTGCTGAACTACCTGCTGGTCAACGTGTTCGGCATCCTGTCGCGGGGCGTGGGCTGGCTCAGCGAGCCCGGCACCGCGATGGCGTCGGTCATCGGGGTCAACGTGTGGCGCGGCTTCCCGTTCTTCGGGATCAGCTTCCTGGCCGGCATGAAGGCGATCCCGGGTGAGCTGTACGAGGCGGCAGCGGTGGACGGCGCCACCCCGCTGCAGCGCTTCCGCTACGTCACGCTGCCCGGCATCCGTAACATCGTGATGATCGTGTTGCTGCTCTCGACCATCTGGACCTTCAACGACTTCGCGATCGTCTACATCCTGACCAAGGGCGGACCGGGCGGCGCCACCATGGTGCTGCCGGTGCTCACCTACGAGATCGCCTTCGGCGCCCAGCGGTTGGGCGAGGCCATCGCAGTGGCGCTCTACATGCTGCCCGCTCTGGCCTTCGTGATCATCGTGCTGTCGAACTACATGCGGAAGGGCCGGGCGAGGTGAGTCCGTTCGACGGACGAGACGAGCGGATACAAGAATGGGGTCAGCGGTGATCGTCCGGTCGGGGCGCAGCACGGTGCGGATCGAGCGGACACAGTCGGCCGTCTCCTACGCGATCCTCCTGACCTTTCTCCTGTTCGTGATCTTCCCGTTCTACTGGATGATCGTCACGTCCTTCAAGGGCGAGAACCAGATGCGCAGCCTGGTCTCGATGTTCTGGCCGAGCCCCTTCGTGACCGAGAACTACGAGCAGCTGCTCAACAAGACCGAGTTCGTGAGCTGGTACAAGAACAGCATCATCGTGGCGGTGTCGAGCACGTTCCTGGCCACCGCGATCGGGACCCTCGGCGCCTACGCGCTGGCCCGGCTCAAGTTCCTGGGCCGCGCCTTCATGGCCAGCACCGTGCTGATCACGTATCTCGTCCCGCCGTCCATCCTGTTCATCCCGCTCTACGCCCAGATCCGCAACCTGGGCATGGCCGACAGCCTCACCGGCCTGATCGCGGCGTACCCGTCCTTCACGGTGCCGTTCGTGACCTGGCTGCTGATGGGCTACTTCGAGTCCATTCCGGTGGAGCTGGAAGAGTCCGCGATGATCGACGGCGCCACGCGCTTCGGCGCCTTCCGTCGCGTGATCCTGCCCCTGGCCGCGCCCGGCCTGCTCGCGAGCGGGCTCTACGCCTTCACCCAGGCCTGGAACGAGTTCCTCTACGCCCTGGTCTTCATCACCAACGTGAAGCTGCGCACGCTGCCGGTGGGCCTCTCCACCTTCATCACCGGCGACGTCTACGGCTGGGGCTACCTGATGGCGGGCGCGGTGCTGACGACCTTGCCGGTCATCGCGGCGTATATCTACCTGCAGAAGTACATGGTCGAAGGGCTCACCGCCGGGAGCGTGAAGGGGTAGGCCGTCTGGCTTCGCGGGGGGGCGCCTGGCGAAGCGCCGACTCGATCAGCGCTTCCAGCATGAAGCGGGCGACGGCTTCCACCTCGCGATAGCTCGCCCCCCAGATGTCCCGCAGCACCACGTACGACTCGATCCCGTAGACCAGCGACAGCGCCTTGAGGAGCCGATCGTAGGCCTCCGGCCCCAGGGTGGAGGCCAGCGGGGCGGCGGCCCGGTGCAGCATGTAGCGGCGGTGGCCCCGCCGGTAGGGCTCTTCCTCGAGGATCCCCATCCGCTCGAGCGACTCGTGCTCGAGCGCCAGGTGCAGGGCCGCCCGCATGTGCGGCTCGAACCGCTTGAACAGCGGGAACGTCTTGTCGAACAGCTCGCGCACGCGGACGAGCCCGTCGGCGGCGGTGGGCTCGAAGCGCCGCACCGGGGCCAGGCTCTCCGCGACCACCGCGCTCACGAGCTTGCTCCGGCTGGGGAAGTAGCGGTACGCGGTGGCGCGCGAGACGCGGGCCTTCACCGCGAGCTCCGGGACCGAGGGAATGCGCCCGCGCCGCACCAGGGTCATCGCGTGGCCGAGCAGCAGGCGATAGGTGCGCGCCTGCGGGCCGGTGGGGCCGGTGTCGGGGGGAGGTGGCGTTCTCACGGCTCGCTACTGTGAGCGCGGAAATGCCGGTTGACAAGAGGCGAGGGCATTTCCTAGTATGGCCCACCCGCGTGAGACAGGTGTCTCATGGAAGCCGGAGCTGCCCACCGCCGCGCAGCCCTCGACCCGAGGCGGCGCCGCTCCCCGGTAGGAGGCGGCAATGACCAGCGTTCTGTTCACGAACGTCCGGATCTTCGACGGGACCGGCGCCCTGCCGTATCCGGGCGAGGTCCTCATCCAGGGCAACCGCATCTCCCGGATCGCGCGCGGGGCCCGGGCGCTGCCCACCGCGGGGGTCACCACCGTGGACGGGGCCGGCGCCACCCTGATGCCCGGCCTGGTGGAGGCGCATACCCACTTCTCCTGGAACGACCAGCCCGGCCTCAGCGAGATCCAGCGCATGCCCACCGAGGAGCACATCCTCTGGTGCGCCCACATCGCCAAGCGCTACCTCGACATGGGCTTCACCTCCTGCATCGGCGCGGCCACCGCCAAGCCGCGCCTCGACGTCGTGATCCGGAACGCCATCGAATCGGGCCAGATCCCGGGTCCGCGGTACCTGGCCGCGAGCCAGGAGATCACGGTGCCGGGCGGCCTGGGCGACGAGACGCTGCCGCACCTGC
>WNFF01001200.1_pt1 | contig 24749 bp, 23 predicted proteins | sample 5400441 | NCBI WGS metagenome assembly WNFF01 (sample SAMN13153345, study PRJNA577476) | soil metagenome | isolation source: 120 cm saprolite under Douglas fir tree site 2 hole 3 replicate 1 | place: USA:California | collected 2015-04-18
TTTCCTGGCTGACCAGACCGATCTGCTCACGCAAGGATTTTTGGGTTAACGATCGCAGGTCACTTCCATCGATTTTCACGGCGCCGACAGTTGGATCGTACAATCGAAGGATCAGTGACAGGATCGTGCTCTTGCCTGCGCCGCTAGCACCAACGAGCGCGTACGTTTTGCCGGGCTCAATGTGGAGATCGATGTCGCTGATCGCGGTGGTGACGCCGGTTGGGTAACGAAATGTTACGTTTTCGAGCTTGATCTCGCCCCGAGAGGAAGCCAGTTCAATTGCGTTGGGGGCGTCTCGAACTGTCGGCACAGAATCGAGAATCGCAAAAATCTGCGTCGTTGCGCCGAGTGAACGTTGCATGACGATGTGCAGTTTGCTCAAAGTTTTGATCGGCTCGTAAATAATGAAAATGCCGGTGATCAGTCCAAAAAATCGGCCGGCAGAGAGGTTGGCAGCGTAAACGTACCAAAGCGCGAGTCCGACACCGATCGAGGCGATGATTTCGACGAGAGGTCCAACCGCTTCGGTGGCTTTCACTGTGCGCATCGTATGAGCGAACGATTGTTGGGCGCCGCGCCGGAATATTTTTTCCTGTTGCTCCTCGCGAGCGAACGATTTGATGACTCGAATGCCGGCGAAACTCTCCTGCATTGTGACCGACATTAAGATGCCGCCCTTTTGCTCACGTTGCACGGCCGCGCGCGCGCGTCGACCAAAGATGCGGATCGGAATGATGCAAATCGGGAAGAGGACAAGGCTGACCAACGTAAACTTCCAGTCCATCAGGAGGAGCACGATCACGGCGCCGACGATAGTGATGGGTTGTTTGAAAACGTCGCTGCTCACACTCGCCAGAGCTTGCTGCATGTTGCGGGTGTCGTTGGCGATTCGCGACATGAGATAGCCGCTTTGCATCCGATTAAAGAAATCCATTGAGTGCCGAATCACCTTGGCGAAGAGCTGATTGCGAACATCGTTCACAACTTTGTTGCTGACCCAGTTCATGTAATAAGCGTTGCCGTAGGAGCAGAGACTCCGCACCGCCATCACCAGCGGAATGGCGAGGCAAATCCAAGCGATCGAATCGATCTTTGGACCGACGTTTAAGATTTCGCGATGCGCGATCACCGCTTTAGGATTTGGCGCAGCGCCGTGGAAAATGAAACTGGAGACTTGAAAGACCGCGATTGGAAAGACTGAATTGACTAACCCGTAGGCGACGCCGAACGCGATGCCGAGAGCAAAGCGCCATTTATAAGGCAGGGCGTAGCTATAGAGGCGCAGGTACGGTTTCCATGCTTTCCGGATGGTTTCCCAGAACGAGAGTTTTACTTTAGCGCCTTCTGCCTTGCTCATAACGATGGCGACGTTGCCGGAGCCGACAACAGCGTCTTCATAGCACCGATCACCGCCTGCGTCGAGATTTGGTTCATCGGCAACCGCGGTTGCTTGGGTACGAATTCGGCGAAGGGCGATGTCGATGTCCCCTGTAAAACCAACACCGGACTTTCCCGCGGACGCCAGTGAAACGGATTGGTCGGGCCAAAAAGAATCACTTGCGGCGTGCGCGATGCCGACGCCAGATGCATCGGCGCGGAATCCACTGTGATCAACAGGCGCGCTTTGCCGATCAACGCTGCGAGTGTGAGCAAATCGGTTTTGCCGGAAAGATCGACAATCTGGCGCCGCACTTTTGATTTGATGTCGCTAATATGGCTTTGTTCAAGCGGCGACGATCCGCCAGTCAACACAAGATCGACATCGTAGTTGTCCGCGGCGTGGTTAATCACATCAGCCCATCGCTGCGCATTCCAAAATTTCTCCGCGCGCGCCGAGCCGGGATGAAAAACGATGAAGTCTCTTTTGATAGTGTGCGCGCTCAATAATTCGTCGGCTGCTTCGCGCGCGCTTTTGGGCAATTCCAACCGGACGGCGCGCGAAACGTTGGAAATTCCAAGTGGTTCGAGCAGCGCGAGGTGATAATCGATCATGTGCATGTCTCGCATCCGATGCTCGACAAATTCGTTGTAGAAACGTGTTCGAAATCTCGAGCGGACTTTGATTCGAAACGACACGATCCGCTTTTTCGCGCGCGAGAGAAGCACCAGCAGCGCGGAACGATCGTTCCGCGTGAAATCAATGCAGTAATCAAATTTCTGGCGCGCGATCGCGGCGACTGTTCTAAATCCGCCAAAGCCCCGACGCATGACCAAAATTTTATTAATGCTAGTAATCGCGGGCGCGAGCTCTTTGCCCTCCGATGAAATGACGATCGTCAACCTTGCGTCCGGGAATTTCTCGCGCACGGCCGCAACCGCCGGCGTGGTCAGAATCAGATCGCCGATACGTTTGAGCTGAATCAGAAGAATTTTCATCTGTTGCGGCACGGAGTTTCCAACCCTCACCATAGCCACTCCCTTTCAAAGGGAGAGGCAGAAGGATCAGTCCTCAACGCAAATTCTAGCGCGTCTTCGTGCTGTCGTGTTGTCAATCCGCCTCTCCCCTTGTGAAGGGAGAGGATTGAAATGAGGGGTGTAAGCGAGTGGCGCACGATCGAAAAGATTATCGCGCCATTTGGATCGCCCTTTCGTACGCGCCTAACAAACGCATCCGATAATGCTCCCACGTGAAATTTTCCACCACGCGCTGTCGGGCAGCGGTGCTCATGCTCGCAACAATCTCAGGATGGCGAGACAAATGCTCAACCGCCGCCGCGATTGCATCGACATCGCCGGGCTGGACGATGATTCCTTCCACGCCGTCGCGCACAACGTCGCCGGCTTCACGGGTGGTAATCATCGGCAAACCACAAGCGGCCGCTTCGTAAATCGTCTTGGCGCTGCCTTCCAACCGCGAAGGAAAAACGTAAACGGATCCTTGATTGAGATAATTCTCGAGATCGCGCTTGAAGCCGAGAACGCGAACATTCTCGCGCCCGAATTTTTTCAAATACGGCTTGGCTTCATCGTGAACGCTGCCGAGAAGCCAGAGTTCGGCGTCGCGCAGATTCAATCGATGCCATGCTTCGAGGAGATGATGAATCCCCTTTCGCTCGATCAGTGCGCCCGAAAAAATTGCGCGGAAAATTGGCGGACGCGTTCCCGGCTTGAAACGCTCGATATCGACGCCGCGTGGCAGATAAAATAATTTTTCATCCGGAAAACCTGCGATCCGAAAAGATTCGGCCGCCTTTTCGGAAAGAACAACGACAAGCGTCGCGAGCTGATATTCTTCAAGAAACCTTTCAGGCTGGAGCAAGAATCGCGACTTCCAAGTCTGTCTGTCCTCTGTTCTTTGTCCTCTGTCTTCTGATTTTTGGCTTCCCCGGTGCCATGTCGGAATTTCGATCAACGACGGAATCCTTTTCTTCTTCGCCACGCGCAGTGTTTCCAGACAATCGCCCGACCAGCTGTGAAAGAAATCGTAGCGACTACTGTCAAGATGGCGCGACGCGACCCAATCGAGGTATTTTTTCTTTGCCCCATAATAATAAGGGCGTTCGAGAAAAGAGAGCAGCCGCACCGGATGCCAGCGAAGCGATTGAATGAAGCGCGAAGGGATTTCGCGCTGGCGATTGTCGTAGGCGATCGCTTTGCCGAGAAAACTTCCTCGATACGACGCACGCAAAGCTTCAAATGAATCGGTATCGAGACCGGGACCGCCGATTCGGGCGAAGATGGAGTAGAGCAACTGCTTTGGCAGGACGTGAGCCGAAGCAGAAGTTTGCGGTGACTGCGCGTTTAGAGTTTCGCCTAACATCAAGTTGGAATTATTCTCGCGAATAGTTTTGATGTCGAACGGCAAACTAAGAATCGCTTTTGTTCGTCGCGGCTATTCACCGAGCGGCGGCGCCGAATCTTATTTGAAGCGACTGGCGCAGGGGGTTGTCGATCTTGGCCACGAAGCGCAGCTCATTGCGAACGATGATTGGCCGCTTAACGAGTGGAGTTTCGGTTCGGTCGCGCGAGTAAAGGCGAAATCGGCGATCGGATTCGCCAACGAGCTGGAGAAGCTGCGTCCGCAAATTCGTTGCGATGTCTTGATGAGTCTCGAGCGCGTCTGGCGCTGCGATGTTTATCGTGCGGGCGACGGCGTGCATCAGGCATGGCTGAACCGGCGAAGAAAATTTGAAATGCCGCTGCAACGATTTGTTCGCGGCATTAACCGGAAGCATCGGGACATCTTGCAGCTCGAGGACGCGCTCTTAGCGAAAGGCGGCGCGGGCCGCGTCATTGCGAATTCGGAAATGGTTAAGAAAGAGATTGTCGATCTTTATCGTTATCCCGCGACCGAGATCGCCATCGTCCGTAACGGCGTCCCGCTCGATCGATTCCATTTTGATCCCGAGTTGCGCGAAAAATCGAGAAATGATTTGAAATTGAAGCCGGACGAGATTGCGCTGCTCTTCGCAGGCTCGGGTTGGGAGCGAAAAGGTTTGCGGTTCGCAATTGAAGCGATGGAGCTGTGTCGCGACCGCAAACTGCGTTTGCTCGTCGCCGGCCGTGGAAACGAGCGCGATTACAAGCCGAAACGTTTTTTTACTGAAGAGCCGGTACGCTTTCTTGGCGAAGTCGCCGATCTCCGACCAATCTACGCTGCCGCCGACATCTTCATTTTGCCGAGCATTTACGATCCGTCTTCAAACGCGTGTCTGGAAGCGCTCGCCTGTGGATTGCCGGTAATCACCACGCGCGACAACGGGTTCAGCGAAATCATCGAGAACGGCATCCACGGATCAATTGTCGATCTTCCAAACAATGTCTCGGCATTGCGCGACGCAATTGAGTTCTGGTCCGACGAATTACGCCGCGCTGCCGCAAGATGGCCAATTCTCGAGCGCGCATCGCAGTTCGACATTTCCAAAAACGTCGAGCAAACCCTCGGGATCTTACTTCAAGGTGCTAAACGGTAGAACTTTTCCGTGCCGTAATGGGAAGACTGATCGCGCGAACGGATGCAAGGAATCCCACCGCGATCAACCCGACTCGGAACCAATCACAAATGATCCAACGTCGGGCTAGAGCAATTAGCTCGGCGTCGCTTCTCACCATTTTGCCGGTGGCGGCCCCATACAACTCATGGGCCAAAACACGGTCGGGGTAACCGCCCAAATAATGAGAAACATGATCACTGGCAACCATAGCCACAAGCGTAACCGCAACGGTGCTTTCCATCCGCTAATGAGCGCTCCAAGAATGCCCAGCACCATCGCTCCTGATAAAGGCTGGAAGAAATCCCCGGGGTTCATCGGAAAATGTGGGCCGTAAGGTAAAAGCGCGAACGATGCTGGTGGCGCTGCGCTCCACGCTCCCGCCACGACCAACAAATCAAATAGCTTAGCGCCCAAGCCGATTCCCCATCCGAGTACTGAAATCCATAAGAAGATTCGCATGAGTCGCAGGCGCCACGACATTTCCGGTGCGGAATATTGGGAAGCGTTGGTCATAAGTCTGTCTCGATGGACCTAATGAGAACTAGACGAAAGGTCGCAAAGAATCACGGCGATTTCTTCGCTAGAGAATCAGTTACTGCGCGGCGAGCGCCGAACCGACGTCTGGGAAGATTTGGAAGACCTGGTCGAGGCGGGCGATCTCGAGAATATGTTGGACGCTTTCCTGAACGCCGGCGAGCGCGAATTGGCCGCCGTATTCCTGAACCTTTTGCATGCCTTCAATGAGGACCGCGAGGCCGGAGCTGTCGAAGTAAGTGACTTTGGTAAGATCGACAACCACGAGTTTGGGCTTCTTGGCAATCATCGTACGCAACGATTCCGCGACCTCCGGCGAAACGTGGAGGTCGATCTCGCCTTCAAGCGGCAAAACATTTGGTTGTTCTTTTGGTGGCATAGGACGGGAAACTGGCGCTGTCTTTCTCATTTCTCCCAAGCATCGCTGGTCGATCACCAACCGAGCGTATCAATTAGACGGTCAACATCGGAAAGATCATCGATCAAAATATCAGGATGATGTTCCGCGAGTTTTTCGCGACTCCACGTGCCGGTCGCGACCGCGATGGTGCGCGCGCCGAGCGCTTTTCCGCAGGCGATATCTCGTGGCGTATCGCCGATGACGTCGATCTCGTCCGCAGAAAATTCGCGCCCATGCTTTTCTTTCGCGCGCGCGCGGGCAAATGCTCCGAGTTGGTTCCGATCGTGGTGATCGTCGGCGAAGGCGCCGAATTCAAAAAAATGCCAGACACCGTAATGACTGAGTTTGAGTTGTGCGCCGCGCGAGACGTTGCCGGTGAGCAGGCCGAGCACGAGACGTTTTCGCGTTTTCAATCGTTCGAGCAACTCGAGCACGCCGGGAAGAAGTTTTCCTTTGCGGCGGGGTAATTCGAACGAAAGGAAATGGACGTAGCTATCGAGAAACGCGGCGATGTTTTCGGCGGTCGTCGGGATTTTGTGGCTCCTTAGGATGCTGATCACGATTCCGGAATCGGTCATTCCGGCGATTTCGATATCGTGTAGATCATCTTTGATTCCGAAGCGCTCCGTCAACGCGAGCTTAAGCGCCTCGACGCCCGCGCCGCCGGAATGAATCAGGGTGCCGTCGATATCGAAAAGCAATAGGCGCTTCTGCATTCATCCACAGATTACGCAGATTTTCGCAGATGGTAGGGACAAATCAGGGCGCGCGAATGAGCAGAACCGCAAGCATGCTGCCGAGAAACGTGAGGAGCGCGATTGCGGCCATACTTAGAACGACAAGGCGCAACGGATCGCGAGATGTCGATCTTTGCCGAAATGGTGACGCGTTTCCGAAACCCGACGGCGCCGCGCTCGATTCGGCTGGTTTGGCTTCGATGATTTCCCGTTGCGGCAACGGTTGCGAGCCGCGCACGTCGAGCTCGAATCGCGCTTCGATTGCGCCGAACCGGATCCGGTCTTCGAAACGCAAAGCCGTTTCGGTGATGGGAACGCCATTAACTTTGGTGCCATTGGTCGAATCGAGATCTTTGAGGCGATAAGTTTCACCGCTCAGCTCCAATTGCGCGTGCCGATTCGAGACCGACGGATCATCGATCACGATCATGTTGTCCGGGGCGCGGCCGATTGTGATCGATCGCTCGGCAAATTCGTAAGCAACTTTGCCCTGCGCTTCGGTGGTGAGAATCAGTTTCGGCATGAGCTCAGTATCTTCCTCTAGCTCTTCCTCTTAATCTGTTGACTGGATAGATACAAGACGAAGGAAAGATTAAGATTGAGAGGAAGCGGAAGAAGCAGATTAAGCGATCAGTTCGCCAGGTCGTTGACCGCTTCTGATCGCGCTCGCATAGTGCGGCTTTCATGGCAATCGAATTGACGCGCAATTTCTGCATCATCGCGCACATCGATCACGGCAAAACAACTTTGTCGGATCGATTGCTGGAGACGACGGGCACGATCCACGAGCGCGAGAAACAGGATCAACTCCTCGATTCGATGGATCTGGAGCGCGAGCGCGGGATTACGATCAAAGCCCATCCGGTGACGATGAATTACCGCGCGAAATCTGGCGAAATGTACCGCCTGAATCTTCTCGACACGCCGGGACACGTCGATTTTGCGTATGAAGTTTCGCGGAGCCTAGCAGCGTGCGAAGGCGCGCTGTTGATTGTCGATGCTGCGCAAGGCGTGGAAGCGCAAACCGTCGCGAATGTGCATCTCGCGCACAAACAAGGCCTCACCATTGTGCCGGTGATCAACAAGATCGATCTGCCAAACGCTGACGTTGCGTCAGTACATCGACAGTTGGAAGAAATTCTCGCGATCCCATCGGAAGAAGCGATCCACGCGAGCGCGAAAATGGGAACCGGGATTGACGAAATATTGGAAGCGATCGTGCACCGGATTCCGGCGCCGGAGAAACCGAAGGACGCAACGTTACGCGCCCTGGTGTTCGATTCGGTGTTTGACGTTTATCGCGGCGTGGTCGGTTACGTGCGCGTCGTTTCGGGAACGATGGAAGCGAATCACGCGATCAAACTGATGAGCAACGACTCGCGCTACGAGATCAAGGAAGTGGGCGTGTTTACGCCGAAAATGTTGGTGCAGCCTGGGCTGAGTGCGGGCGACGTCGGTTATTTCATCGCCAACATCAAGAGCACCGCCGACATGAAGATCGGCGATACGATCACGGATCAACGCAATCCCGCGCGCGAACCGTTGCCCGGGTTTCAGGAAATTCATCCGATGGTCTTCAGCGGGATTTACCCGATCAACACCGGTGATTTCGAACATTTGAAAACAGCAATCGGGAAACTGCGCTTGAACGATTCAGCGTTCATTTACACGCCGGAGAGCTCGGTCGCGCTCGGATTTGGTTTTCGGTGCGGATTTCTCGGGCTGCTCCACATGGAAATCATCCAGGAGCGATTGCGCCGCGAATACAATATGGACATCATCGCGACGAGCCCGAGCGTCGTTTACGAAGTGGAAACGACGCGCGGCGAGACGCTCCTGATCGACAATCCCGCGCATCTGCCGGAGCCGAGCCAGATCAAAGAAATTCGCGAGCCGATCGTGAAAGCCTACGTCCTTTGCCCGAACGAAAACATCGGCGATCTGTTGCAGTTGATTTTGGAAAAACGCGGACAAATGGACCATACCGAGACGCTCGACTCGCGGCGGGTGATGTTGCATTGCGAGCTGCCGTTGAACGAGATCCTGGTCGATTTTAACGACAAGATTAAATCGATCACCCGCGGTTACGGTTCGATGGATTATGAGCACGCGGGTTATCGCGTGGCGAAATTGGTGAAGCTAGATCTGCTGGTGAATGGTGAGCCGGTCGACGCGTTCTCGACAATTGTGCACAAAGACCGCGCGGAGGGCAGGGGACGTCAACTGGCATCGAAGTTGAAGGAAGTGATTCCACGGCAGCTTTATCAGGTGGCGATCCAGGCAGCGATCGGTGGAAAAATTATTGCACGCGAGAGCGTTTCGGCCTTGCGAAAAAACGTGACCGCGAAATGCTACGGCGGCGACATCACCCGGAAACGCAAACTCCTGGAGAAACAGAAAGAAGGAAAAAAACGAATGAAGAGCATCGGCAAGATCAACATTCCGCAGGAAGCTTTCATTGAGGTGCTCAAAGCGCAGTAACCGTGCTTTGAAATGACGAAATCCGAATGACCAATGACGAAGGAAATCCGAAATGACTAATTCTGAATCATTCGAGCTTGGTTATTGTTTCGTCATTCGACATTCGGGCTTTGTCATTTAGCTCATGTTCGCGTCGCGCTACGTTAAACACAGCAAACTGTTGTTGCGCCATGCCCAGAAATATTTGCGCTACAAACGCGATATTCTGGACACGGAAACGTATGATTTGATTGGCGCGGATATCCGCCGGCTACATGCCGCATTGCGCCAGCGCGATCGCAAACAAATCGAAGGCCGCGCCGAAGAACTGGACGCGAAACTGCATCAGCTCACGCCGGTGACGTGGGAGTCGCACTGGCGGGAAAATTGTGAAGTAATTCTGGTCGCGATCGTCGTTGCGGTCGGTATTCGTTCCTATTTCTTGCAGCCTTTCAAAATTCCGACCGGTTCGATGCAACCGACGCTCAACGGCATTATCGGGCGCCCGATGACGTCGGAGCCGCCAAATATTCTCCAGCAAGTCGCCGAGTTCATCGTTCGCGGGCGCAACTACATCAACGTGGTTTCCCGGGTAGACGACGAGGTCCTGCAAGTTCAACGTCAGAAGTTTTTCTTTTTCTTCACCTGGTCGCGGATCATCTGTGAGCACGAAAAATACCGGGTTTATTGTCCACCTGAGCAATTGGGAGCCGACTTTAGGGTCTCACCGGGAATCCGCTATCGACGCGGCCAAGTCATCGCCCGCGGTACGGTCGATACGGGTGACCAGGTCTTCGTGGACAAATTTAGTTACAACTTCGTCAAGCCCCATCGCGGCGATGTATTCGTTTTTCGCACCAAAAATATTCCCGACATTGGCGATCAGACTCAGTTCTACATAAAACGTTTGGCTGGTTTGCCTGGGGACACGCTGCGGATCGAGCCGCCGAAGTTGTTCGTCGATGGAAAGGTTGTGGAAGGCTTTGGTTTCGAGAGAGTGATGGAGGGGCGAGACGGATATCGAGGTTATGGTCCGGGGCATTTGGCCATGTCCGATCCGACGAAAACGTTTCAAGTTCCCGAGCACAGCTATTTTGCGATGGGCGACAACAGCTACAACAGTTTTGACAGCCGCTGGTGGGGGCCGGTGCCGGAAAGGAATTTGGTCGGACGCGGATTGTTTGTTTACTGGCCGTTCATTCCGCACTGGGGATTGATTCGTTAGGCCAAAAGATGTTCACGGGTTTGTCCCGCGTTTACCCGCTGATCGGGTTGTTAAGCGGCTACGTCATCGTGCTGCTCTTTAATCCGGTCCGCGTGCCGCTGCGCGATGGGTTTCGTTGTCTGCTCCGCTACAAACGGGTCTGGCTCACATTTGTTCTGCTCGGATTTGCTTATTTTGTTTTTCAATTTTCCACGTTCACACCGATTCAGAGCACGGCCGATTTCGATCTAACCCAGATAACTTCGCTGGCAACCTGGCATTGGCCGACATTCATGGAGGTGTGGCAGGAAGCGCCGATTCCGGCGCTCGAAGGCGTCGCTGGGATTTTCGACAGTGCCACTACGACTTACCCGTTATCGGCAATCGCGGCTGTGCTGATGTTGATCAACTGGCGGGGTTTGCACGGCGCGCTCGTTCGCGCGTTGCATAAGCGATTTCGCTTTTGGGGTTACCTTCTCTATTTGATCTTGCTGCTCAGCGCGGTGGCGGCGCTGCTCAAACCGATTGTTTACTGGGCGCTGCCGCTATGGGGCGGATTGCTTCCCGCGCAAGGCGTCTTGCAAATTTCCGCCAGCGTCGATGCGGTCGCGTTCATTTTTGAATATCTTTTCGGCGTTTACATTCAGATTTATTTGATCGCGGTCTGCTTCGCCTGGATTCGCGGCTTAAGTTTCGAGGAAGGCGAACTCTTCCGCTTTGGTATGCGCCGGTTCACCTACGTTTTGGAATGGGCCGGGATCGTGGTGCTCGTGAGCACCCTGATTGTGCGACTCCCGTTGTTGCTGGCTTACTTCATGAACATTCCCGACGTGCTTGATTATCTCCCGATCGAGCGAGTAGTGATGTGCGGATTGATCATCGCCTTCAGTTCGGTGCAAATCTCCCTCGCGCTTCACAACGAAACTTTGCGCGGCGCCGTCCGCGCGCATCGCGAATTCATTCGAAATAATCTCAACCGCTTCGGCTGGTTTCTCCTGGTTTGTGGGATCCACTTTTTCTTTTTGACGGTGGCGGATGCAATCGTGCGCGGAGCCATCGCCGACCGCCTGATCGCGATGATAATTTGGAAATCGATTTTTGTTTTCCTCCGCGGCCTTATCACCGGCTGGTTGCTGGCGTCATGGGTGTGTTTGTTCCGTCGGGGCGAAACTGGCCAGGTCTATCAACAGGCGTGGATTGAATATTAAACTCCACCGAGCAGGGCTGTGAACGCGGCTAAAATTACCCGGACCAGCAAATCGAACCTTGCGCTCGCCTTTATTTCACTTGGGCGCGAACGCCGTCGCGATATCACAACCTTCTACGCATTTTGCCGCGTGATCGACGACATTGCCGACGATGTCGATCTTAGGGTGGAGGAAAAAAGGCGCCGGTTGAGCCAGTGGCGCGAATGGGTGCGGACGCCGCGGCCTAACGAATCCTCGTTTGCGGACGATGTGCGCCGTCTGATGAAGAAATACGCCCTCGCTCCCAAGATGCTGGAGGAAATCATCGGGGGCGTGGAGATGGACCTGAGCATCAAGCGTTACCAGACCTTCGAGGAATTGCGGGTCTATTGCTATCGCGTGGCCAGCGCTGTCGGCTTGGTCAGCATCGAGATTTTTGGTTATCGCAATCCTGCTTGCAAAGAATACGCTATCCAACTCGGTCTCGCGCTCCAAATGACCAATATCATTCGCGATGTTGGCAAAGATTTGCGCGCGGACCGGATTTATCTGCCGCAAGAAGATTTGAAGCGCTTCAATTATTCCGAGCGAGAGTTGCAAAATCGACAATACAACGACCATTTTGTAGACCTGATGCAGTTTGAAGGTGATCGCGCCCGCCAATTTTTCGCGCGCGCGGCGGAGGCGCTGCCGCGAGAAGACCGGCACTCGATGGTCGCAGCCGAAATCATGTCCTCTATTTATCGCGGACTATTACAGCGAATGGAGCTGGACAAATTTCGCGTGTTTGAAAAAGAATATGGGCTGAATAAATTGGAAAAAGCCGCTCGGATTACGGCGCAACTGCTTAAGCTTCTTTGAATGAGAAGAAAGCAACATCCGTCTGAGCGATCGAAACCGTAACTAATTTAAATATGAAAAAACACTTAAACCGCGTATCAGCATTAATTCTCGCAGTCTTCTGGCTGCTGTCTGTCGGCACGGCCTCAGGTCAAGGATTTGGTAGCACCGCCAACTCCAAAATTCCACAAGTTATCTCAGAGAAGGAGGCGGCGAAGAAGTATCCGCCGCCCAATGGCAAAAGCTATCCTTTGGCCACCTCAGTACCCACTGACACGGGCGGCTTCTACCAAAGCCCTTACAGGAATGAGATTTATGATTGCAGGAGAAAGAGTTGCCCGCAGTGCGGAAGGGGGGTCCTGGTCCTAGACGCGACTGCGAATAAGGTTTTCAGGATTCCGTAGCAACTTCACTCGTTTGAATGCAGATCATGTGCATAGCTGCGCGTTGCAGGTGCAACACTTTGCTGGCACAATCTAATCATTATGAGGACAAAATTTTTGGCAGCCGGTTCGGGCATTTTGGTAAGCGCATTTGTATTGAATTCGTGTGACACGCCGACCGGTCAGGGCGCCGCAGCTGGCGCGGGCGCAGGCGCGATCATTGGCGGTCTTGCCAGCGGCGGTCCACGCGGCGCCTTAATCGGCGCTGCCGCTGGTGCTGCTACCGGCGCCTTGATCGGCCACGCCATCCAGGAAGATCGCGCGCGCGAATATGGTCCGCCACCGCCGGGAGGTTATCCGTTCGCGACACGTGCCGGTGGACCAGGAATGTATCGCAGTCCTTACACCGGACGCATTTATGATTTGCGCGGAGTTCCGCCAGGTGGATTGACCCGCGACGTCGATACGGGCCGGTTATTCCGCAGACCGTAATCCATGAATCGATTCCTTTAGAGACGCGTTGATCTCGTCCCCGAGATCAACGCGTTTTCTTTCGCAGCGCATCCACCAGCGCCTTGGCTTCGTCGGTCATCTTTAGTAACTTCGGCCATTGCCGGTGATAATTTTCGCCCGGCAATTTGTGCGTCGCATCAAAGCCCATATGCGAACCGATGTTTTGTTCAGTCGGCGCGTGATCGAGCGAATCGCTTGGATTCTTGATGACGGTTGTGTCGCGTCCAGGATCGGTGTTCGCGCAGAGGCGGAACAATACTTCGCTTGTGTTGTGCACGTCGCAATCTTCATCCACCACCACGATATATTTGCTGAACATCATTTGTCCCATCCCCCATAAGCCATGCATCACCTTGAACGCTTGATAGGGATACTGTTTCCGAATGCTGACGATGACGAGATTGTGAAAAACACCTTCCGCCGGCAGCGTCATGTCCACCAGCTCCGGAAAATTCATTTTGAAGACAGGCAGAAAAATCCGCACCACCGCGTCGCCGATGTAAAAATCTTCCATCGGCGGAATGCCGACGATCGTTGTTGGGTAAACCGCATCTCGTCGATGTGTGATCGCAGTCAGATGAAAAACGGGATAGTCTTCGACTGCGGTGTAGTAACCGGTGTGATCGCCGAACGGTCCTTCCGGCCGCATCTCGCCAGGTTGCACGTAGCCTTCTAAAACAAGATCGACACCGGCTGGAACTTCGAGGTCGATCGTTTTGCATTTCACCATCTCGATCGATTTGCGTCGCAAAAATCCCGCGAACAAAATTTCATCCAATCCGTCCGGCAATGGGGCCGTAGCGGAAAATGACAACGCAGGATCGCCGCCGAGCGCAACTGCGACCGGCATCGGCTCGTTGCGCTCGTAATAACGTTTGCCATGGCGCGCACCAACTTTGTGGACCTGCCAATGCATCGCCGTCGTTCGTTCATCAAAAATCTGCATTCGATACACACCCACGTTGCGCGCGCCGGTTTCGGGATCGCGCGTGTGCACATTCGGCAGCGTGATGAAACGGCCGCCGTCTTTCGGCCAGCATTTCAGGATGGGTAAATGTCGCAACGAGAAATCATCCGCCCGCCCGGCATCGGACTCGATCTTATGGATGATTTCCTGGCAAGGAGCGTCGCGGACTTGTTTCGGTCGCGCGTGCAAGAGATGAATTCCTTGTTTCAACAACGCGAAACCTTCGCGCAGATCGGTCGGCGGTTTTGCTTTGAGAATCAACTGAATTTCCTGCGCGACCTCGTCAATGCTCTCGCGGCCGAGCGCCATCGCGATCCGCTTGCGCGAACCCATCGTGTTAATCGCGACTGGAAATTTCGAAACTTGTCCGTCAACGACTGGCTGCTCGAAGAGCAACGCCTTTCCACCGCCGGGCGATTTCATCTCGCGGTCCGCCCATTCGGTAATGAGCAGATCGGTGTCTACCGGATCGGAGACGCGCGTCAGTTCGCCAGCCTGCTCGAGCGTTTCGAGAAAATGTCGAAATGAGCGATAAGCCATGTGTGCTCTCTGCTGCTACACTGGCGCGCTCGGCGTTCCAACGCGACCAGAATTTATCGGTAGGGCGGCGCCAAATATTGGAACGACATTACGCGTCCGCTTGAAAACGTGACTGTCCTGTATGGGACTGAAATCGTCGGCGGAATGTAGGAGTAATAAAAAGGGTCGTAGAACGGATCCCCAAAGAAAACGAACGAGCGTCCGTGGTGGTGCGTCCGAATCACACCGACTGAGCCAAAGCCGCCGTAAAATCCCGGACCGTAACCATAGTAAGGGTAATACGCTGAGCCGTACGGTGCCGTCCGACTTTCCACATAAATCCAGGTTTCGGTTTGGCGGCCGCGCATTTCGCCGTAAGTTTTTTGTGCTGGTGAACCCCATGCCAGCCAAACCGCGTTCATCGACATCCCCGAACGAATCTGCCCCTGCCGCACCAACGCCTGATCGCGGGGGGACAAAGTATTGAACATGTCCTGATGCTCGGAAATTCGGTTCTCCACCGTCTCGCAGCTCGTTAGGCACAACGCGCCAGCGGTCAGACCTAACAAAAGGGTTTTGGAAATTGTTTTTATAAAAAATGATACAGCCGCGACCTGGTCAGTCAATTGTCCCGCGTCTTGATTGGACACCGCACAGCCGGTAACGTTGCTACCGAAATGGAAGATCGCTACGGCCACCGCATTTCCTATCTGCGCGTCTCGATCACGGATCGTTGCAACGAGCGCTGCAACTACTGCATGCCGCGCGAGCTGCAAGAATGGCTGCCGCGCGACGAAATTCTCAGCTACGAAGAAACGCTGCGGCTCATTCGGATCGCGGCCGATCTCGGTGTAACCAAAGTGCGCGTGACCGGCGGGGAACCGCTCACGCGACGCAACGTCGTCGATTTCGTCCGTGAAATTCCAAAAATCCCCGGAATAATGAGTCTCGGAATTTCGACGAACGGGACGTTGCTCACGCGTGAGACTGCGCCCGGGCAAACGATGGCGACGGCGTTGCGCGAAGCTGGTGTGCAATCGCTCAATATTTCCCTCGACACGTTGGATCGACACCTTTACTCGCAAATTACCGGCCGCGATTTGCATGCGCGCGTTCTTGAAGGAATTGAAGCGGCGATCGCAGCGGGATTCGATCAAATCAAACTGAACGCGGTTCTGATGCGCGGCCGCAATGAAGAGCAGCTCGTTCCGCTGATTGAATTCGCAGGCTCGCACAATTTGATTCTTCGCTTCATCGAAATGATGCCGGTTAGCACGACTGAGGTTTTGAGCGATGAAAATTTTCTGCCGATTGCCGAAGCGAAACGAGCAATTGAAAAACAGCTCGGCAACTTAATTCCGGCACCAACATTCCGGACAAATGGTCCGGCGACTTATTATCAAGTTCACGGACGCGAACAGCGCATCGGGTTTATTGGCGCGATGACGAACCTCCATTTCTGCGAGAGCTGCAACAAGTTGCGTCTCACCTGCGACGGCAAGTTGCGGCCCTGTCTCGGCAGTTATCTCGAGTTCGACATCATGAAACCGCTGCGCGCGGGCGCAAGCGATGACGAATTGCGCCAGTTTTTTATCGATGTGGTCGATCGCAAACCCGAGCAACACGATTTCCGGAACAATTATCAGCCGGACCGGAAGATGATCGCCATCGGCGGCTGAGTGATGGATCGGCTTTCTCACATCGGCTCCGATGGCCGGGCGGAAATGGTCGATGTCTCAGCCAAACCGATCAGCGCTCGCACCGCCATCGCCAAAGGAAAAATCAAGCTCCAGCGCAAGACCCTCGCTCTGATTTCAAAAGATCGGATTGCAAAAGGAAATGTGTTCGCAACTGCGCGCCTCGCTGGAATTCAAGCGGCGAAACAGACCGCCCATCTCATTCCGCTTTGCCACACGTTGCCGCTGAGCGACGTGAAGATCGACATCGTTGCCGCGCGCGACGGCGCGGAAGTTGCCTGCACCGCGCGCACTGTTGCTCAGACCGGCGTCGAGATGGAAGCGCTCACCGGAGTCGCGATCGCTTTGCTCACGATCTATGACATGTGCAAAGCAGTCGACAAAAAGATGCAGATCGCCGATGTGCGATTAGTTAAGAAAACGAAAATTTAATGCAGATCGTTTGCGGGATTATCACTGTTTCGGACCGCGCGAGCGCAGGCGATTATAAGGACCTCGGCGGACCTGCGCTCAAAGAAGTCGCGCAGAAGAATTGCTGGCAGGTATTGTGCGAAGCGGTGATTCCCGATGACGCGACGCGAATTCAGGAAACGATTCGTTCGTTTTCCAAACAAGGCTGTGGCTTGGTGTTGACGACCGGCGGAACTGGAATTGGACCGCGCGACGTGACCCCGGAAGCAATTCGCGGAATCATGCGGGTGGAATTGCCGGGCTTTGGTGAAGTAATGCGCGCCGAATCGATGAAGATCACGCCAAACGCAATTCTCTCGCGCAATCTCGCAGCGGTGGTTGATGATTCACTCGTGATCGCGCTCCCGGGGAAGCCAAGTGGCGCGGTTGAATGCCTCGGATTTGTCGCCGGCGCGATTCCGCACGGTGTTGCGGTCGCGCAGCGCCAGCCCACTTCGTGTTAGCCGCGCGATTGTCGATCTTTCAATCTGGATAAATCAGCAAGCGCATCATTTGTTTTCCGTTTTCGGTGAGATGCGCGTGACTGGTTAATCCGGTTGCGACACCATTGGTTAGATAAGAAGCGTTGAGCGCGCTTGGTTTCACGTAAACGACCTCGGGCTGTTTCACGCGCCGCTCGCTGGGTTCAATCTTCAGCGGCAAACCGCTCCGCGCGAAGCTAACTATCCACGACCGCGGCTTGACTGTTCCGCTTGCCATCCAAGGATAAAGTTTCGGCAATTCAAAGTGCCGGGATTTCGGGATCGCCACTTTGTAAAAAATTTCCTCCTGACCGAGGAATTGCGGAATGGTTACCGAAGGTTTTTCTCGGAGCGCTAAATAAAGCCGCCCAATATCAAGTCCGACCAGATTGATCCCATTGTAAAGTCCGTGGTGGTTCGGTTCGTCTTTGTAAGTCGCGTCGTACCACGAGTCGAAGTTGTGGCTGAGGATCAAATTAAGTTCCAAATGAACGTGTGCGCGCGCGCGATTGATTCCGGCTCCGGTATAACCCATCACCGCGATGTGCTGGCCGCGATGGACGGTATCGCCACTTCGAACGTCGATCGCACTGAGGTGCCCATACAAACTGAAATAGGGCGAACCATCCCATCGATGCTCGATCACGATGTATTTGCCGTAGTTTGAATAGCCGGGCACGAAATTTGTGTGCACGACTTTGCCATCAGCGATCGCGCGTACTTCGTCGAGCGGTTCTCCGTTTTCGTCACGGTGCAGAGGACGAACGTCAATGCCTTCATGAAAGCGAGTGTAGACAACGCCCGAACTCGTCTCTACCGGATCGCGCACAAAACCATATTGGCCACCTTCCCACGGTGTCGATTTTTCTCCGTGATAGTCGCGCTCGACGTATTGGTAGAAATCGGGGCCGCCGCCGCGAAAAATCGCGTCGTTGTCGGTCGGCAGCGCAAGATCCACAGTCGCGGTTTCAGTTTGCGCCACGGCCGCCGCAAACTGGAACGCGAAAAGCGTGAGCAGCGTTGCAAGAAACGATCGCATCAAAAAAAATCAGCGTTTCCGCTGGCCGATCAGTCTCCAGTCTTTTTTCATCAACTCGATGTCGGCTTTAGTTAGGCCGGAAGCGATGTAGATCCGTCCATCGGAAACGCGGCGGTCGATCTGCAATTCGGTGATCGGACGGCCGTTGATGAGTATAAAAAGCAAACTGCCGCGTCGCTCGATGCTCAGCGCGTCGAGCGCGAGCCGTCCGTGGTCATCCAATTGAAAAAGCGCGCCGTAATTTCCATCCGCCGCTGGATACGGATAGAAGGCCACCACATCGCGCTCCGACAAGCGCGGCATTCGCTCAATCGCTACCTGCTTCCCGGAAAATAGTGCGCGAACAGAGCTGGAGAAGATGGCTGTGTCGTTCGGATTCGCTTCCACGTGGGCGCGAAAAATGCAATGTCGATCTTTACCAGTGGCAGAAATGGCTAAAAGTGCCAGAATCAGACTCGCGAAAATGGGTTTCATGGTCGATTGATAACGCTACCGTTTCGTGTTGTAACCCGTCGATGATTCGTCCGGCCATCATTTTTTCCATCGTTCTTGCAATGGCTCTCGACCTGCTGGCGCAGGAAACGGTGTCCCAGGCTTCTGCCGCTCCTGTGGCAACTGCGACTCCGATTACAACCACGACCTTGCAAAAGCGAGGCCTGGTCGGTCGAATCTTCCATCCGTTTTCTTCGTCCCAAGTCCTTCCAAAATACAATGATCGCAGATTGCGCGGACTGATTCTCGATCTTCAAGTCTCGCCCCAGCCGGTGCGGCTTTCCGAAATCCGACAAGTGGAAGTTAAAGTCACGGTCACGAACATGGGCAATCGCATGATCCCGCTTGATTTTCCGACCGATCAGCGAATTGAGATTCAATTGCTCAACTCCGCCGACGTTGTCCTGACCAAATGGTCTGAGAACCACGCGATCAAGGAAAAACTCGGGACGATCCTCATCAATCCCGGTGAGCATGTTGAATATAAAGAAAACATCGCCACCCGCGATCTCACACCTGGCAAAGTCTTTACCGCCGAAGTTTTTTTTCCGAAATATCCCGAGCTTCACATCCGGCAGAAGTTTCTGACCGAGCCGTGAATCTGCGACTTTTCTCCGATTACCATTCTCATCCGCAAGGGCATCGAGTTCAGCTGTATTCGCGAGAACTGTTGCAGTTGTGGATCGATGGCGCGCGCACACGCGGTTTGAACGACGTTGCGTTTACCGATCACGATCGTTTCCATGCCGGAATTAATTTCGATGAAATCGACAAACTGCGGGCGGCGAATCCCGACGTGAAGATCCGCGCCGGCATCGAGCTCGACAACGATCCGCAAACATCAGCCGCCGGAAGACAGTGGATCGAAAAGAATTGGGACAAACTCGATTTCGTTCTCGGCTCGGTCCATTACCTCGACAATCGCACGCAAATGTTCGACAGCGTTCCGGCCGGTGCGACGCAGTTCGAGGGACGCAACATCGACAATCTCTATGCCGATTACTTTCGGCGCGTGCGCAACATCGCCGCCACCGGTGTGGTCGACTGTCTATCGCATCTTGATCTGGTTAAGATTCATGGACATCGGCCGAACGCCGAAATTGGCGAGATTGTGAACGAGACCCTCGATTTCGTTCGCTCGCGTGATCTTGCCATCGAACTTTCCACGGCCGGTTGGCGCAAACCCGTGAACGAGCTTTATCCCGCCGATCGCATCATTGAGCTCGCGGTCGAAAAAGGAATCCCGTTTACGACCGCGTCTGACGCACATTCGCACGCGCAACTTGGCGAAAATTTCGGGCGGCTGGCGGAGAAGATGTCGATCCTGCAGATCCGCGAAGTTTGCGTTTACGAAAAACACAAACGTGAAATGCGAAAGGTGTAGCTGCGCGGCGACGTTTTCTTCCTCACCCTTGCTCGGGAGAGGAATGACGTGAGGGTCGGCGATAGCAGCCTCTAACCCTCCAAAGTGTTTGTCATTCCGAGCGGAGTCGAGGAATCTCTAAATGTTTCTGACTGATATCGAGTAACCGAAATAGTAAGAGATGTCTCGACTTCGCTCGACATGACAGACGCCCGGGATCATTGGTACTTGCGTCCCGGGATTTGGTTTTTGGTCGTTATCGCGCTTGGAGCTGCGCTTCGCTTTTATTGCGTCATCTTTACTGAGGGAACTCAAGACGTTGAAATTTGGGAACGACATGCGCGCGATGTGCGCGAGCACGGACTTATTGGTTACTATCACGGCGATACGTCAGCCAATCATCCGCCGTTTATCAGCGAAGCAGAGTCAGTCCTGTTGCGCGCATCGGATGAGAGCGGTGTCCCGTTTCGTATTTTTTTGCGCGCTCCCTTCGCCCTACTCGATGCGGGCAGTGCGTTTCTCTTATTGCTCTTGCTGGGCGCGAGTCCGTGGCGATTTGTTGCAGCCGCTTGTTACTGGCTTAATCCGCTCGCCATCATTCTCTCTGCTTATCACGGCAACACCGAAAAACTAATTCCAGCGGCTATCGTTGTTGGCGCGAGTCTCTGGATAAAATTGCCGGGAGTTGTCGCGATTCCAGCGCTTATCTTTTTCATTCCAAAATGGAAACATCGTTTTGTTTTTCTCGCCGTAGTCGGGGTCGTTGCCCTTGTAACTTATCTTCCCGCGCTCATTCAGGACGCGCCCGTCGTTTATAAGAATGTCTTCGGCTACCGCGCGCAAGATCTCCATACTATCGCCGGAGTTGCGACGTGGGGCCCGCGCGTTCTGTTGTTCTCGATCATTGCGTCGCCCGCAAGATGGCCACAGGCGGCGCACGCTCCGATTTTATTTTATCTGGAAAACAGTTGGAAAATCGCCCTCGCGCTTGTCGTCATTTTGAGTTGCTTGCGGCGCCGGCGTCGATCGATTGTTGATCTTGGCGCGACCATCGCGATGAGCTACGTCCTCGTTTACGCTCTCAACGGCGGCTTTTCGTTTCAATATTTCGCCTGGTCGCTGCCCTTGTGGTTTTTCCTTTCAGCATGGTTTCTTATTCCAGCGGCCGTGCTGACCAGCGCCTACGTTTATGCGCTCTACTGGTATTTGTGCGGCAATTCCTGGCTCCTCGGGGCTTGGGACTTCAACGGCCACCCCTACTGGCCTTCTCTAATCGTCGGGCTTCGTAACGCCGCGTATCTATTCTTTTTTGCCGCCGCGGTCTGGTTTGCGATCTCGACTACAGCCCAGGCATTCCGAGTCCGCCGGTGATCTTTTTCATTTCCGATTGGGCCAGCGCTTTGCCTTGCTCAATCGCTTGTTGCACGCCGCTCAAGACAGCTTCCTCCAGAAACTCGACGTCGTTCGGATCGACAATCTCATGTCCGATCTTGATCGAAAGAATTTCGCCCGCGCCGTTTGCGGTAACCTTTATTTTTCCGCCCGCCGCGGTTACTTGGACCGTTTTTTCTTCGAGCTCGGCCTGGGCCTTCGCCATTTGCGCCTGCATCTGCTGCGCCTGCTTCATCAATTTGTTCAGATTCATAATTTATTTTTTGATCTTCACCCTCACCTCAATCCCTCTCCCTGAGGGAGAGGCGGATTAGCGCTTGATCTCGCCTTTAAAAATTTCCAGGGCTTCGCGAATTAGCGGATCGTCCGTGTAATTTTCGGATGAGCTCTCGCCGGACGATTGCGCTTTCGACACCAAATTTTCTCGTACGGTTAAGTTCAGTGTCCAATCTTTGCCACTGACTTCACGCAGAAGCGTCTCGATCAGCTTCCGGTTGCTCGCCGTGCCCAAAATATCCATTGGCGATTTTTGATCGGGGGAAAACCCGAGAATGAAATGGCGGCCCTCGCTCGGCAGAACATGCGCGACCGCGGCCGAATTTCGGACAAACGCCTTCTGAGTTGGGATTTTCGAGAAAACGCGCTGCCAAATGTTTTCGGCGTCGTCGCCGCCATCGGGCGATTCAGCGACACGTGGCGCTGTATTGGACGCCGTCCCTGCCACGCCGAAGCTTGGCGAAGGCGGGTCGGCCGCAGCTCTCTTGGACGCAGGCGGGACGGTGCGAGTCGCACTGGCATTTGCCCCCACAGTTTCAGCGCTTAACGTTTTTTTTTCCGGGGAACGTTTTCCGTCGCGGATCTCGCCGAGTCTTTCGATCACTTCATCGAGCGTGGCCTGATTCAAACTTTGGATCGCTTTAATGATCGCCACTTCGAAATGCAGTTTCTTGTTCGGCGCCCATTTCATTCGCCCTTCGGCTTGCGCGAATTGATCGATCAAATCGAGCAGCCGATCGTTCTGAATCAATTCGGCTTGCGCCGCGAGTAGTTTCTGCAGTTCGGGATCGACATCTTCCTGGAGTGCATCCGGCTTCGCTTTGAACACGAGCAGGTCGCGCAGATAGCTGATCAAATCCGACATTAGTCGCATCATGTCCTTGCCGGCTTCGCATTGCTGGTAGAGAACATCGAGTGCGGGTGCGGTTTCGCTGCGAAGAATTTTGCCGGTCAAATCGACCACCGTTTGCTCGCTGGTGAATCCGAAAACATTGAGGACGTCGTTCTCGGAAATCTTGTCGCCGCAAAACGCGACCAATTGATCAAGCATCGACTCCGCGTCGCGCAGCCCGCCTTCCGCGCCGCGCGCAATCGCATGCGCGGCCGCGGGTTCGAGCGTGATCTTTTCTTTTTTGGCGATGAACTGCAAATGATCGGCAATCAGTTTTGCCGGGATCCGATGCAGATCGAAGCGCTGACAACGACTCACGATCGTCGCCAGGACTTTTTGCGGTTCGGTCGTTGCGAAGATAAATTTCACGTGCGGCGGCGGCTCCTCCAGCGTCTTCAAGAGCGCGTTGAAGGCGGCCGCGGTCAGCATGTGCACCTCGTCGATGATATAAATCTTGTAGCGCGACTTGGATGGCGCGTAGCGCACGTTTTCGCGCAGCTCGCGCACCTGCTCGACGCCGTTGTTGCTCGCGCCGTCGATCTCAAGAACGTCGAGACTGTTGCCGGCCGCGATCTCGAGACAATTATCGCAGGTGCCGTCCGGCGTGACGGTCGGTCCTTTCACGCAGTTGAGCGCTTTCGCCAAAATTCGCGCGGTCGACGTTTTCCCGATGCCGCGCGGACCAACGAATAGGTACGCGTGCGCCAGCCGATTTTGTGCGACCGCATTCTTGAGCGTGCGCGAGACATGCGCCTGTCCGACGAGGTCGTCAAACGTCTGCGGCCGATATTTTCTGGCGAAAACCTCGTAACTCACAAAATCAGTCTAAATGCGTTGCTTCGCGGACGAAAATAGAAAAGCATCCCAAACTTCGTGAGCGCAAGATCGACATCGCGATTTTTCTCAGGTGAAGGGGTCGTTCTTGCCTTGGCCGGTGCGAAATTAATTTTTCACCTGCTTACGGCTGGCCGCTATGGAATTTTTCGCGACGAACTTTATTACCTCGCCTGCGGCGAGCATCTCGATTGCGGATATGTCGATCAACCGCCGCTGATCGCGCTCGTCGCCTGGACCGCCCGACATCTTTTTGGCGATTGGCTTCCGGGTTTGCGTTTTTTCCCCGCGCTCGCCGGCGCCGCAACCGTTTGGCTTGCCGGGAAATTGGCTCGTGAAATGGGCGGCGGAGCTTTTGCACAAGTCCTGGCCGCTCTCGCAGTAATTTGCGTGCCGATTTATCTCGTGATGCATCACTGGCTCACCATGAATGCTTTCGAGCCGCTGGTTTGGATGGCCTGCGTTTGGTGCATCGTCCGCGCGATCAATCACGACGATGCGCGTTATTGGATTTGGTTTGGCGTTTTCACCGGCATCGGCATGGAAACGAAATACGGCATCGCGTTTTTCGTCGTTACTGTTGTGATCGGGCTCGTTCTAACAGGCGAGCGCCGGTTTTTGGCCAAGAAGCAATTTTGGATCGGCGCCGCGATCGCGTTCCTGATTTTTCTGCCGAATCTGATTTGGCTGATTCGCCACGATTTCCCGTTTCTCGAATTGATGCACAACATCCGGCAAACGCATCGCGACGTCGTACGCGGTCCGATCGCGTTCCTTCTCGATCAAGCCCAGATCATGAACCCGATTCTATTTCCGCTTTGGCTCAGCGGTTTGATTTGGCTTTTTCTCGGACACGAAGGCCGTCGGTTCCGAGTCCTTGGAATTGTTTACATCGTCTTGCTGGCGACGTTCATCGTGCTCCGCTGCAAAAACTATTATCTCGCCTCGATCTATCCGATGCTTTTCGCTGCCGGCGCTATTGCGTTTGAACAAATAACGGCGCGGCGGAAATGGGCCCGCGCTGTTTACGTGGTGATCGTCCTGGTAGCGACGATTGCTTTGGCGCCGATGTTCTCTCCGATTCTTTCGCCCGAAGGCGCAATTGCATATCAAAAGAAGCTCGGAATTGAGCCGCCGAAGGCGGAGAACCAGCC
>WNFF01001435.1_pt1 | contig 24742 bp, 18 predicted proteins | sample 5400441 | NCBI WGS metagenome assembly WNFF01 (sample SAMN13153345, study PRJNA577476) | soil metagenome | isolation source: 120 cm saprolite under Douglas fir tree site 2 hole 3 replicate 1 | place: USA:California | collected 2015-04-18
CCTATTTGCGGAGCGCGGTCTTACCGCTGCCCCAACGTCAGAGATATCAAAACAAGCTGGCGTCGCCGAGGGAACTCTGTTTACGTACTTCAAGACTAAGGATGATCTGATCAATGCCCTTTACCGGGAGATCAAGCTGGAACTCGCGGACGCCATGATGTCGAATTTCCCCCGGAAGAAGAATGTTCGTACCAGGCTGCGGCATGTTTGGGATCGCTATGTGAAGTGGGGCATTGCGAATCCTAAGCAGCGCAAGGTGCTGGCGCAACTACAGGTGTCGGAGGTACTCACCAAGGAGTCCAGAGACGCCGGTAGCGCGCCATTCGTCGAGTTCCAAATCATGATTCGTGACGCGATTGAGCAGCGCGTCTTTCGGAATGATCTCCCGGTGGAACTTATCTCGAAGTCGTTAGCAGCCTTGGTGGAGGCGACGATAGACCTTACGTTGTCGAACCCATCCAAAGCGAAGAAATACGGGGATAGCGGCTTTCAAATGTTCTGGGCCGGCATAACCAAATAACGAGTCTGTGCATCATATAAATGAGTGAGTACTCACACTGAAGCTCGCGAAAGAATGGGGGATATTTGCGATGGCGAAGGTCTGGTTGATTACGGGTAGCGGAAACGGGTTGGGGCGGGACATCGCCGAGGCGGCGCTGGCCGCAGGTGACAACGTGGTAGCCGGAGCGCGTCGGACGGAGGAACTGGCCCCTCTGGTGGCGCAATACGGCGAGCGGGTGAAGCCCGTTACGCTGGAAGTGCGCGATGAGGCCGCAGCAAAGGGGGCGGTGCAGTTAGCGGTGGACACTTTCGGACGGCTGGATGTGCTCGTCAACAATGCGGGTTATGGGCAGTTTGCCCCGTTCGAGCAGATGAGTGCGGAAGACTTCCAGGCTGTCGTGGACACGTGCTTTTACGGCGTGGTGTACACCACGCGTGCCGCCGTGCCGGTGATGCGCAAGCAGAAGAGCGGTCACATCTTTCAGGTGTCTTCGGTCGGCGGTCGCCTCGGGGTTCCCGGCAATACGCCGTATCACGCGGCCAAGTGGGCTGTCGGCGGTTTTAGCGACTCGCTGGCGATGGAAGTTGCGCCGTTCGGGGTCAAGATCTGCACGCTAGAGCCGGGAGGCATTCGGACCAACTGGGCACGGCGCGCGGGTGAGAATATGCCGGACCTTCTGCCGGACTACGAGGCCTCGGTCGGTTCGATACACAAGATGTTGCGAGGACTCGAAGGGCGTTGGGAAGGTGATCCCCGGAAAATCGCGGACGTAATCGTGCAACTGGCGAACAGCGACGAGGTGCCGGTGCGGCTGATCCTTGGTGTAGATGCGGAAAAGCGGGTCCAACAAGCGGAGGCTGCGCGCGCCGCCGAGGCCGACAAATGGCGACATCTGACCGTTTCAACGGTTTTTGAAGATGGGCGCTTCGACAGCCGATTGTATATGGCAAAGAGCGGAATCAATTCCTGAGTTGCTGAATCATGAGCGGAGCACGATTATGAAATACAGATTACTTGGCAAGAGCGGACTGCGGGTCTCCGAAGCGGCTCTAGGCACTATGACTTTCGGAGACGAGTGGGGATGGGGATCACCGAAGGCGGAAGCGCAGAAAGTCTATGAGACTTACCGCGAGGCAGGCGGAAACTTCATTGACACGGCGAATTTCTACACCAACGGCACGAGCGAAAGATTCCTGGGTGAGTTCACTCAGGGCGATCGCCAGAGCGTTGTTTTAGCTACGAAATACTCCAATGCCGCTCCAGGCAATGATCCGAATGCGGCGGGCAATCACCGCAAGAGCATGATGCAAGCAGTGGAAGCCAGTCTGAAGCGATTGCAAACCGACTACATCGACCTGTACTGGGTGCACATCTGGGATGGGATCACACCAGTGGAAGAAGTCATGCGCGGCCTGGACGATCTCGTTCGCCAAGGCAAGGTTCTCCACATCGGCATCTCGGACGCTCCCGCTTGGTGGATCGCCCAGGCAAATACTCTGGCGGAGCTTCGAGGCTGGACACAGTTCATCGGGTTGCAAATCGAGTACAGCCTCATTGAGCGGACGGTCGAGCGCGAACTGATTCCCGTGGCGAAAGCTTTGAACGTGGGGGTTCTGGCCTGGTCTCCCCTGGCGCGTGGCGTGCTGAGCGGGAAGTATCACGGTGAGGGCAAGGCCGACGGCGGCCGGATGAGCCATGACGGAATGAAGGACTTCCTTCCTGAGGAACAACGCGCGGCGCCAATCATCTCGGCTGTGAAGTCGGTCTCCGAACAGACCGGTCGCAGCATGGCGCAAGTCGCACTCGCCTGGTTGCGCCATCAAACGGTGCCAGTAATCCCGATCATTGGAGCGCGGAAGGTATCTCAACTCCAGGACAATCTCGCCAGTTTGGATCTGGAACTCTCCGCCGAACAATTGAAATCCCTTGATGGAGCAAGCCGAATCGAGCTCGGATTCCCCCAGAGTATTTACGAGAGAGAAATGGTTCGTGCAATTAGGTATGGCGGCACGTGGGATCGCTTGCTGCTCTAAGTGCGGCACTTCAGGCAGAATAGTGATACAGGTGCCGGCGTTTAAGCTTCCGCTTGCTCCAGAGTGACGGGGTACTGGGAAACTGTTTGCCGCCTCTGGCGCGCTCGGCCTAGTTCAATTGCTTCAATTCTTCGTAGAGGTGTTCGACGGCATGGAATAAGTCCGCCATCTCCGTGGCCTCGGGGCGAATGGCATGGCTCTTCAAGTCAGCGGTGAGCGCCTCATAGAGCTGCGTCCCGCGGCGAATGCGCTCCGCAACCAGCAGCGGAATTACCGTTGCCGTATCCCGCTGCTGAACCCGTCGCTCTTGCCATTCCTGGACGGCCCACGCTGTCTTGCGGATGTAATCCACGGCGTCACGGAATTCGCGCAGCACATAGGGGTCAATCTCGCCTGCTTTTATGCCGTTCTCGAGCTTCTGCAATTCTCCGGTGGCTCGCCGCAACTGAAACGTCAGGCCCCAAAACTCTTCGTTGGGAGGGAGGAGTTCAACGGCAACTCCCATAAGAGCCCCGGTCGAAGATCGTCGAATGGAAGACACGCGCGCTTTCGCCTTATGACTGGAAATCAGATTTATCAATTCGACCTCCGTTCCCTCGGCCGGATAGCGGTCCGCTTCCATAAACTCCAGGAGACCACCATGGAGATTCGCTTCCTTTCCTTGTGCATGCGCGGTGTGCGCCTGGCCGCCTGGGCTCGGCCACTGCAAGTGGATCGGAATGACCAGGGGATAGCGATTGCTTCTTCTTCGTTCTTTATCGATGCGCGTCTGTCCGGAGGCGTGTGGGTCGGTGGACATGGCCGTCTCTGCTCCCGTCTGTTGTACCATGACCGCGGGGATTTCATCCAGATTGCGCGCCACAAGCTGGTTGCGTCTCAATTAATTCTCTTGACATTCCTCTAATTTCTGCTATACTTTACCCCGTAGATAACTGTGCTTTGGAGTGCGGGAGCTTGTTTACCCTGAGCGGAGCCGAAGGGCTCCCGCTTTTCTTTTTCATGGCAGCCATTTCGGCCTTTGCCAGTCCAAAACAACCGAAATCGCGCCTTTTAGAATCAATCACTTACGAAATGCAAATCTTGTAAGTCCTTTTCTTTGATATTCATGCAAATTGGTGGGGGGGTGTAGGGGTACCCAGTCACATAGCAAAGCCGTTCCATCCGGGAGCCCGTATTGACCGGCGGCTCCTCGGGCTCTCAGCCTCTCCTTGAATTTCGTTTGCACCAACTTGCCAACGGCACTAAGATGCAACCCATTTCCTTCCTTTGGAGGTTTCTATGCGACGAACGCTGTGGCTATTCGGCATTCTGCTGCTTTACGGTGTCACCTCCGCATCCGCGCAGCAAATCGGCAAGTTCGTTCCCATTCAGGCGGGGTCGGAGGTGGACCACGCGTTGACAGAAATCAACGCGGCGACGGACCCCGCCCAGAAGCTCGCGCTCATCGACAAATTCGCGGAAGGCCCCGGCAAGGAGGGCGACTATCCCCTGGTGGCGGATGGCCTCTACGTGGAGTACTACCTCGCGCAAAAGAATTACGACAAGGCGTTTGAATACGGCGACAAACTTTTCGCACTCGATCCGGATAACTTTCAGAACGCCATGAATATGATTCGCGCGGCTTCGGAAAAGGGCGACGCGGACCGGCTGATTTCGTATGGAGAAAAGACGCAAGGAATTTTGAAGCGATATAAGGATGCCCCTGCTCTAGCTGGGACGGGTGCGACCCAGTGGGAAGAGCAAAAATCACAGACGCTGGAGAGCAACAAGGACGCCATCGCTTACATTCAACAAGCGGTTTTCAGCGGCGCCTACCAGGCCAAGGATGCGGCCAAGCGCGCGACGCTTCTGACGCGCTTTGCGCAGATTTTTCCCGACTCACCGTATGCGAACCAGGCCCTGGGCGTTGCCGCGACCGCCTACCAGCAGGCCCAGAACGCCCCGAAAATGCTGGAAGTGGCGAACGGGCTTCTCGCCAAAGACCCGAATAATTTGGGGATGCTGCTGCTGCTCTCCGATTATTACTGCGACAAAACCGATCAACTCGCGAAAGCCGAAACGTACGCAAAAAAGGCAATTTCGCTGTTGGATGCGGCGCCCAAGCCAGAGGGTGTCACCGACGAGCAATGGGCCCAGCAGAAGAGCCTGCAGAAGGGCCTGGCGCTGAGTTCGCTCGGACAAGTGAACATCGAAAAGAAGGACAACGCCCAGGCGGTGGCGAACCTGAAAACCGCCGCCCCGCTGCTGAAACCGGATGATGGGAGCTACGCGCGAAACCAATATCGGTTGGGATTTGCGCTTCTGAATCTGAAAAGAAACGCCGAGGCCAAAGAAGCATTCACCCAAGCGGCTTCCGTGAACAGTCCCTACAAAGCTCTGGCGCTGGAGAAGTTAAAGGCGGGCGCGGGAGCAGCGACCGCAAGGCGCAAGACGCCCTAGAAGCAACGCTGAATCGCAGGCGACAACTCGCGCATCTAAGTGCTGTGAGCAGGGCGTGAAAGGCGTTTGCATCAAGGGGAGATTTCCATGGCAGAGATCGCGACGTTCGGAGCGGGATGCTTCTGGGGCGTGGAGGCTGCATTTCAGCGCGTGCCCGGAGTGATCGACACCACGGTAGGCTACAGCGGCGGGGAAACCTCCAATCCGACCTATAAAGACGTTTGCACGGACGAAACCGGGCACGCGGAAGTGGTGCAGGTGACGTTCGATCCGGCAAAAGTAAGCTACGAAAATTTGCTCGATGTTTTCTGGCAGGCTCACGATCCAACACAGGTAAACCGCCAGGGGCCGGATTTCGGCACGCAGTACCGCACGGCCATTTTCTTTCATTCGCCGGAGCAGGAAGCGGCGGCCAAGAAGTCCCGGGCGGCGCTCGATGCCAGCGGCAAATTCAAGCGCCCCATCGCCACGGAGATTACGCCCGCAGGCACGTTCTATCGCGCCGAAGAGTATCACCAGAAATATTTGCAGAAGCGCGGCGTAGCCTCTTGCCACTTTTGATCCGATATCCGATAGATGATTCCAAAGCTGCAGATAGCGGGACAAACCCTCCGGATTCCATTTTTAGGCGCGAATTGCCGCGAAAAGAAAAATGGCGGAGAGGGTGGGATTCGAACCCACGGTAGGGGTTAACCTACACACGCTTTCCAAGCGTGCGCCTTAAACCGCTCGGCCACCTCTCCGGCGCTGCGAACAACCTAACCAATTTAGCAGAAACCTTTGCGTCACGCAGGCGTGGAATTGGAAGGCTACATCGTTGCCGCCCAGCGGAGTTGCAGTGTGTGAGCCCGAAGAGCCGGAAGGAAATGGCCGCGCGGCTGCGGAATGCTATGCGGGGCGCGACGAACGGCGCGGTTGCGCAGAGATAAGCCAAGGATACTGGCGAAGCGTTAGACCGGGGCGGAAAAGTAGTTGGCGCCACCTCACTAGCGGCGGGAGGGCGCGGTGGCGTGATGCGAGTGAGTTGGGTATGCTAGGCGCAACGTGGCGAAGAAGTTCCATGGCTGAAATCCCCGAGTGCATCGGGCCTTACCGAGTTCTCTCCGTGGTGGGCGAAGGCGGGATGGGCGTGGTGTACAAGGCCGAGGACCAGCGGCTGGAGCGCGTGGTGGCGCTCAAGGTGATTCGCGAATTCGAAGGGGACTCTTCCCGGCGCAGCCGATTCTGGCAAGAGGCGCGGGCGGCCGCGCAGGTGGCGCATCCGAATGCGTGCCGGATTTACGACATCGCGGAAGTGCAGGACCGCCTGGTCCTGGTGATGGAGTTCATTGAGGGAGAATCGCTGGCGCGGCGCCTTGAGCGCGGTTCCTTGCCCGCGCAAGAGGCCGGGCAAATAGCGCTGGCTCTGCTCTCCGCGCTGGAAGCATTTCATAAAATAGGAATCGTTCATCGGGACCTGAAGCCCAGCAACATCGTGCTTTCGAACGACGGAACAAAACTGCTGGACTTCGGGATCGCCAAGCACGTTCGTTCGAACGCAAACAAGGAAACGGCGGCGACTCTTGGCGACGCAACAGCTCCAGGAATTTTTCTTGGGACTCCCAAGTACGCGTCCCCGGAACAGTTTCGTGGCCGGCCGGTGGATGCGCGATCGGATCTCTTTTCCCTTGGCGTGGTTTTGTTCGAAATGCTGACCGGCAAGCCGCCATTCTCAGGCGAAACTTTCGGTGAAGTAGCGCATGCCGTTCTCGAGGGCTCACCGCCCGCGCTGAGCGGGTCGCCTGCCATTGCGACGATGGGCCGGATTGTTCATCGTGCACTGTCGCGCGAGCCGCAGGACCGGTATGCGAGCGCGGAAGCGATGGCCGCGGAGCTGCGCGCCACGCTGCAGATGGATGGAATCGAGACAAATGTGCGGGCGCGCCCATTACGGCGGATTATCGTGCTGCCGTTCCGCATGTTGCGGCCAAGCGAGGACATCCAGTTCCTGGCGTACAGTTTGCCGGAAGCGATAACCGTTTCGCTGGCCGGCCTGGAAAACCTGGTGGTGCGTTCCTCGCTGGCGGCTTCGCGCTATTCGACGGAGGCGCCGGACCTGCAGAAAATCGCCAAGGAGGCGGAAGTCGACGTGGTGCTAACGGGAGCGCTGCTCAGCGTGGGGGATCGGCTACGGATTACAACCCAGCTCGTTGAGGTGCCGAGCGGAACGCTCCTCTGGTCACACTCTTCGCAAGCGACCAATCGCGAACTCCTCGAGCTTCATGATGACCTGGTGGGCCGCGTGGTGGAGTCCATCCTGCCGTCGCTGACGGCACAGGAGCATCAGTCGCTGCAACAAGACCGTCCGGCAAGCGCCACGATCTATCAGCTTTACTTGCAGGCCAACGAGTTCAGCCGGCAATGGGAAAACCTTCCCGGCTCCATCGAGATGTATGAGCGTTGCGTCAGCTTGGACCCATCGTACGCAGCGGCTTGGGCGAGGCTGGGCCGCGCTCGCTGGCTCTGCGATAAGTACAAAGTAGGCTCGCTCGAGGGGTTGGGCGCGGCCGATGAGGCGTTTCAGACGGCGCTGCGGCTGAATCCCAATTTAACGCTCGCACACAATTTATATACCCACGTTCAGATAGACCAGGGCCGCTCGCTGGAGGCGATGAGGCGGCTCCTCGGCCGGGCACAACAACGAAGAAGCGATGCGGAACTTTTCGCGGGGCTGGCACACGTGTGCCGCTATTGCGGGCTTTTGCGGCCGGCGCTGATAGCTCATCAGGAAGCCCGGCGCCTGGACCCGTTGATTCCGACGAGCGTGATGCACACGTACTTCATGCTGGGAGATTATGAGCGGGCACTCGAAAACTCCGGGGGCGACTACGGGTATGGGACGGCACTGGTTCTAGGCATGACCGGACGCGTTGAGGAGGCCGTGTCCATGCTGCGGCAACGAGAACTGGACAAGCCCTGGCGCCTCGGAAAACTGTACCTGACATCCTTGCGGACGTTGCTGGAGGGCAAGCGAGAGGAAAGCCTGGCAGTGAGCCAGGAGCTAATGCATGCCACGTTCCGCGATCCGGAAGGAATGTATTATCTTGGCCGGCAATTTGCTTACTTGCGCCAGGAACCCCAAGCACTGGAGATCCTGTCCCGCGCCATCGATAACGGATTTTTCTGCCATCAGGCAATGTTGCGCGACCCGTGGCTCGATTCACTGCGAACTCGAACCAAATTTACGACGCTCTTGAGCAAAGCTCATCAACTGCACCGCGAAGCGTTGACGGCGTTTCTCGCCGGAGGCGGCGCTTCCCTTCTAGGAATCCATTCAGAGGGATACTAAGTCCGGTGGCTTACTCATAACGCAAGGCTTCGACGGGATCGAGGCGGGCCGCTTTGATGGCTGGGTACATGCCGAAGAAGAGGCCGACGCTCATGGAAACGCCCACGGCAAGCACGACGGCCCAGAGCGGAATGGATGACGGCAGAGTGGGCACCGCGAGATTGATCAGCAGGCTGATGCCGCCGCCGAGCAACACACCGATGACGCCTCCCGCGCCGGTGAGCACAACAGCTTCCGTGAGAAACTGCCAGATAACGTCCCGGCGGCGCGCCCCGATGGCTTTGCGCACGCCGATCTCGCGGGTGCGCTGGGTGACGGACATCAACATGATATTCATCACGCCGACGCCGCCGACAAGAAGACCGATGGAGCTGATGACGGAGATCAGCAGCGCCACCGACGCGGTGATCTGGCGAAACTGATCGGCGATCTGCTGCGCGCTGGAAATTCCAAAATTATCGGGCTTGCTGTACGGCACGTTTCTGCGGCGCCGCAACACGCCGCGGATCTGGTCCTCGGCTTCCGGCATGTGGCCGGGATAAGCGACGGCGCCGATCATATTTTCGTCGTCCTGGGGGATGTGCTTGTGATAGCTGCGATAGGGGACCATCACGGCTTTGTCCGCGGATTGATCCTTGACGAGCTGGCCTTTGCGCGGCTCAAGAACGCCGATGACTTCGTAAGAAACGCCATCAATCTGAATCGGTTTTCCGAGCGGGTCCATGTCCGGGTAGAGCGTCTTGGCGATATCGGGGCCGATGACGGCGACATCGGCGCGATGCATGTTTTCCGCGTCGCTGAAAAAGCGCCCGATTTTCGGCCGGGAGTTGAAAACTTCTTCGTTCGAGGGAAGCGTCCCGTTGTAATCGATCCCCGAGACTTCCTTGCTGAGATAACGGGCGGTGACCGGCCCGCGAGCGGGGCCTTCATCCGTGAAACGGGGATAGAGGCTGGCTGTGACCGCACGCACCGCGGGACAGAATTGCGCGATGGCTTCGGCATCTTCGAGAGAGAGAGGTTTCCGCGAGCGTTCGTCGGGAGTGAGCCTGCCGGTGTGGATGCCGGGATCGAAGCGGAAGATGAACAGAGTTTCGGAACCGTAGTCGGACAAATAGGCGTTCACGTCGCCGTAAACGCCCACGAGGATGGAGACGACGGAAAGAAGAGCGGTGATACCGATGACCACGCCGAGAACAGTGAGGAAGGAGCGCATCTTATTTTCCCGCAGAGTGGTAAGAGCCATCTGAGCGTTCTCGCCCAGGTTCATGCGCATGGTGATTGGCAGGGCCTTCATAATTCCTGCCGCAATGCTTCGATGGGCTGCAGGCCGGCGGCGCGGCGCGCCGGATAAACGCCAAAGAAAACACCAACGACCGCGGATATCAACTCCGCAAGAAGAACAGCCGGGACGGGAACGTTCATAGGAACGGACGTAAATGCGGTAGCGAGGCCGGTGATGGTGTAGGCCAGGCCGACGCCAATGGCGCCACCGATGGCCGCCATGACCGCCGCTTCAACCAGGAATTGCAGGAGAATGTCGTTGTGGCGCGCTCCAAGGGCTTTGCGGATGCCGATTTCGCGGGTGCGCTCCGTGACGGTGGCAAGCATCACGTTCATGATGACCACGCCACCGATGACCAGGAAGACGGAGACAACGCCGATCATGGCCGTGGCGATTACGCCCGTCAGGTTTTTCCACAACTCCATCAGCGTAGCCTGGTCAAAAATGCCAAAGTTATCTTTTTCGTTGGGAGCGAGGTGGCGCCGCGCGCGCATCATGGCCCGCGCTTCGTCCTGTGTTTGTTCCATCCACTCCGCGCCGCGCGCCTGAATGTTCAGCCAAACGGTGTCGTTGGTCCCGTACATCTTGAAATACATCTGGATCGGTATATAGGCAAAGTTATCCTGCGATTGGCCCAAGGCCGTTCCGATGGTTTTCGCGACGCCGACAATCAGAAAGGGCCGGCCCTCGATCATGAGTTCGTGGCCGATGGGGTCAACGCCCGGAAAGAGCTGGGTGGCCAAGTCGTTGCCAATCATGGTGACCTGGGCGCGGCTTTGGTCGTCGCCCTCGGAGATGTAGCGTCCGTCCTGGGGTGTGATGATGTCGATATCCACCATGTTGGCGGTGACGCCGCGGATGCTGGTGTCGTTGAGGGCGTGTGTACCGGCGCGCACTTTTGCGTCAGCGCGTAGTTCCACGCCAACGCGGAGAGGCAACTTCATGTTGTCGCGCAAGGCTTCGAAGTCGTCCCAGGTGACCTTTTTGTTGCGGCGGTTGGCCTTCACGAACTCATCGACGTCGGTGATGATGGGAAAGCGCGTCAACAAAAAAACGTTGGAGCCCATGTTGGCGACGCGGTCGGCGATGTAGCGGTTTACCCCGGAGATGAGGGCGATGACAACGATGAGGGTGGAAACCGACAGAATGATGCCCAGGAGCATCAGGAAGGAGCGCATCTTGTGGCTGCGCAGGGTCTCCAGCGCCACGCCGATGGGTTCCCGGAGCAGTAGCGGGCGTTTCATGCGCGAGTTACCCCTGTCTCTTCTACGTGCAGATCGTGGAAAAGGTTTCCCGCCGCGCGGCCTGGTGTCGGCTTGGCGCAGTGCGGCTTAGAAACGTTATCACTTTCCGTGGCTGCCTAGAAAGGGGCGCGAAACCAGGGATCGCAAATGCAGCGCGGGGGCGGCGCTTGGGCGCGTTTGCGGGCGTCTGCTACACTAATTGGACCGGTTCCGGGATCGTCTAATCGGTAGGACATCAGCCTTTGGAGCTGAGTATCGTGGTTCGAGTCCACGTCCCGGAACCAGAATTGCCTTCCAGTTGGAACGAACCCGATCGCCAAACAGTCGGATGAGGATCAGTTGAGATCCTTCGCTTCGCTCAGGATGACTCCTGCGGGAAACGCGGCGCGGCGGCGAATCACATTTCGCGATAGTTCAGCAGAACTACACCGATGAGCGCGATACAAAGCGGCCAGAGGCGGGCCATTACGTTTCGGGCTTGATTTTCGGAAGGAAGGCGCAGCTCCAGCCAGCGCGACCATCCCGCGGTTACCGCCAGAATCGCGAGCGGGATGTGGCTCAGCTCGGCAAGAAGCTCTTCCTTGAGGTTTCCGAGGCTATGGGAATGGGTGAGGAGCAGAGCGCCAGAAACGGCGATCAGAACGGGAAAGACCAGACGGGCGCGGCCAGAGGCGACGCGTCCCGTTTGCACGCGCCATTCGAACACCGCCAGAGCTATGACGAGCAGGGCAAAAAAGCGATGCAGAAGGATTTCGGGATCCGCCAAAGTCGCCCAGAAACCGACGGGCCCAAGGGGCCAGGTCTCCGGATCGCTGCGGAGAAATAGAAAGGCCGAAAGGCCGAAGAAGGCGAGCGGCCAATTCCGCGCCCAGGAGAATTGTCCCGCCTGCGCGAAGAGGGCCAGCAATCCCATCGAGAGAACAATGATGCCCGCCCAGTGATGGTTGTACTCGGACCAGGCCTTTTCGGCGGGAGTATTCAAGCGTGTTCCGGTTTGTCCGGGAACGTAGGATTCTGTCGAGAGCGAGCCGGCTTCAAAGGCCTTTTTCTGCGCAGCGTAAACGTCTTCGGGCAGCTCCTGCATGGCTGGGCTGCTGAACCGCGGGGGGCGAGGATACATGCGAGCGATGATTTCCGAGCCGGTGACGCGCTCGTGAGCAAGATCCGCGGCGGGAGGAAGTGACGTAAGGGAAGCGGCGGTGAGGATCACGGTGATGCCGATGCCAATTTCGGCTTCGCCGAAGCGCTTCAGGCTGGCGAGAATCGAGCTGGCCTCACCGCGGCGCACGAGTTGAAAATTGAGCGCGCCAAGAAACAAAAGAAGGCCGAAGAGAAGCGCTTTGGTGGCGACCATCGCGCCGTAGGAAGTTCCGTAGATCGCCTTGATTGAACCAACGTAAGCAAAACTTAGCAGCAAACCCGCGGCAGCAAGCACCGCGACGCTGACCAGCGCAAGTTGCGAAAACCGGGCGCCAAGCTGGCGCGCAAACTCCGGAGTCTGCGCTCGCCGGATGGCAATTAGAAGATACGGCAAGCCGCCAAGCCAGGCCGCCGTCGCCGCCTGATGCAAAGCGGTGAAAGCCACCAGCGGCGCGCGATAATCCAGGCGCGCCATGGCGTGACTGGTCATGACCGACGAAGCGATGATGGCGGCTGCTGGAAAAAGCAGGTCGGTGTAGCCAGTGGAGCGTGCAGGAACCGTAAGCGCGATTACCGTGAATGCCGCTATGATGCCAATGAAACCCGCGAGGACAAAATTTGCACCGAGGACCTCGCGAAGAGGCATCTCGGCGGACTCCCTCAGGATCAACGAGTTTGCAAGGACATAGGAAATCTGCATCACGGCCAGCGCAAGTGCCGAGCGGCGAATCCAGCGCAGGCAAGCTTGCGGAAGCTCCGGGGAATCTTCCTTGGCGCGGCGGATGACGAATATCAGAAAAACGATGCCGCCGACGGCGAGGGACTGAAACGTCAGCGTGGCGCCGCGGAACAGGACGGAGAGGAAGCCGAAGACTTGAAGTAAGCGAGCCATGAACGGCGATCAGGAAGGCGTGACGGTGAAAGGGATTTCGCCGCGGGTGATGTGGCCGTCGGAGGCCAGAACTTGCCAACGGAGGCGGTAGGCACCAGCGGGCAAGCCGGTGGCTTCGGCGGAAAGCGTGTCCGCCGGAGACTGCTTGCTGATTTCGAGGGCTTGCGCGGAGCCGTCCGGACGGAGGAGCGTCAAGCGGGAGCGAATGGCATCGATGCGAACGTTGAACCGGAGCTTGACCGGAACGTTTGGCCCCAAAACGGAGCTATTGAGCGGCGGCGATGACTCCAGGAGGACGGCATGCGCGGCGGCGGGCGCAACGATCAAGAAGGTTATGGCCGCTGCAAACAGAATGAGCGCGTAAAAATTTCGACGACCTGGCTGCATAACCTTCCTCTTCGCCGAGAGCGGCGAAAAGCTCCGTGAAAGCCGGCCTCGACTGTTGAAAGAAAATTATACAGAAGCCGAGGTGAATTGCGAATTCATTCGGTGACGGTGTCGAGACAGGGCTGTCTCCGCGGCCCGCTGGAAAGCGGGGGAAATTCGCCGGCGCGAACGATGGCGATGTGGGACGAAATTATTCCTGTGTGCCGATTTCGTTGCTATGGTTCCAATCGATCGTCGGATCGGACGCGGGATCGTAAGTAACTTCGCTGGGCGCCGGTTTGTCTTGCTTCCGCTGCGCGCGCTTTTCTTCCTTCATTTTGCGCTTTTCGATGCGCTTCATTTCTTTCTGGCGTTTCTGGAATGTCGTGGTCATAAGCCTCTCCTCACAGCAGAGTGCGGCAAGGGCCCTGGTCCCCGCCGTACAGCCCATCCATGGAAAGGAAAACTACCAGCGCGGTTCGCGCGGCTGCCGCGCCGACTCACGGTAATCTTCGTTGGAGAAACGGTCGCGCCCGCCGCCGCCCTTGCCGCGTCCGCCACCGCCTCCCGAACCGCCGAAGTTCTTGGGTCCGCCGAAACTCTTCGGACCACGCGGCCCGCCGCCCTCGCCCTTGGGGCGCGCTTCATTCACCTTCAAATTGCGCCCGCCCACCTCTTTTCCATCGAGAGCGGTCATGGCTGCGGCCGCTTCCGCGTCATTGGGCATTTCGACGAATGCGAAGCCGCGCGCGCGTCCGGTCTCCCGGTCCATGGCCATGTGAACGCGCGTTACCTGCCCAAACGGGGCAAACAGCTCGCGTAATTCGCCTTCCGAGGTCTGGAAGCTCATGTTGCCTACGAACAAACTCTTCATCTTAATTCTCCCTGTACTCTTCGAAGCACCACGAGCGCAGGATCTTGGTGAAATGCCGCTTCCCAGACGCTACGAGACGTTAGCCTGAAATTGGCCGAAATCGCTGAAGGGAGAATCGCAAGCCACTCCCCCACGGAATTCAGACAATTCTACTTCGGGAGTCTACTTCACGACAGTAACACATTTCTCCGCGAATGGCCGCATGTTCATTTCAAGCCTCCGCAACTGAGTCTGTTCTCCTTCAATGATTTCCGCAAACCCTGCGACCATCCAAATGTATGCCGCGGTGGAGATTGGAGAACGTTGCGTCTAAAGACTCTGCCTAGATCTCGATGCTCATGGGATGATTGTTAGTTTCCAGGTTGCCCGTTCCATCCAGAGTCGATGCCAGGCGCGGAGATCACTTCCTACAAGCCGACTTCCCAGTACTAATCGGGGTAAGCCGGCGTCAGATCACTTTCGTGTTGCGACAATCCAGGAAGGGAACCGGCAGACACCTGCAGTTGTGAGTGCAATGGCGATGTTACGCCAACGATGACAGGCAGACTGCCGCCCGCTCTTGCGCTCTACCGAGCCTCACGGCGTCAGGCGAATCCAGTTAGCCATCGACGGTACCCGGTCTTGATCGACCAGGAAGAGCAGGTAATAGCCGGGCGGGGCAATGGTTCCGTCCGACGGCGCAGTAGCGTCTACGGTGGTCGCTGTCCTAGCGGTAATCGCGCAACCAACGTAGCGCTGGTTGTGGTTGAAGGCGTGGGTCACCGCACCCGCACTCATGAGCACGACTTCCGCGATCGCCGCTGGCGAGGGCGTTTGCACTGACAATGCTGCCCCGTGGGCGACTGTTACGGGCGAACTCGTGATCGTAGGACGTGGCTTGAAGAAGTACGAGGGTCGGTAGCGCTCGTTCGGGGTCGAGCCGCCGTTCGGATCTCCGCCCATGATCACGCTCCCATCGGGGAGCAGAATCGCCGCCGAGTGGTAGCCACGTGGGTACTTCATATTGGGTCCGAGCAGGAATCCGGACATCGGGTCCTCGGGGTCGAAGATCTCGACCGGTCCTCCGTCCGGGGGCATTTCGACGCCTCCCAGGATCAGAACGCGCCCGTCCGGTAGCAGCACGGAGTTCACGTGGCGACGGGCCACGTTCATGTCCGGCAATGCCTGCCATGCAGGCGCCGCGACTGAGAGGTCGATCCACTCGGCGCTCTGCAGAGGGTCTGTTTCTGACGCTGTCCAAATGGCTCCGTCGCTGGTCCCACCAGCTATCAGTACGCGTGGCTCATAGTTTGGCGGTCGGAGCGGCAAGAACACCGCCGTTCCGTCCATGTTCACGCCTCGTTGCTGTGGCGTCAGTTGGTTATACTGGCGCGACGGGTCATCGATGATCGGCATCGCCGCAGGGTTAAACCGCCGTGCGGGCTTCTGTGGCCCGGCTATGAAAAGGTCGCCACCACGCAGCAGGAATGTCCAGGGATAGTAGAAATAGTTGAAAGGGACTGTTTTCGGTGCGCTCCACGTTCCGGCGCCGCCGGGAGTGAAGATCTCGAGCGAGGGAGCCGGGCCGCCGCCGTGCGCGTCGTCGGCCCCGAACAACGTCATTGGCTTACCGTCGGCGATCGTAATGGTCGTAGGGTAAAAACGGCCGGTATGCAGATCGGACGCATGAGCAAATGTATTCGTAGTCGGGTTGAACAGGAAGGCGCGGCGTTCGGTGTCGGAGGTGACGCCTCCCCCTGTCATGTAGCCGCTGTGGACGAGAATCGTACCCACAGCGTCGTCGAGATGGGCATGGGCGCCGGACCAGATGTTCTCATCGGAAGCGATCGCAATTGGCTGGTTGGAAGGCTGGGTGTAGAGGCCCGTTGCCTGGTCCCAGAGCCGGGACTGGTCGGCGCGCTGGCCGTAACCCCAGAAAAGAATGCTTGAAGAGTTCGCCAACAGCACGGCATGCATGAACGTGATCTGTGGCAGCCCGGGCAGCTCTTCCCAGCGACCACCCACTGAGGTTGCGCAACGGTCCAGCTGCACGGCCGGGCAGGAATTGTCGCCTGGGTCGAGTGCGAGTCCAATCTGGGATCCCAGTTCCTGCGCTTCTTTTGGTGTCAAGTGGACAGTCTGGTGGGACCGAAGAAGGGCCACGAGCCCCTGCATCATGTGCATCTCTACGTGGCAATGGACGAGGAAGTCGCCACGCAGGTGGTATTCCTTCGCGCCCTTGTGCGGGTGATGGCAGTGCTGGAGTTCGTGCGGTATCAGCAGCACCGGCGGGGCTTCGGTTTCCACAATGAATGATTCGGCAGGTCCGATGCTGCGCACGTCGATGGTCTGATTTGCGAACCGCCAGCGTTGCGCGTGTGGATGGAAGTTGTGCCAGTTCATCCCGAGGTCGAGATCAAAGACGTACCAGCAGATTCGCTGCCCCGCGTGCGCCACGATGGTGGGCGTGTTACCGACAAAAGAACGGCCGTTAAAGCAGTAGGAAGGCAGGTTGTCGCCACCACGCTCGAGGACGCTGTGTTGGCTGGGACCGTCGTTTATCCAAGTGACCTGCCCGCCGACCCCAACGGTCACGTTCGCCTGGTTGAAGGCAAAGTCGACAATGTGGACAGTGGGTATGCTTGTTGGGCTGCCTGGTTGCACGGTCACCGATCCGCTCATCATCGCACCGTGAATGCCGCAGATATAGTTGTAGGTTGCGGGAACCGTGAACATCGGCGAGGTGTACGCCGCGCCGGGGTTGAGCGGCGCGCTCTGGAACACGGGAGCTCCGCGGAAGCCGCTCATCTGATGGAAGAACAGCGGCACATGTAGCGGATGCTCGCGCGGTGGAAGGGGCTGGGGCGCGTGCGCCATTTCGTCCAGAGCCACCAAGTAGGGGAAAAGCTCCACAGGCGTCTCGCTGAGTTCGATGCGCCGATCCGGCCTCGGTAGCGCTTGCCCGCCACCAGGCATCGGGCCGGGCATTGGCCCCGGCATTTGGCCCATACCTTCCATACCAGCTGCTCGAACCGCGCGCTGCGGCCTAAGGAGCCGGACGGGCTTGCCCTCCAGTTGTTTGAGCACTTCGTGCACCCGTTCCTCGAAGTGGGGAGGATACGGGAACCGCGGCAGATCCTCATGCTCCCTTTCTGGCAGCACAACGAGCCCGCCGAACAGGCCCCGGTTTATATATGCCCCAATATTGCGGCAGTGGTCGTGGAACGGCCAGGCTCCGATCGTCTCTTCGGTTACCTCGAACGTGTAGGTCCACGTCTGACCTGGACATATCTCATCAGAGCGCCGCCCATCATCGCTCTGAGTGCCGAAAGGCCACGAGCCGTCGGAATCGATCCCGTAGCGCACCCCATGAATGTGGAAGCTGTGTGGCGAGCTGTCGGCGTTTTTGACGTGGAAACGCAGCCAGTCGCCGGGACGTGCGTAGATGACGGTGCCGGGCACTCGCCGCGGGAAAGCTGGCTCGTTGATGTCCGCAGCAATGAGCTTGTCCGGCTTCGGAATCAGGTATTGCGGGTCGAGGTATTCACGGTAAATAAGCGCCGTCAGCCGCCGTGCGGCCACTTCGTCGGCGGGAATAGTCCCGTCCTCGTGGCCCGCATTCCGCATGCAGTCTCGCCGGTACTGGATTGGGGGTGACACATGACTGTCGGGCTCGACAGTCGAATAATCCGAAATCTTCTCGATCTTTAGATAGATATCTCGCTGCGCCATGCGCTACCTCCTTGGCCCTCCGAATTGGATTGACGGAGATGCTCCCTCTAGTTCCGTTACACCCCTGGAGATAGTGGCGCTGCGCACCATTTCGTTTCGTTCTAAATGCCCGCTCCCACAGCACCTTGAGCGTATTCAGCAAAACCGAAAAGTTTCCTGCGAGGAAGACACGAGTGAAAGGACAAAGCGGAGGACCGGAACCCTGCAGCGCGCTCTCTTGCGCCTCATCGGCTCACTCCTGTAGTTGCACGAGAGGGCAACCAACAAATAGCTACTCTCGATTTGGAGCGAGAGCCTATGCTCTCTTGCTATCCACTGTCAAGCGGAACTCGAACCGGAAACAGAATTTCTAAGAAAGGCGAAAGGGACGGTCGTCCAGATCAGGCGTTAGTGCTCATCGACCGAGATTCGCTCTGTGCGGATCTGGTCAAGTCACGGGCTAACCGGAAGTACCTCGAAAACGGTGGATTGGTCCCGAGAAACGCGCTTGTATTGACTGGGCTGGCCACCTTCCGGGTGGTCGGCTACACGGGAGCAATCGCCAGCCTATGACCGTTGACCTCGCACGCCGCCTCCGCCGCGCGTCGGATCAGTTTCGACCTAAAAGGCAGCATTAAACAATTCGGATGGTTGCAGGCCCGGCTTTGGATCCGCCTATTTGATTAGCTGTGCAGAAGTTCGCCGACGGCGCGCCACGCTTGATCCATGGCCACATCCGTATAGGCGCTGGCGCCGGCATCGGAGTTGGCGATGGCGATTTTTCCGAACGGCTTCCGGCCGATGACCCAGGGCTTCTCTTCCTCTTTCCAGTCGGGATCGAACAGCGGGTTCGGCGCGAAGGCGTAGCCGTGCGCCCAGCGATTGACGGTAATGCCCTCGATGTCTTTCGCCGGGTCGAACCCAGCTCCACCGAGCATGCGTCCCAACTGGTCGCGGATGTTCCTCTCGAATTTCGAAAAGGGCGTCTGCAGTAGCTCCGCGCGCCCGGCGCGATTCTGTTCGCGCTGCGGGAGTCCCGGCTTGCAGGGAGTTCGCAACATAAACAGGACCGCCGGCTCTTCCGGGTTGCCTGGAAATCGGTACTGACCGAGGCTTACAGGGAAGTCGAGCGCCGTGTAGGTGTGATACCCGCCCGGGGCCACGATGTGGTGCGTGTTCAATTTCGCAAACGAAGTCCAGTTGCGCAGCGCCACGTGGGTGTATACCAGAGGCATTTTTACAAGATACGACAGCGCTTCTTTTTGCTTCTCCGGCAGTTCGGGACAAAGATAAGGAATCATGCCGTTGTAGCAGGCCAGGACGCAATTTTTCGCCGCAACGGTTTGCAGCTTTCCGCCGCGCACGTATTCAACCTGCACTTCCTTCGCCGCGTTGGCGTGCTGCACATGAACGACCGTGCTGTTCAATCGGATGCGCACTGGACCGCCTGTTTCGTCCAGCTTGCTGTAATCCGCCTTGGCGGTGACCACGTCCTCCATCGTCGACCCCGGAATGGCCTCCGGGATTAAGGAGCGCACCAGCAGCCTTGCAATCGAGGCGTTCCCGTCCGGGAAATGAAAAATGTAGGGCTCTTCCTTGCCGCCTTGCGGCAATCCCAGTTCTTGAAAACCAGCGTAGTTGAACGAGCCGTAGTCGTCTCCCCCTTGATAACAAGCGAGGGCGGGGACGGCTTCAATGCCGACGCAAAAGAGATCGTGCGTAAACGTCTGGAAGAACGGCAGCGCTTCCGGAACCAGCCGGCAATGTTTCGTCAAGTATTCCGCGTAGCTGGTCTTATTCAGCAGCGCTGCTTTCTCTTCCACGGACATTCCCGCCAGATAGTCTTTCTTCTCTGTGTAGACGCGCGCGATGTCTCTTCGCACCGCGTCGGAGAGCGGCGCTTTAGCCAGGAATTCCGGCCACGGCGTGGCGTTCATGCCGGTGACCAGGCGGTCTTCGCCAAACGTTTCCTTATCAAAGAACGCCGCCGTGCCCATTTTCGAATACAGCTTCTGATCGTACGCGTTGTAAAACTTTTCCGTTCTGACCCCGATCTCCTGAATCAGCGCTTTGGCAACGTCGCTGTATTTTCCCGGACTCTCGATGGACTGCGTCCCGCCGTAACTCAGCACCATTCGCCCGCCGGCGCGAAATTCGTTGCGCTTGGCATGGCCGCCAAAGTCGTCGTGATTGTCGAGAATCACGATGCGCGCGCTTTTTCCCGCGTGCTTGCGGAAGAAATAGGCGGCCGCCAGTCCGCTGATGCCCGCGCCAACGACCACCAGGTCGTAGCTCTCGCCGGTATTGGCCGGCTCTCCAAACGAATCCGCGCCTTCGCCGTCGCGCAAGCGATGCGCGAAGGTGAATGTACCGTCATGATTCCCGCGCATGCCCAGCCGCGCCGGAGGATAATAATCCGCGGCTTTTTCCGGCGCGAATTCATCCAGTGCCGCCGCAGCCAGCAGCGTCTCTCTGCCCATCCCCTCTGCGATGAGCGTTCCTCCAACGCCCACGGCCATGCCGTTCAGAAAATCCCGGCGCGTGATTTCGCGGCCCATCCCCAGATCTTTTTCTTTAATCGCTTCGGTCATTCTCGGTCCCCCGGCGCGCTCCGGCGCCGCAGATTATAGCTTGCTCCGGCCAACTCTACACATTTCAAGCAGATTATCCCGCGTCAAGCTGCCCCCACTCCAATTGTTGGGTTCATTTGTAGGAAGAGAGTGAGTCTCGCGTTTGATTATTTGTAGGTGGCCACGATTTCGCCGTTTTGAATCCGCAAGTCCGAAATTTCAGAAGGCAGTTTCAGCTTTTCGCGATTCTCGGGCGAATCCATGAGCCGCTGCACCGCCGACTCCAGCGCGGAGAGCGGAATCGGCAGCGCGCCAAACTGCCCGCTGACCGGTTCAAAGCGCAGGTATCCGTTTTGCGCGCCGAGCCGGCCTTCCAATTGAAGCGTCATATCTTTGCCGTGCACATCGAAAACGACGTAGGCTTTCACGCGGTCGTCGATCAATTCCACCTTGACGTCGCGCACATTCGAGCGCATCTGCTCGACTTCCTGCGGCGTCGGGGACGCGCCATTGGGAGCAGCCGGCGCCTCCCCTGCGGCGGGCGGCTTCGGCGCGCCAGGGCCCGCCAGCGCCAAGTGCGTGGCCAGGTAGGAATTCAACTCCGTTTCGTCCAAGCGCAGCGTCGCGGGTTGCCCGTTCGCTACGGCCCTTTCCACCTGCTCCAATTTTTCTTCCGCGCGGGCAGCCGCCTGTGGGCTGGTTTCTACCAGCGGTGGCGGCGCCTTATGGAGCACCAGGACAAGCGTGAGAAGCGCAAACGCGTAGGTCGTCCAGCGGATGACTCGGAAGATGCGCTTCCACGGGCTGGCCGGCGACTTGACGACGTGGGCGATTTCACTCTGACCCGCCGGGGGAGCCGCTGGCGCCATGATTTCCTCCTGCAAAAAATTCTCGTCCCGTGGAACGCGGCCGGACACTGCCCTCGTGCTACGATAAAACCGTAGCCCTCAAAAACGTCCGCGACAAGGGAACCGCGCGCGGTGGAGGCTAATGCGGCAACGGTCCACCCGGGCGTGCCGCAGCGCTTCGCAACGCACCGGGAATCTCACCGGCCGGGTGCATCACAAATTTTTGTGAATGAGGCATCATAAATTCCTCGAAAGCCCCATGGCCCTGCCCTTGAACAAGCAGACAGCGGTGATTACCGGCGCGGGGAGCGCCGAAGGAATCGGCTTCGCCATCGCTCGCAGGCTGCATGCCGCGGGCGTGCGCGTGGTGATTACCGCCACCACCGACCGCATTCATACCCGCGCCCGCGAACTCGACGCGGCCGGCGATGCTGTTCTTTCCTTCATTGCCGATCTCACCGTCGAGACCGACGTGCAGCGATTTGTTGATTCCGTGCTCTCGCGCGCGGGCCGCATCGACATCCTCGTGAACAACGCGGGCATGGCGCAGACCGGGCAGCCGACGGACAGCAAGCCGCTGCTGGAAACTTCGTTCGCGGAGTGGCAAAACCAGATTGCCATCACCCTGCACACCGCTTTCCGCATGACCCGCGCGGTGCTGCCCGCAATGACACAGCAAGAGTACGGTCGCATCGTGAATGTCACTTCGGTGACCGGGCCGCTGGTCAGCAACCGGGGCTCCGCGGCGTACGGCGCGGCGAAGGCCGCCATGGACGGCATGATGCGCGCCGTGGCCATTGAAACTGCCGCCGACGGCATCACCATCAACGGCGTCGCTCCCGGCTGGATCGCCACGGCCTCCTCGACGGAGCCCGAAAAAATCGCCGCGCTTCATACGCCGCTTCTCCGCGCCGGCACCCCGGACGAAGTCGCCGCCGCGGTTTGCTTCCTCGCTTCGCCTGAAGCTTCCTACATCACCGGACAAATTCTGGTGGTCGACGGCGGCAACATTCTCCAAGAGAACAAGGGCGCATAAAATCACAGTTCTTTGCTTGCTGGAATCTTCGCGCTAAGCCACACTCAAATTTCATTCGTGAATCGAGCGATAGGGATACACCCCTGGGGAGGCCTGCATGCGCCGAATTGTTTTGATCTTCCTGTTGCTTCTGCTACCGATGTCTCTGTCCGGGCAGCAGAGTCCCGCGCCAAGCCCACGCCCGCGGCCGAAAATCGGCCTGGCTCTCGAAGGCGGCGGCGCGCTGGGCCTCGCGCACATCGGCGTGTTGAAGTGGTTCGAGGAGCACCACATTCCCGTCGATTACGTTGCTGGGACCAGCATGGGTGGACTGGTGGGCGGGTTTTACGCCACAGGAATGAGTCCCGACGAATTGAAAACGCTCATCGAGGGCATGGACTGGCGAAAAATTCTGAGCGACCGCACGCCTTATGAAGACCTTGCATTTCGCAGGAAAGAGGATCAGCGCGCGTATCCCAATTCGCTCATTTTCGGGCTGCGCGACGGCTTGTCTTTGCCCGCCGGGTTGAATGCCGGGCACCAGATCGGACTGCTGATCGACCGCGTGACGCTGCCGTATGACCAAGTGCCTTCCTTCGATGCGCTGCCCGTGCCGTTCCGCAGCGTGGCCACCGACCTGGTCAGCCGCAAGCCCTACGTTTTCAAGGACGGCTCGCTGGCTGCGGCCCTGCGCGCGACCATGTCGATTCCGGGAGCATTTTCGCCGGTTCACGACGGCAAAGCCGTTTTCGTGGACGGCGGGCTGCTGAACAACCTGCCCACCGACGTCGTGCGCCAGATGGGCGCGGAGATCGTCATCGCCGTGCACTTCGAGACTGCGCCTCCCGAAGCGGAGAATATCCAGTCTGTCTTCGCCGTGCTGGATCAATCTGTGCACGTGGTGGTGGAAAATAACGAATTGCGCAGCCTGGCACAGGCCGACGCGGTCATTTCCGTTCCGCTGGCGGAATTCCACACGGTGGATTACGCAAAGAGCGCGCAAATAATGAAGCGCGGCTACGAGGCCGCGAATTCGCGTGCGCGGCTTCTGGAAGCTTTTGCTCTCGGCGATGCGGATTGGCAAGAGCAGCAGCACGTGCGTGAAGCAAGGAAGCGTAGCGATGTTCCCACGCCGCAATTTATCGAGGTCACGGGCACAAACACGCACGAAGCCACCGACGTCACTCGCTATGTGAAACGCTTCCAGGGCAAGCCCCTCGATCCCGAAAAACTGGACGAAGTGCTGACGCGATTGACCGGCGTCGGACGCTACGATTCCGCCGGCTACCGCCTCATCGAGAAGAACGGCCAGACCGGGCTGCTGATTCAAGTCGTCGAAAAAAATAATGCGCCGCCGATGTTCCAGTCGGCGTTTGAAGTGGACGGCTCGCAGAGCGGCAACGTGGATTTCACCATGGGCACGCGCTTCACGTTCATGGACGTGGCCGGCTTCCGCTCGGAATGGCGCACCGATCTGCTCCTCGGCAACACCTACGGCATCCAGACGGAATTGTTCCGGCCGTTCCGCGCGGAGAGCCGCTGGTTTTTTGCGCCGCACGCCGACGCCAGCGACACTGCCTTTCCGATTTACGCGAAGAACGATCCGCTCGCGGACTACCGCATTTATCGCATCAATGTCGGCGGCGATGTTGGCTACAGCTTCGGACGCTTCAGCGAATTGCGTGTTGGCTACGAAGTCGGCTCGCTGAATACCAAGCTGCGGCTCGGCTCGCCCATAATTCCCTCCGTGGCGGGCCGCGTGGGGCAGACGCGCCTGCACTACCTGCTCGACCACACCGACGATCCCGTGATTCCCCGCCGCGGCTTCAGCGCCGAAACGAATTTCCGCTGGTTCGACCAAAGCCCGGGCGCCAAGGGCGGGTTCCCTTCCATGGATTTGAAATTGGGATATTTTCAGCCGGTTGCGCGCGCGGCGTCGCTTTTCGTCGAGAGCGAAGGCGGCACCACTTTCGGCTCCGCCAGCACGGGCGTTCCTCAATTCTTTCTCGGCGGGCCGGTGCGCCTCGGCGCCTACGGCCAGAACGAGTTCCAGGGCAATCAGTATTATTTATGGCGCGCCGGATTTTTGCATGACGTGCTTACCCTTCCTCCATTTTTGGGCAAGAAGGTTTATGCCGTCGGAGCCTACGAAATCGGAAAGATGTACGGCGTGACCACCGGCACCGATCTCCCCGACGATGTTGCCGCGGGCTTCCTGGCCGAAACCGCCCTCGGCCCCTTCTTCATCGGCGGCAGCGTCGGCGACTCCGGCCACCGCAAATGGTTTTTCCAGTTGGGCCGCGTGTTCTAAACCCGCGATTCCGGGTGGTGGGTCAGTTTTCGATTAGTGCTTTAATCAGGCATTGAGGACGATGGATTCAGCTCGGTGGCCCGCTAACTCCTAGTTAGTCGTTTACCAGGCAAGTGGATCATTTCCGGGTGCGCCGTCGTCCGTCTGCAATCGGCGACAAGCGCCAAAGGAGCTTCCGATTTTCCACCAGGGATTTTGAGCGAAGCCA
>WNFF01007144.1_pt1 | contig 24741 bp, 27 predicted proteins | sample 5400441 | NCBI WGS metagenome assembly WNFF01 (sample SAMN13153345, study PRJNA577476) | soil metagenome | isolation source: 120 cm saprolite under Douglas fir tree site 2 hole 3 replicate 1 | place: USA:California | collected 2015-04-18
ACCTTCGCTCTGCAGCCAGCGCATGACGTCCGAGGGCGATTCCGAATCAATACGATTCATGAGAGGCATGTGTCCACAGACACACGCACACGTCAAGAAAACTGCTCACGAAAATTGCGAGAAACCCGCTATTTTAAAGACTATCATGCGTTTCGCGACAGAAACTAGTTAGTGATTTTTATCGCGCCGGACGGCCGAGCGCATTTCGCATGCACGGGTTCTCCATCATCAAGCGCGGCTAAGCATCAGTCGGCGACTAAGCTTGACCCGGGCGGCGTTGAACGCCATCCGGACGACGTCGCGCTTGATCGGAAGATCGGGAGTATTTGCCGCGGGTGCTAGGCGACCGCGCGGCATGATGTACCTTACATCTGGGTTCATCCGGAGGATGATCGCTAGAGGCGTTAACCGATCACCTGCGGATCGCGTTCAAACATCGACGACAGCGATACGTTCAAGGCCTTGCAAATGGCGAACAGCCGCGCCGCGCTAACGCGGTTTACGCCCTTCTCATATTTTTGAATTTGCTGGAACGAAACGCCCAAGGTCTCGGCGAGGTCTGCTTGGCTTATACCGAGCACGTGCCGGCGCTCGCGTATCCGAGCGCCGATAAATTCGTCGATCGCATTTGAGGTCTTCGGAGAAGCCTTTTTCGCTCTTGCTTTTTTCACGCCATTATTAGCCTTCGACGACCTGAAAAAAGCAATAACCGTGAATGCCAACGTCTCGATCAGCGTCCGAATGTACCGGCGATTTTCCTTTTGGCATAGGAACCCAGTCCTTACGCTTTACGTGAGCCGGCAACCCAGCGCCGGGCATACTCGCCAAGCGCAAAGTTCGATCGGCCGTTCCGCGATATACGTGGTAAGCAACTCTGGCGGGATGTTTTTGTCCATATCTCGGCGGTAGAGAAGGCGGGCTCAGCGACCTGCGCGAAGGCGCCAAACCGCAGCCTGGAAGTGGATGTTCTGCGGTGGCTGAAGGCGGAGTGACCGATGGCGAAGCGGAACGAGCCGTACAGATCCTGCATCGTTGAGAGCTACTATCCGCTCAGCACGGCTGGCTTGCATGGTCCCGTTCACATCCGGCCGATTGCGGGGCAGCCTTTCCCTACGCACTTGCACGTCTGGTGCAACAAGGATCTGACGAACCCAAGTTTGTATAAGGTCGGAACGCGGTTCAGGCTCCTGGCGAAATTGACCGATCGCCACGGCAGGGGCGACTTCGTGTATTCGTATTTCGGTTGGCCGGTCGAGGTCGTCGGTCCCGACGAGATTTGATGCAGCCGATAATCGATCGTTTTAATTCGCTGATCCGGCCCGCGCTCCGCAACTTCGCGGCCGCGGATGCAGCCTTCGTCGCCGCCCAAACCGTCGGCACCGGGGTTGATGAGGCTCGGCAGGCCGTCATGCTTGCCGCCCGCCAGGCCGCCATCGAACTGCATCACTTCGCCGATTTCGTCCTCACCGACCTTGGGGCAGTGCGCGCGGCGGTCCAGTCGCATCTGCTCTTTTTGCGCGAGCCCAGGGCACCGCACGTCGATGACGTGGCGCTCCTCCGGGACGTCGCGGATGCGTTCAAACATCACAAGCTCGACCGGCCGAATGCCACCGTCGCGGGCGCCGAAGCGATGATCATGACGGGGACCGGCTGGGGCAAGCTTCGCTACGGCGAGGGAAAGTGGGGCGGGACCGAGCAGGTCATCGTCGAGCGCAAGTCCGGCGACCAGCGCGCGCTTTCGTCGGTGCTGCAGAACGTGCATGACGCCTGGCTCACGCTACTCGGGGAGCCGCTACCTCCGATCAACCAGTTCTGACCGTCATCGCGTCGGGATGCCCTTAGCGCCCCCACGAACTGGATGCGCTTCCGCGTGCGCTGGTCGATGGAGATCAGGCGGCGACCAAGCCCGATCCGGGTGGCGCCCCGCGCCATCTGGACGACGTCGCGCTCGATCGAAAGATCGGGATTATTGGTCGGGGATGCTAGGCGACGGCGGCAACATGCGCCTTACGTCTGGGGTGATCCGGACGAGAATTGGTAATGAGCCCAGAAATGAAGGGGTTCAGCATTTGGGCGCGCATGATGCGACCGAAATACTTCGACTTGCCCGAACACCTCAACAAAGAAATCGCAGACTGGAAAGCCGCAAGCGCGACAGACCCCGACAAAATCACGGAACAAGCCGCCAGTCGGGATTTCGGAAAGGCCCTCGTTCACTGGCTTAAATTACGTGCGGCCGGCAAAGGCGCGCAGTGGCGGCCCACCTAAGGAATGTTGTCTTTTCTGCTCCCGCCAATTCCATAGGGCTTGTTCAGAAAATAATCCCGGTTGCCCAGAGCGCTTTCCGCGTACTGGTCGATCGAGACGATGATTGCCTGGACGTGGTGATGGCCTCTGCGGCTTCGTCGTGAGCGCCTGAGCTAATCCTGAATCAAACCAGTTTTTCTGAATACAAAAAATATCAAACCAAACACGGCTTGTACGCATAGCATCACCACCAGGTGCACCGTCTCGGAATTTCACTCGATGCCGGTCAGCCGTGCTGGAAGTCGCCAGGTTTCAATCCGAGAGCTTTGACTGCTGCCTCCGGAAGCCGGCCCCACGCTTCGACCTTCTCATTGGGAGCCATCATTGCACCGATAATTGCTTTGGCCTTCTCCGGATCCTGTTCGGCCACGAAGTAGACCGAGCGGACGGGCGAACCACCCCCTAATGGTTCAGTTGTCACCAGTACGACCTGACCATCTGCCATATCTCAATATACCACTAATTGCACTGCCGCGTCCGCCACGCAGTGCAGATCGAACCGGGTCTCCAGCCGCAGTCTCCCCGAAACGGGAATATATCAAATATCCGCCGGAGACTATCGGCGATTTCGTCCTGGAAGGAGCCAAAGGTGGTGTCTAGAGACCGACCGCCAATTTGCAAAAGCCCGCCATTGGCGGGCATTTCTGAGGTTACTGAGGGTAAAGTCTCCAGGCGTCGGACTGGTTGGCTGAAGTGAGAGGATTCGAACTCGCGCATTCCCGATCGAACCGGGTCTCTGGCTACGTTTTCACCCATTTGGGAATCTGGTGGGCCTCGCATAACATCTAAGGAAGCGCCTGAGCACAGGTCCCTCTGCGCCCGTTGGGCAGGCTCTTTCTTTGCCCGATCTCCGCCCGAGCTCCCGTAGCTTCTGACCCGCGCTTTCGAGAGCGGCCCGATGTACCCCCTTGTCGAGGAGGCGCATCACGATACTGCCTGGCAGGGCTACGTTCCGAAACACGCCTGCTTCGGGATCACCATTAGCCCACCCAACACAATGGTGCGTCTCTTTACGGGGTTTCCGAGTGAACCATCGCATGTTGCCCTCGCGCGCGAGGAGGTCAGCCTTTAGCGACGCGTCGGCCGGGCTTGGGATCGGTGACAGGCCCCGCTTCCTCGATTTCACGAGGATGTCACCTCATCCTGCTGATTGGCAATTGCATCCGGTGCCGGCCCACGAGCGTCGCACTTCGGGGTCCTTGCAATGCGTAGCATCCGGTTTGCGCCGCTGCTTATCTCTGGTCGGTGGGCTACGCTAATGCGCGTCATTTGGAGACGCTTGAGGGCGTCGTTGATCTTTATCTCGTTTTCAACATCCAGATGCGCCGTGCCCTCGTCCAAAAAGAGGATCCGCGGCAGTCGATAAAGTGCTCGCGCGAGCAGCACTCGCTGTTTCTGTCCGCCCGACAGCGAGCTGCCCATGTCCCCGATAAGGCTGTTATAGGACATCGGCATTGCCATAATCTCCTCATGGATCCCCGCCAACTGCGTGCACTGGATCATCCGATCCTGATCAAAGGATGGATCGAAAAAGCAAATGTTATCGGCAACGGAGCCGGAGAGGAGCTGATCCTCCTGCATCACCGCTCCGACGTGCTCGCGATAGGCCCTGGGCCCGATCGTTGAGAGGGGGACGCCATCGATCAGCACCTCCCCTCTGGTCGGCTCCAGCAGCCCGAGCAAGATCTTGATGAGCGTCGTCTTGCCCGCGCCAGATGGACCCATAATGGTCACGAATTCCCCTGGCTCGATGATAAAGTTGATATCTTCGAGGACAAAGGGCTCCGTTTCGGCATAGCGGAAGAACACGTTTCGAAGCTCGATCCGGCCCCGGATCTGCCGCATGTATGCCAAGACTTGGTCATGCCCGCGCTCGAGTGGACTCAGGGCGATGTCAGCCAGGCGATCGAGGTGCAGTTCGAGAATGCGGAAGTCAAGAGCCTTTTCGACCAGCTGGACGGCCTTTTCGGTGAAGTGCTGCTTGTAACTCATAAAGGCGAAGATCATCCCAATGGTCAGGCTGTTGCTCAGCGCCAGCCGGGACGCGAGATAGATGGTAACGACGTTCTCGAGCCCGAACAGGGCGTCATTGATGGTTGCGAACGCGATCTTGGCGCGACCGAGGCGGACATTGGCGCTCACCACATCGCCGTAGCGGTTGAGCCACTGGGTCTCGCGGTCGCCTTCGCGGTTGAAAATCTTCAGGCTTTGAACCGCCCGCAGGGTCTCGATGAAAGTCGAGTTCTCGTGAGCCTTGGCCTCGATGGCAGCCAAGCTGCGCTCTCGGAGGAGTCGGTAGAGCCCGAGACGTACGACCGCATAGAGGACAAACGCAGCCAGCACGACGAGCGCGAGCTGGGTGCTGTAGACGAAGATCATCGACAGGGTCGCTAGAGCCATTAAGCCATCAATCGTGGCCGCAATCATGCCTTCGGCAAGGGCACTGCGGATTGGCTCAATGGAGGTGAAACGCGAAAGGATGTCGCCGATGTGCCGCTTCTCGAAATAGGCAATTGGCAGCCGGACCAGATGGTGAAATAGACGCGCGCCGATCTGAAAGTGCAAGACATTTTGCACAACCAGGATAACCAGGGAGCGGATGGCAGTCGAGCCAACCTTGATCGCGGCCAGCAGGCCAAAGCCGAGAGCCAGGACGATCAGGAGATCGGCGTCGCCTCTGGCGATCACCTCATCGATGGTAAGCTGCAGGTAAAAAGGACTAGCAATCACAAAGATCTCGAGGACAGCCGAGAGGATCAAGATCTGTACGAGCGCGTGTCTGCTGCCGCGCAGCTGCGTCCAGAAGGTCGAAAATGGAAGCCGTGCTCTCTCATCCTTGGGTCGAAAACCTTCCGATGGCGAGAGCTCAAGCGCGACTCCGGTCAGATGCTTCGACGCCTCAGCGATCGGAAAGAACCTCTTGCCTGAAGCAGGGTCATGAACCAGGATTCCTCGTCTCGTGACCGACTTCAGAACCACAAAATGGTTCATATCCCAGTGCACGATCGTAGGCATATGCAGGCGCCTGAGGTGACCAAGTTCGAAGCGCACCGGTCGGCAGACGAAATGCATCTGGCTCGCTACCTGGATCAGGGCCCTGAGCGTGGCCCCTTTCAGCGACACCGGATGGCGACGCCGGAGCGTGTTCAGGTCGATGCGGCGGCCGTGATACGAGCTAATCATTGCCAGGCAGGCGAGCCCGCATTCAGCCGCCTCGGTCTGCTGGATAACTGGGAGGCAGCCCTGGACGCCGAAATTCAACAGGATCGCCACGATCACATCCTGACACTGAGCAGAGGATCGAGGAGCCAGTTTATAAGCGAGCGCTTCTCGAGAATGATATCTGCCCTCAAGAGCATATCGGCCCGGAGCGGTATTTTTTTTCCGTAGGCGTCGATGTCCAGCCGGTCTAGCGCGGCCGTGACTTTGTAGGCTGGCTCTTTGAGCTCGATGGGTCCAGAGGCGTCGGACTTGGTCAGGATTGTCTGCGAGACCTTGCTTACTCGGCCGCTATATGCGCCGAACTGCTGGTATGGGAACGCCTCGTAAAGGATTCTGACATGCTGTCCGGGCCGCACGAACCCGATGGCTCGGGTCGGAACAAACAACTCGGCCTGCAGGACCCTCTCGTTCGGAATGATTTCCATCTGCAGACGCCGGGGGTCCGCGAACTGACCGACGGTAGCTTGCAGAGTGGAGACACGTCCAGCAGCCGGGGCTCGGATCACGTAGGCACGGCGGCCGCTGACCTCAGCTATGCGCTGCTCGGTCGTGGCGAGTTCGCTGCGCAGGCTCTGGATCTTACCTTCCATAACAGTTGGAAGCTGTTCGAGGGAATAGCGGGTTTCGGTAAGCTGGTTCTGCTGGGCGGCGAGCTGCTGGTTCAAAGAGCTTAGCTTCTGTTTTTGGTCAAGAGCCGCCAGTTCCCGCTGCCTGTATTCCGGCTCTGACATTAAGCCCCGAGCTCTCAGCCCAGCCACGGATGAGACCAGCGCGTCTGAAACTCGAATTCGTTCGTTCTGGTTGTCGATCTGGGCGTGAAGCTCAGATATCCCAGCCTCAAGGCCACCAATCAAAGCAGTGAGGCGCGCCTGCTCGGATTTCGTGCGCTCCTGTTCTGCCGCGATCTGATAGGTCAGCCGATTTCGATGCGACTCCAGAGTGGACAATATGCTGATATTGACGTCCTGACCGTTTGCCGCGATCTGGCTCGTTTCGACGGCCAAGAGGGGTTGCCCTTCTTCAACCTCCTGTCCCTCTTTCACATAAATCTCTCTAATTGTACCTTGTTGAGACGCGAAGATCTTCGCAGTGCCGGCAGTCGGCATCAGGTAGCCGATCACCGTCTCCTTTCGAGAATATTGCGCGAGGAACAAGAAGATGACGATAATCGCAACGGCTGCCACAATGAACCAGGCTATGATCTTAGTCGATAGCGACTGGAGCAGCGCGACTTGGCCCCATTGCCGATTGTGCTGCTGAAAATCGATTGCTTCTTGTCGGAACAACAACTGCTGCGATGGCACGTGCTGTACCTCGGAGATGAGATTTAGAGGGGGAAGACCAGTTCACGCTCGTTTGATCATTCGTGTTGATTTCCTGTCTGGACGATGTCCTGGTTAGAATGGATCAAGACGACAACTTGTAGGATCCTCCCAGCAAACACCGTATCGAGACGCTCTTCCCGTAATTCCTTGAGCGAGGGTGCTCGTGTCCATGAGAATTCTCGATTGAATTTGTACCGGCACACCCCTCGGGAGCAGCCAAGGAGTGTGCGGGCATCCGTGATTTAGATGATAGAGCTGAAGTTTGCCTGAGCGAGCAGCTGTGCGACGCTAGCGTTACCAGCGTTACCGCCGGTGATGCCACTGATGCCGCCGACAGCCACACCAACCTGCGTGGCAATGTTCGTCTGTGTGACGATATTGCCGAAGTCGAAGAACCCTCCACACACTGCGTCGACTTCCGTATCGGTCAATTCACGCATTTCACTCATGACTTCCCTCCTTATTTATCCCGAAATGTTGCCGGGATGTCAGCAACTCTAACATTAGGTAGGTAAATCAGGTCTGATCAACAGCTCCTTGGGTTGATAACCAGAATGGTTGATCTCCAAGAGAGTAGCGTGTTTCGGCGCCGAACCCAGATAGCTGGATACCCCGTTCTTCCCTCGGACAGTTGCTACGAACGACAACCCTGCGTTCCCGGCTCAAAGGCTAACCGACATCTGAAGCGGCAGGGCATCTCAAATTGGCGGGGCATCTGACGCGGAACTTGAGAGGCAATCTTACGAAACAAGTGGCGTCTGAGCAGGCAGCCGCCAGTACCAATGTCGGGCTTGCTGGTACGTCAGCACGCCAAGCCGACTGCGGGCTCGGCGGAACGCCTTATCCTGGCTGATTGGGCTGTGTTGCGCGAGCAACCCGACAACGCGAGCGCGCTGTTCGATCTCGATGACGGCAACAGAGCTGGCATCGCGCAGCAGGACTTGCAGAAACTTGACTGTACCTTCTCCGCGGGCGGATCGCGCTACGCTGCTTGATTTCTTTGCCTCACTAACAGCAGGCAATGCCGGCTGGGTCGTGCTATCATCTCCGTGTTCATCTGATTCTTTGCCACCTAGTGGTACTCGCAAAGCGCGTTGGTTCATTGCAGCAACGGCAAGCTGGGTCCGGTTTGCCACTCCGAACTTACGCATGATACGACGGACGTGCACCTTAACGGTCGCCTCTGACATGTCGAGCTGACGCGCAATCGCCTTGTTCGAGAGGCCTTTATGGAGACGACCTAACACCTCCTCCTGTTTGGCTGTAAGGTCCGAGACGCGGGCCACTCCGTTGATAGTTACTTCGCGAAGGCTGGTGGACAGAGCGGAGGGGGGAAAAAACGACCCCCCACTCCTAATGAAAGATAAAGCCTGGAACGCTACGGCAGGCTCAATGCTGGTGGGCATGAAACCGACCGCTCCTTCTTCAAAAGCAGCGCGTATCTCCTGTGCGTCCTCGCGGTCGGAAATAATGACCAAGAGTGCTTGGGGCATAATCCTACGCACGTTTGTGATCAACTCTTGGTATTGAGCACCTTGGATCGACTCATTGCCTACGCAAATAATTGCCATTTCGCAGTTGGCAGGTGCGCAACACGCATCGAATGGAACGCCCGGGACAACAGGCTTCGCTGTTAATCCCATCACGTCAGCCCAAGTTTCCAGTAAGCGCGTGATACCAGCTTGGCGCAATCTTTTCGAATCGATAATCAGAAGTTCGGGTTTTTTCAACCGCGCAGGGGAAGTAGACATTGCCGCCTCCTCAGTTCCAGCTCAACTTTTTTCGCATGATATGCTGAATGTGCATTTTTACGGTCTTCTCCGAGAGGTTGAGCCTGACGGCAATCAGCTTGTTGGGAAGGCCGAGTTTCAGTGCCGCGAGCACATGTTGCTCGCGCGGCGTGAGGTCGGCCAAGGTTCTCTCGGGCATGATGTTCGCCGCTTCGCCACCCTCGTGGACCATGGATAGCTCGGGAGCACCGCTATACTCCGATATCGCTCTAAGGATCGTCGCTTCATTTTGTCTGATGATCGGGAATGGTCGGTAGACCCCGCCGGCAAGAACAAGCCGCAATCCGGCGAGAGCGACCTCGACCGCGATCGAGCTCGCAAAAAAGCCACGGACCCCGCGTTGCATCGCGGCTGAGGCGGTGGCCTCGTCGTCACGATTTGACAACAGCGCAATAGACGCGTTAGGACGGGATTCTTCGAGAAGCGCGAGCCGATCCTCGATCGAAGGGTCGGTGATCTGCTTGTCACCGATATTAAACGCGATCAGCCGGACATCTCTTCCTGACAACAAATTTAGATCGCTCGTCGTTGCCATTTCGACGATTTCGAATCCGGTGAGCTCTCTCTTCAGTATATTGACGATACAAGTACGCGCCAGGACCTGATCCTCGATGATCGCGATCGCCGGCAATTTTTGCGACCCGTTGATTGGCTCTGCAGGATTGGCAAGATCGTCCATCATGTTCCCGCGTTCAGAGAAATACCCAAGCCGCTCTCAGCCTGGACTTAAGTGGAAGGAAAATTTCACCTAACACCATGCACTCAGGGACTCGTTGCGTTCGGTCAGAATTATGAAATGAACTGGACATGGAGCATCACATACAACTGCGGGCTAAGAGCGCAATCGACCTTTGCGTTTTAACCGAAGGTTAATTACTAGCGCGAATTTGAACAAAACCGAATCTATCAAAACGAATTACACCCTACCCGACCGGCTCACGGCGGGGCTTTCACGTTAAGCGGACTGCGCCGAGAGGTGCAGATCAACGCGGCCGTAAAGGGCGCCAGAACAAAGGCGATCCTAAGCGGAGCGCAGCGCCGTCGCTTCTTCGAGTTTATTGAACAGTTGTTCCGCGTCGGTAACTAGATGCGTGATCGCTAAGATAAGCCTGAAGGCCCACCCGGTGGCCCGGTGGTGTCGTTGTGTTCTGAGAATTTGACTGTGCCTGTGTCGGGGGTCGAGATCGGCGAATGTTTCAAACATCCCCTCGGTGTTTGGGTGACACCTGTACGACATCAGGTCATATGCATTTTTTGCCCACGGATGCTGCTCAGACAGGCGACCTATGGCCGTAAGAATATTCGTCGATCCCCATTCAGGGTTTTGTTCTATTCTCTTTGGGTTTCTAGTCGCAGCCAGTCTGTTGGCGATAAGCTTCCTAAATTCAGCGAGAGTTCCTGCTTTGCGGGCTTCATTGATTGCGCGGTCATAGTCCCATAGAAAAGCGAACGTTTCGAACAAAGCTCGCGCAGACAGAAAACTACAAAGCACATTCCCCGTATTCCAGTTCACAATGGCACCGCCAGCCATAGCAACTACTCGATACAAAATTACTTCCCGCAACACCGCACCTTCGCCACTCGAAATTGACAGGTGGCTTTTGCGGCGCTGTGTAAGCCGACCTAAGGTTTCATGGGCTGTTTCGAGGAGGCTTTGCTCCTCGTTAGTCAAATTCGCGCCAAGCGTAAGAAATCTCAAAGCAGGTTCTGAGACCGGGCACGGCAATGCCTGGACGCAAGAGCGCGTGTGCGGCTTCCGCAATCACCACGACATCGCCGTCTTCTGCGACGGCGAGTGGGCGGAGCGCGGCGAAATTACGCTCGAAGCGGCAGCAAAACTCATCGGCGTCTGCAACATGACGGCCTTGCGTATGCTCCGCCGCGGCGACATCAAAGGCCGACAAGCTTGCGCGGGCGCGCCTTGGGTGATCAGGGCCGAGGATTTGGCAGGTTTCGCGAAGGGAATCGTCGGCCACCGGCGTCATGCCGGTGGTCGCTTACGCGCAACAAGTGATCGTTGGGCGCGGGGGACGGTCAATGGCCGCGATTTTCGAGACTGCGGCGCGCAACGGACCACGGCATTGGCGGCACCAATTGACTTTGCGCAAACCGAAATACTCTGTAGATTTTCAGCGAGAATAGCAGCGCAATTCATGCTTGTAGACTGATCCGTTTTGGTGCGTTGCACAAAGGTCTTTCTATGTTGACCCTTCGCCAGATCGAGGTCGTTCGAGCGGTCATGGTTACGGGATCATTGGCCCGCGCGGCGCGACTGCTCAATGTATCAGCGCCCGGGATCAGCCGCTTGATGAAATACACCGAGCAGTCCCTGGGCGTACAGCTGTTCGACAGGCGCGGCGGCAGGCTCGTGCCATCTGAGCGGGGTCGGGATATCTTCGATCAGATCAATGTTGTTTTCAGCAAGATCGAAGACCTGCGATTTGTCATCGACAACGTCAAAACCGGCGTCGCGCAGGAACTCCGAATTGGGGCTGCCCCTTCAATATCGCAGGTCATGGTCCCTCTTGCGATCGAGCGGCTTCGGGCACGATTTCCGCAGCTCATCATCGACGTCAACATGCTCAAGATCGAGGAGGCGGTCGACTACCTCCTGCTCGGTAAGGGCGAGGTTGTCGCCATGAGCTCGCGCTTCGATCACCCCGGCCTCAACTGTGAGCCACTCGCCAACGGCCGGTTTGTCTGCATCGTCCCCGAAGCCCATCCGGTCCGGACACGGAAGACGATATCAGTTGCTGAAATCGCTCAGCACCCGCTCATCGGAATCGATCGGAGCGATCCGTATGGACGTTTGGTCTCTGACATCTTTACCCAGCGTGGCCTCGACTATCAGCTCACCATCCGCGCGCGGTTCGGGGTGACGGTCTGCTCACTGGTGAAGGCTGGGCTTGGAATTGCCGTGATTGATCAGTTCAGCGTTGCAGACGGGGCATTTCCGGGCATCAAATTGATTGAAATCGAAGGTCGCCCCTCTCTCAAAACCTGGATCATCACCAAGGCCGACTCGTCTCCAAGCGTTTTCGCGGCGGCGTTTATCAAGCTGCTTCGGCAAGCGATGGCTGCTTAAGTCGACCCTCGAAGTTCCCCACGACAGCAATAACGTGAGGTTAGCCTCGCCGCTTGAAATGGTATTGGCGGGAGCGGTGCATCAAGCCTAGAAATCGGCGCACGTTCAATAATCAGAAGCGATTTCTCGCCACATGAAGAGAGCGCCTGCAAACTCGCCTGGTGAGGGACAGTCCCCGACGCAATGCGACGTACTGGTCGCGGGCTCCGGAGCTGGCGCTCTATCGGCCGCAGTCACCACTGCCTTCCACGGTCTCAAGGTCATCGTTGCCGAAAAGGAGCCCGAGCTCGGCGGCACAACGGCCTGGTCGGGCGGGTGGATGTGGACGCCACGGAATCCCCTCGCCCAGCGAGCCGGAATCGTCGAGGATGTGGAAGCGCCACGAACCTACCTCCGCCACGTGCTCGGCAATAACTTCAACGAATCCAGAGTGGATGCGTTTCTCGAAGCTGCACCCCACATGGTTGCCTTCTTCGCGCAGAAGACGGCACTTCAATTCGAAGACGGCAATCGTATCTGCGACACCTATGGTAACGTTCCCGGCGCCGGGACCGGAGGACGTTCGGTTATCGCAGCGCCATTCGACGCGCGATTGATCGGTAGTCTCGTCAATCGGTTGCGCTTGCCGCTGCCCGAAACAACGTTCATGGGAATGACGATCCAGGCTGGTTCAGACCTGTCGGCGTTTATGAACATCACACGTTCCCCCCGCGCCTTTGCCCACGTCGCACATCGCTTTAGCCGGCATTTGCTTGACCTCGCGTTTCACCGTCGCGGAATGCAGCTGCGCAACGGCCTCGCGTTGGTGGGAAGGTTGCTGCGATCGGCCGCCGATCTCAACGTTGAGCTGCGCACATCTTCCCCGATCATACGGCTCATCGAAGACGGCGGACGCATTTGCAGCGTCGTGCTCGGGACCCCAGAGGGTGAGATCGAGATCCGCGTCAAGCGTGGTGTCGTTCTTGCAACCGGCGGCTTTCCGCACGATCCGAAGCGCCGGAGAGAGTTATTTCCCGCTGATGAGGAGCATCGGACCCTCGCCGTTCCTTCAGCCACGGGCGATGGGCTTCGCTTGGGCGAATCCGTCGGTGGGCGGGTCGATACGGGGCTGGCTTCTCCTGGTGCCTGGTGCCCTGTATCGATTGTGCCGTATCCCGACGGTACGTTCGGCCGGTTCCCGCACATCATCGAACGAGGCAAACCGGGCATCATCGGCGTGCTCTCGAACGGCCAGCGGTTCTGCAATGAGGGCAACGGCTACCACGATTACGTTACCGCGATGTTGGATGTGATCCCGCAAGGACAGGAGGTCGCATCCTGGCTGATCTGCACGCGAGCGTTCCAACGTCGCTACGGGCTGGGTATCGCGAGGCCGACGCCCATTCCGGTCGAGCCTTATATCCAATCCGGCTACATCAAGACCGGCCGGACCATCGCAGAACTGGCCCAAAAATGCGGGATCGATTCCAGAGAATTGGAACGAACTGTCGCAGAATACAATCTGCACGCCCGCCAAGGCGAAGACCCGGCCTTTGGCCGCGGCTCAACGCCATACAATCGTCTCCAGGGAGACGCAGGGCATAGCCCAAATCCTTGCGTAGCGCCGCTCGATCCCGGTCCTTTCTTCGCCGTAAAGGTGGTCCCCGGCAGTTTCGGAACCTTTGCCGGGCTGAAGACAGACGGTAGCGCCCGTGTGCTTGACGAGGCTGGTGCTCCCATCCCGGGGCTCTACGCGGCCGGCACTGACATGGCCGGCGTCATGGGCGGCCACTATCCCGCCGGCGGCATCAATCTCGGACCGGCCATGACCTTTGGCTACATCGCGGGACGGCATCTGGCCGGTGTGGCCGATTATGAAACGCGTTCCCAATTCTGAACCGCGTCGCGAGGATTTCCGATGAACGAGTTTTCTCTTGCCCACCTGACAATTTTGTCGCTTTCACCGCCCGAAATGGTGAGCGTCGCGGCTCGCACCGGCTATGACGCTATCGGACTCCGGCTGATAGCGGTGACGGCAGACAGTCCCGGATACCCTCTAATGTTCGACCCGCCGGCGATGCGGGACACCAAGGCCAGGCTCGACGATACCGGCATACGTGTCGGCGACATCGAATTCGTCAAAATCACGCCCGAGATCGATATCATGTCGCTCGAACCGTTCGCGGCGGCGGGGGCGGAACTCGGCGCAAGACACATCATCGCGGCGCCGTATGATCCAGACCTCGGTCGACTCGCCGAGCGGTTCGCTGCTCTTGCCGACCTTGCAGGGCAATACAACCTGTCGGTCCTGCTTGAGTTCTTCCCCTGGACGGTGGTGCCGGACGTTCGAACGGCCAAAAGAATTGTCGAAACGGCGGACCGCAACAATACCGGGGTTCTCGTCGACACGCTGCATTTCGCCCGTTCGGGAAGCAGGCTCGAAGACCTTGACCTGATTTCTCCCGCCCACCTCCCGTTTGTACATGTGTGCGACGCAGTGGCAGGTGAATCCTTTACAACCGAACAACTCCTGCACACCGCACGTTCCGAACGACTGCCGCCAGGTGAAGGTGGCATCGACATAAGCGGCATCCTTAAACGACTGCCGGCCGACATTGTCATCGGGCTGGAGGTGCCAATGGACACCCTCACCCGTGAGTGCGGCCCCGAAGAGGTCGCACGCCATGTTCGGGCGGCAGCCGGGCGTTTGATCTCTGGAATATAACAGGACGTTGCCACTCTCCGTCAGACGAGCGGGCAGTGCTTTGGCTCATCGCGGCCCCCACGCGCTTCTGAGAAGTACCATGATGTTATGCCCGCCTCATAACACGGTATTTTGAGCAACGCGGCCGCAAAGCTATTCTGACGCTGCTTTTGATAGGCTTCGCTAACTGAGCGAGAACTTTCCAGGAAGCGACCTTAGTCGCCAGTGCCTTGGAAAGCCAAAAAGCGTTCGGATAGCTGTCTGCAATTTTTAAAGAAGCCCGCCAAGGGACTGTCAGAAACTCGATTGGGAGGAACCAACGTGGCAAGTTCACTAGCTCAAACCGAACATGATGCGCGCCAGTCGAAGAAAGCCGCCGCCAGCGGCTGGATCGGATCGGCGCTCGAATACTACGACTTCTTCATTTATGCGACCGCAGCGTCGCTGATATTCCCGCAGATATTCTTTCCATCGGGTAACCCTACCGTCGCCATCGTCGCTTCGCTGGCGACCTACGGCGTCGGCTATGTTGCGCGTCCTATCGGCGCGTTCGTTCTTGGGCATTGGGGTGACACCCACGGCCGAAAAACCGTGCTGATCGTCTGCATGTTCCTGATGGGCATCTCGACGATGGCCGTCGGCCTCCTGCCAACATATCAACAGGTCGGTATGCTGGCGCCGGTGCTTCTCGTTATCTTGCGCCTGATCCAGGGGTTTGCCGTCGCCGGAGAAATATCCGGGGCCAGTTCAATGATCCTGGAGCATGCTCCATTCGGCCGCCGCGGATTCTATGCGAGCTTTGCGCTGCAAGGCGTACAAGCCGGGCAGATTCTTGCGGCCGCGGTTTTCCTGCCGCTGGCAGCCTACATGCCTACCGAAGCGTTCAATAGCTGGGGTTGGCGGATACCCTTCCTGCTCAGCTTCTTCGTCATCATCGCGGGCTACATCATCCGCCGTGAAGTCGACGAGACCCCGGCCTTTGCCAAAGAGGACGAACAGGGCAACGTTCCCAAGGCGCCGATCGTTCAGGCCTTCAGGCTGAGCTGGAGGGACATGATCCGCGTCGTCTGCATGGCGCTCATGAATGTCATCCCGGTCGTAGCCACGATATTCGGCGCAGCCTATGCGGTCCAACCCGCATACGGAATCGGCTTCGAAAAAGATGTATACCTCTGGATTCCCGTGCTCGGCAACATGCTGGCCGTGTTCGTTATCCCGTTCGTCGGCAACCTGTCGGACAAGGTCGGCCGCAAACCGCCAATCATCGTTGGCGCCCTGTGTTCCGGACTGCTCGCGTTCGGCTATCTCTACGCGATCAGCATCCACAACGTGCCGCTGGCAATTCTCATGTCGCTGCTGATGTGGGGTGTCGTCTACCAGGGCTACAACGCTATCTTCCCGAGCTTCTATCCCGAACTATTCCCGACGCGAACCCGGGTCTCGGCGATGGCGATATCCCAGAACACCGGGACGACGATTACGGCATTGCTTCCTGCACTGTTTGCGACCGTGGCGCCTCCCGGTTCGGCCAATATCCCTCTCACCGTCGGGGCAATTGCATTCGGTATCACCGTGATCGCAGCGCTGGCAGCTGTGACTGCCCGGGAAACTTACCGAGTCAATATCAACGATCTCGGGAATCCTGACGCGGTTCCAATGCCGAAGGCGGAATACGAGAAGAAGCGCGCCGAAGCCACAACTGGATCAGCCGTCGTTCCCGCTTGATTGGCCGAACGCGACCTGAAGAGAAGCGCCGCAAGATCGAAGTGATTGCGCGGCGTATCTCGCCCGAATGTGAAGCTGCCGCCATCGAAGGAAACCGAACGAAGGCGGCAGCCGGCTCCCGATAGAACTAATCAGGCATGAGAGGTTACGGCAGCATGACACCCCAAACCGAATTTCACCAACGCGATCGCGATCTTCATCCTCCGGCGTACACGCCGGTTTACAAGACGAGCGTCCTGCGATCACCGCGTATCCCGCTTTGGTCCCTGCAAAACTCTCTGTCAGAGGTAACCGGCCCGATATTCTCGCCTGCCGAACTCGGTCCGCTCGATAACGATCTCGTCCTCAACTATGCCAAACAGGGCGAGGCGATCGGCGAACAGACGATCGTCCACGGCTACGTACTCGACGGCAATAGCCAACCGGTATCCAACACCCTCGTCGAAGTATGGCAGGCCAATGCCGGCGGACGCTATCGCCACCGCAACGACACCTATATCGCTCCGATCGACCCGAATTTCGGCGGCTGCGGCCGGATGCTGACCGATGAGCACGGCTATTATTTCTTCCGCACGATCAAGCCCGGAGCCTACCCGTTTCGGAATCGCATCAACAGCTGGCGGCCGGCTCACATCCATTTTTCGGTGTTCGGAACCGGCTTTGCACAACGACTGATCACCCAGATGTATTTCGAGGGAGATCCACTCATCCCCCACGATTCCATCATCGCAACCATCCCCGACAAGTCGGCGGCAGATCGTTTGACGGCAAGACTAGACCTCAACGCATCACGCCCGCTGGAGTGCCTCGCCTACCGCTTCGATATCGTGTTGCGGGGACGGCGCCAGACCTTGTTCGAAAACAAGCTTCAGGGAAGCTGACATGACACCGACCCCCTTCATTCCTTCCTATCTGCCGGAGACGCCATCGCAAACGGCTGGCCCGTACGTGCATATCGGCCTGATACCGGAGCAAGCAGGCTTTGAGATCTTCGAGAACAATTTCAGCGGCGATATCGCCGGTCCGGATGTCGCGGGCCAACGCATCGTCATCGAGGGACGGATCTTCGACGGCGCGGGCCATGTAACAAAGGACGTGCTGGTCGAAACATGGCAGGCCAACGCGGCCGGGCGTTACAACCACCCTGCGGACACGCAGAATAAAGCGCTGGATCACGGCTTCCGCGGTTGGGCTCGGACCGGGACGGATTTCGTCACCGGGCTTTACACGATCCGCACCATCAAGCCCGGAAGGGTGGTGAGCCGCAAAGGCCGCAAGGCGATGGCGCCCCACGTCAATTTTTGGCTGGCCTCCCGTGGCATCAATATTGGCCTCGCCACGCGCATGTATTTTGGCGACGAGGATGCCGCGAATTCCGACGATCCGGTCCTGAACATCATCGAGCAACCCGAACGGCGCAAAACGCTGATCGCGCCGCGATCGGAACGGGACGGCGCGGTCGTCTACACCTTCGACATTCGTCTTCAGGGCGATCGGGAGACCGTGTTCTTCGACGTCTGAAGTCCCGATTGCATCGACGATCGGCCCGGATGGGTTTCGGTCCAACCACTAACGGAGGAAAGCTAACATGGCGACGGATGAGGAGATCCTGGCCTCGGTAAGACCGGGTAAGCCACCGGCCAATTGCCCGGTGCTCGGAACCTGGCAACTGCGAACCTATGTTCGCGAGCGCCTGTCCGACGGACAACGTCACAATCAATTCGGTGAAGCCCCGGTCGGCTATATCGGCTATGCGCCGGACGGCAGGATGTACGCCATCTTCACACGCGACGACCGCGTGGCGCCTCGCGACGTGGTGCCCACCGACGAAGAAGGCGTGCAGTTGCTCGGCACCATGGTCGCCTACGCCGGCACGTTCTCATTGGGAGAGAATGTCGTGGTTCATCACATCGACACATCGTGGAACCAGGCATGGACCGGCACCAACCAGATCCGGCACTTCGTGCTGGAGGGGGATACGCTGACCCGGCACTTCGTGCTGGAGGGGGACACGCTGACGATCACGACGGCCCCCTACAAGAGCTATCTGGACGGCACCATGGGCCGATCAATTCTCGTCTGGAACAAGGTGTCCTGATGCCACGTCTGCCGCCCGCGAGAGATTTGCGATGAAAGATCCATTCACGATCGAGGGATCGCATGTGCTGGTGACCGGCGGCTCGAGCGGCCTCGGACGTTTTTTCTCGGCCTTTCTCGCGGCGCGAGGCGCGCGCGTCACCGTCGCTGCGCGCCGTGCGGACGCCCTGGCCAAGACCGTCGATGATATCGGCAATGCCAAGGGCCAAGCTCAAAGCGTTGTGATGGATGTCACCAACGCAGCGAGTATCGAGACCGCGCTGGATGCCGCCGAAGCGCGCTTCGGTCCCGTTCAAATTGTCATCAACAACGCCGGCGTGACGGCGACACGGCCTGCCCTGCAACAGGACGAATCCGACTGGGACAAGGTCATCGATACTAATCTGAAGGGGGTCTGGCTGGTTGCGCAGGCCGTCGGAAAGTTCGGTCGCGCCATATGCGATTTCAAAAGCTGGTGTTGTGCAGATGACCAAGGCGTTGGCGCTGGAATGGGCACGCTACGGCATTCGTGTCAACGCCCTGGCGCCCGGCTACTTCGAAACCGAACTCAACGACGATTTCTTTCAAGAGGCCGCGGGACAGGCGCTGATCAAACGGATTCCACAGCGGCGGCTTGGCGAATTGCGGGAGCTCGAGGGGCCCCTTCTGCTGCTCGCTTCTGGGGCCGGTTCCTACATGACCGGAAGCGTGATCGTCGCAGATGGCGGCCACGTGGTTTCGACGCTTTGAACAATGGCTTCTTACGGACCTACAAGCTTCAGTGAAGCAAGGGTGACGATCCAATGAACGCAAACGACACGCATCCTTTCGAGGCCAACCTGGACCGGCATCCGTCCAATTACATCCCGTTGTCGCCCGTCAGCTTCCTGACCCGTGCCGCCAGCGCCTTTGCCGACAAATTGGCCGTGATCGACGGCGAGCGCCGCTATACCTATGCGCAACTGCTCGATCGCTGTACCAGGCTCGCATCCGGACTGGCGCAGCTTGGAGTCAAACGGCTCGATACCGTAGCAATCATCGCATCGAACATTCCGGAGATGATCGAGGCGCATTTTGCCGTACCGATGCTTGGAGCCGTGCTCAATCCACTCAATACGCGGCTCGATGCTGCGAATATCGCTTTCTCGCTCATGCATGGAAGCGCCAGGGTCTTGATTGTCGATGCGGAATATGCACCGTTGGTGCGGCAAGCCCTGCAACAGGTTGATCGAGAGATCGTCGTCATCGACATCTCGTCCCCCGATGCACCGGTCGCGCCGCTCGGCACGCATGCCTACGAGGCGCTCCTCGCCGCTGGCGATCCAAATTATGACTGGCCTGGCGTTACCGATGAATGGCAGTCGCTATGCCTGCTCTACACCTCTGGGACCACCGGCGACCCCAAAGGCGTCGTCTATAGCCATCGCGGCGCCTATCTTTCGGCGCTCGGCAACGGCTTCAGTTTCGGACTGACATTCGACAGCATCTACCTTTGGACGCTGCCGATGTTCCACTGTTCCGGCTGGTCTTATCCGTGGGCAGTTGTTGCCGCTGGCGGAACGCAGATCTGTCTTCGCAAGGTCGAACCCGCACAGATCTTCCGACTGATCGCGGAACATCGGGTCACGCATCTTTGCGGCGCGCCGATTGTGCTAAATATGCTCGCTCACGCGCCTGCCGACCAACGCGTGCCGTTCCAGCACACGGTAACGGTTGCGACCGGGGGCGCGGCGCCCCCCTCTTCCGTCTTCCGCTCCATGGAAGCCCTCGGCTTCCGGGTTACCCATCTTTATGGGGCCACCGAGACCTACGGGCCCGCAACTTCCTGCGTCTTCCAGCCGGAATGGAACGCGCTGCCGGATGACGAGCGCTTTTCCAGGATGGCGCGGCAAGGTGTTGCCTATCCCATGGTCGAGGCGGTCACGGTCGCTGATCCCAAGACAATGGTTCCGGTTCCGCGCGATGGCACGACCGTCGGCGAGATCATGGTGCGCAGCAATACCGTGATGAAGGGATACCTCAAAAACGAAGCTGCAACCGCAAAAACCCTCGTCGGAAACTGGTGCCTCTCCGGTGACCTCGCCGTCTGGCATCCTGACGGGGCGATCGAGATCAAGGACCGTTCCAAGGATATCATCATCTCCGGCGGCGAAAACATTTCGAGCCTTGAGGTCGAAGAGGTGCTGACGCAGCACCCCGCCGTGATGCTGGCGGCCGTCGTCGCCCGTCCCGACCCGAAATGGGGCGAAACGCCTTGCGCATTCCTCGAACTCAAGCCTGGCGCGGCCCGGCCCGATGACAAGGAAGTCATTGCCTTTTGCCAGGCACGCCTGGCGCGTTTCAAGGTCCCAAAGGTGTTTGTCTACGGCGCGCTGCCGAAGACATCGACCGGAAAGATACAGAAATTCGTGCTCCGTGATCAGGCAGGCGCATTGTGAACGCAGGGCCTGACAGCGCAAGAGAGCGTCGCAAGTTGGACCGTCCACCGGCGGGACGCGCCATGACGGTGCAATACGCCGACGTCAACGGTATCCGGATCGCTTACGGCGTCCGTGGCTCGGGGCCGCCTCTCGTACTCATCATGGGCTATCGTCTCAGTTCGCTCGCATGGCCGCTCGCCTTCATCGAAGCACTGGCGGCGCGGTTTACCGTGGTCCTGTTTGATAATCGCGGGACAGGCACCAGCGACAAGCCGACATACGGCTATGAAATCTCGAACATGGCCAGAGATGTGGGCGGCCTTTTGGACCATCTGGAGATCGCCCGCGCCAACGTCCTCGGATATTCGATGGGAGGCGCGATCGCGCAGGAATTCGTTCGGCAGTTTCCCGATCGGGTTCTGGCTTTGGCGCTGTGCGCGACGATGTGCGGCGGCCCGCGCGCCGTATATGCATCACCATCCGTTGTCCGGGTGATGCGGGAGCTCGACGGGCTGAAGCCGGAAGAGATCGCCCGGCGCATCTGGAGCGTTACTTATTCGCCGGGATATCTCGAAAACCACCGGGAACTGGCCGAGGATCAGATGCGACGCGAGATCGCGGCGCCAACCCCCTTGCACGCCGCGGATTTGCAGTACCAGGCCTTTGCGGAATTCGATTGCTCCAAGGCGCTTCCGAACGTCAAAGCCCCAACGCTGGTGCTGACCGGCGATCTCGACCAGCTGGTGTCACCGCAGAACTCTAAATTCATCGCTAGTCTCATTCCGGGCGCGAGCCTGATCGTCATTCCTGGCTGCGGTCATCGGATGATGTGGGAAGCCACCGATGAATGTGTCGCGTTCGTCACGGAATTCCTGACCGGCGTTTCCGAAGGGCGCCGCGACGTCTTGACATCGCCGGTCACGCAAGAAGGCCACAGCGCGCTGGCCGATTACGTCCATTTTCTCACACCTGCCGTGGAGCTTTTTGCGAATTGGCCCTGGATGCTGGCAGGAGCCGGGGTCGATTCAATGACGATCGCCCGGCAATCGATCTATTTCGGAGGCAAGGCCCAGTTTGGCGACGGAAAACCAATTATCCTCGTCCCGGACCTTGGCAGCAATCTGCCTTTCCTACTGCTCTCAAATTGGCTCAAGGCGCTGGGTTATCGCCCGGTGACGGCGGGTCTGTCCGCGACTGTCGACGACCAATCGGTTGCGGATTTGATACGTGCCATTACCCAACGCGTCGGCAGAAAGGCGGTGCTGGTAACCCCCGCCTCCGGAATGCAACGCGCATCGGCAATGGCCGAAGCCCACAAGGACCGGGTGTCCGACATCGTCGTCCTTAATGCTTCACAGTACCCTGACACGCCCCCCGGCATTCGATCCCATTTCATCGCGTCCGGCTGGTCGCTGCCTCTTGCCATGGCCAAATTGCCTCAGGTGTTGCGGGACATTCGGATCGAATTGATCGCGGCACCAGGCGCTGGCGATGCACCGCGATCGATGGACACCGCTCGTCGATTGTCCGCAGAAGGAGAACTGACATGAGCGCGTCGGTGGGCCTCGATCTGACCTCGATCCCGGAGCGGATCCAGTTCGAGGTGCAGCGCGCGATCCAGCGCAGCATCAAAGGCGTCGAATATATCGCCTCCTCCGGGCCTGCGCTCGGTTCGACGCCAAACGACATCATGCATGTCCGGGGTACCATGAACCTCTATCACTACCGCCCGATTGCCGACGAGATCTACCGCGTGCCGATCCTGATTGTGATGGCGACCACCAACCGCGGCTACATCCTCGACATGGTGCCCGGTCAGAGTTTTATCGAGTACCTGCTGAAGCGCGGCTACGACGTCTACATGCTGGATTGGACACCGCCGAAGCCGGAGGAAAAGCAACTGAGAATGGAGGATTATGTCCTCGACTTCATTCCGGATTGCATCCGCCGCGTGCAGCAGGATTCCGGCGAAACCGATGTCACCGTGATCGGTTATTGCTTCGGCGGCGTGCTGTCGCTGCTGTATGGCTCGATCTTCAATGACGGGCCAATGAAGAACCTGATCTGCTTCACCACGCCGATCGATTTTCGCGGCATGCAGCTGTTCTCGAACTTCGCCGACCGGCGGTATTTCGACGTCGATCACCTCGTCGACAGCGTCGTCAATCTTCCACCGGAGATGATCCTTTCGTCATTCGATATGCTGCGGCCGGCCTCGCGTGTCACAAGTCAGGTGCAGTTGTGGGACAACATCTGGAACGATGAATACGTCAAATCGTATCGGATGTTTGATCGCTGGGCCAACGACATCCTGCCGCTGGCCGGCGAATACTTCCGCACCATCACGAAGGACCTGATGTGGGACAACAAACTCTACAACGACACCATGACAGTCGGCGGTCGCAAGGCTGATATCGCTGACATCAAGGTGCCGATCCTGCATGCGGTCGCCGAGCATGATCTCATCGTGCCCTATGAAGCCGCCAAGCATCTGATCACCAAAGTTGGTTCGACCGACAAGGAAGAGGTGATGCTCAAGGGCGGTCATGTCAGCCTCGTCGCCGGCCCCAACGCCATCAAGCGGCTGTGGCCGAAACTGAACAACTGGTTAGGTAAGAGATCAACATGAGTGAAACACGTTCCTATCCGCGACACGTCAAGACCGACGGTGGCAGATCCACTAGCTGATCCCGGAGCCAACCATGAAGCGCATCGTCTACGTATTGAATGGTCCCAACCTTAATCTCCTCGGCAAGCGCCAGCCTCACATCTACGGGCACGAGACCCTTGCTGATGTCGAGGCCGATTGCCGCAAGGTCGCTGGAGAGCACGGACTTGAACTTCGCTTCCACCAGTCGAACCGCGAATACGAGATCATCGACTGGATCCACGAGGCAAGGGAGATTGCGTGCGGGATTGTCATCAATCCTGCCGCCTTCACGCATACATCGGTTGCGATCCTCGACGCCCTCAATACCTTCGAAGGGACGATCCTGGAAGTTCACATCTCGAACGTCCATAAGCGCGAGGAATTTCGCCACCACTCCTATGTCTCGCTTCGCGCTGATGGCGTGATCGCCGGGCTTGGAACCCAGGGTTATACGCTGGCGCTGCGCCGTCTTGCGCATTTGCTCGACAAGCCCCCGGCGCAATGAGTTCGTCCCAGGAGCCGGCGTCGAAGTCCCGCTCCTGTCCTTGCACAGCTATCCTGATGAAAAGAGGAACACGCCAATGACGATCACTGGACGCACAAAGCTTATTGCCCATCTCGGCTATCCGACCGAGAGCTTCAAGGCGCCGATGATCTACAATCCTTATTTCGAGCGAAACAATATCGACGCCGTTGTTGTTCCGATGGGCTGCAAGCCTGAAGATTACGCCGCGTTTCTCAAGCTCGTGTTCAAGCTGTCCAACATCCATGGCGCGCTTGTCACCATGCCGCACAAGGTGACCACCATCCCGCTGCTGGACGAGGTCATGACCACAGCGAAGGTTGCGGGCGCGTGCAACGCAATCCGCCTTGGCCCGGGCGGCACCCTTGTCGGTGACATGTTCGACGGTGAAGGCTTTGTTCGCGGCATTCTGCGCAAGGGCCGGGTATTGGCAGGCGCGCGCGTGCTCGTGGTCGGAAGCGGCGGCGTCGGCTCTGCGATCGTGGCGTCGCTGGCCAAGGCCGGCGTGGCGGAGCTTGCCCTGTTCGACGCCTATCCTGCGACAATGATCGATTTGGCGGAGCGTTTGCGTGCTTATTATCCGGCGTTGAAGATTGGGGTGGGCTCCAAGGATCCAGCCGGGTTCGATGTTGTCGTCAACGCGACGCCGCTCGGGATGAAGGACGGTGACCCATTGCCGATGGACGTTGATCGAATTGCACCCTCGACGTTCGTCGGCGAAGTCGTGATGAAGCAGGAAATCACACCGTTTCTGGCGGCGGCAAGAGCGCGTGGCTGCGAAATCCAGATCGGCACCGACATGCTGTTCGAGCAGATTCCCGCCTATCTCGAATTCTTCGGCTTTCGCACGACCACGCCGGACGAACTTCGGGCCGTCGCTCAGATCAACTACTGAGGTCATCCGTCATGAACAACACGATCCGACTAGCAGTTCT
>WNFF01000794.1_pt1 | contig 24716 bp, 20 predicted proteins | sample 5400441 | NCBI WGS metagenome assembly WNFF01 (sample SAMN13153345, study PRJNA577476) | soil metagenome | isolation source: 120 cm saprolite under Douglas fir tree site 2 hole 3 replicate 1 | place: USA:California | collected 2015-04-18
CTATCAACAACGGATAGTTCCAGGGGGCGATGGAAGCCACCACGCCCAGAGGCTCACGGCGGATCAGGCTGGTGTGGCCCGGGAGGTATTCTCCAGAGGCACGGCCTTCGAGCGAGCGGGCGGCGCCGGCGAAGAATCGCAGATTGTCGACCGCAAACTCGATATCGTCCTTGGCTACTGCAAGCGGCTTTCCCACGTTCCTGGATTCAAGTTCTGCCAACAGCTTCGCATCACTCTCTATGCGGTCGGCCAATTTCAACAAGGCCCGGGAACGAACGGCCGGGGTCGCCTCGGCCCAGCGGGGGAACGCAGCCAAAGCGGATTGCACCGCGCGATCCACATCCTGGACCGTGGCCCGAGGTACACACGCGATTGTTTCCTCGGTAGCTGGATTGAGAATGGGTTCCGTAGCTCCGTCCGCCGAGGGCACCCACTGGCCGTTGATGAACAATGGCAGCGCTGTCATGGCACGGCAGTGATCGGCTCGCCGTAGGCGTAAGATTGCGCGATCTCAGCCTCGATCGCGTCTTTGTCGAAGCGAAAGTAACTTCGGGGGGGAAGAATGCCCCACGTATTGGAGGAATGCGGGTCGTCGGGGAAATAACGGACCTCGTGGCCCTCTTGCAGTTGCTCGAGATCGCAGAAGAGCTCGACAAAAAGTTCCTCTTCCACCATGCGGAAGTAGCTGAACAGGTTGCGAGCCATTCCGTGCCGGCCCGGGCCCCAAACAAGGTGGCGCCGGTTCTTGGCCAGATGATCAAGGAAGACCCGCAGTTCACCCCAATCCACCAGCTCGAACGCAAGGTGATGAATATGGTTGTAGCCTTTGTTCAGGAGAGCGAGAACATGGTGGTCAGCGTTGACGTGCAGCCACACGCCTTCATCTCCGATCCAGTCGGTCACCTGAAAGTCGAGAACTTCGATGTACCACTGCACCAGGCGCTTGACGTTGCTGGTGAGGAAATTCACGTGCCCCAATTTGCGCGGATGCAACCCAGGGATGCGATCTGAAAACTTTACTTCGCTGGGGCGCGCGTCCGCGGGTCTTTCTCGCTCGATCAGTACAACGTCATTGCCATCGGGATCGCGCAGCTTCAGGGCTGCACCGCGGACCGGAACTGCAAATTCTGAGAAATCTTGGCCGCACTGGCTTACTGTCTTGCGCGCATCCTCAAGCTTCACGCCCGGAGCGAGTTCATAGCAAACGTAATCGAGAAAAGGTTTGTCGCTGGTCTGCCGCAGTAGCAATGCATAGTCTTCGTATGTGCAGCGAAGGACAGCTTGGCCGCCTCCCAGTTTTTCCCCGTGCAAGGTCAAAATGCGGGTCCATCGGTCAAACGCTTCGTCGAGATTCGAGACTTTGAGGGCGGCGTGGTGTAACCCGCCCACTAGTCGCTGTGCTTTCATCTTTGTCCCTGCTTATCTCACCTGATACTCAGAAACCTTCTCTCTGGCTTCTTCTTCCGGTATGGCCAATGCGACGTGCAAAGTCTGGTCCGTGACTCGCGGCTGATCGCCAACCGGAACCAGATTACGGTCCAGTTCGACGACCGTGTTTTCCAGCCGCCCTATACCACTTATCTCAACGGCCACCACATCCCCCGGTTCCACCGGACGACTATGCGCTGGCGTGCCGGTGAGCATGACGTCATTTTCTTCGAGCGTAATCAACCGTGAAATATCAGCGATCTGGTAGGCAACACCGAAGAACATGTCGGTGCCGGTGTGACCTTCTTGCACGAGCTTGCCGTTGACATAGGTACGCAGCCACAGGTCGTCGGGATTGATATCGCGGCCATCTATGAGGAAGGGACCGAGAGGACAGAAGCCGTCCTGACCCTTAACGCGAAACATGGCGCCGCGGTCAGCATGGCGGAAATCGTGTACACCCCAATCGTTCGCGACGGTGTATCCCTTGACGTATCCGAGCACTTCGTCAACGGGCACGTTGCAGCAAGTCTTTCCAATCACTACCGCAAGCTCGCCCTCGTAGTTTAGGAAACGGCAGCCGCGAGGTCTAGCCACCGGCGCCTTGTGGTGCGACACCGACCCGATCGGCTTCATGAAATAAGAAGGAAAGGACGGCAAGGCCTTCATCTTGTATTCTTCGCACCGGCTTCGATAGGTAAGGTGGGTGGCAATAATCTGGCGCGGCGTAATTGGCGCCAGATAACTCGCCTCCACAACGGAAATTTTCTCTCCGTGCCCGAGAACGATGACATCGCCCTGCACCACGCCCACTGCGGGTTGTCCCTGATAGAGCACGCGTGCGCGCTTCACCGGTGAACCTCCTTGTCGTGCTGCAGCAAGACCTCGCCATCATTTACGGTGTAGGCAAAGCTGAACTGGTAGCCCTTGATGATCTGCTTGGGGGCAATGGCCTGGAGATCCTCAATTGTGTTTGCGCCAAATGTCAGTTCGGCATCGCCCTCCCAGATGTCGGTGACCTCCCGATCGAATCCTCCGGCGCGCACTAGTTCAAACACCGCAGGTGTAGGAGCGTCGTAGGAGGGAAAGTGCCTCGTGTTATGCATCGGGGGAGAGTTAACGCTTGGGCCAGTCTTGGACAGGTTGCGCAAAATTATTGTTGCGCGCGCGATCTCTCTACTGCCAGCCGTGCATGTCGCTCCAAATCGCGCCCCGGGTTTCAGGCCCGGCGCAGCTTTCCCAACGGGGTAGGTGCGGGTCATGTGGATGGAACCGAGTTTCTTGGGGAAACCCTGGATCCAACCGCGGTACATGGCGAAATCCTTATCTACCCAAATGTACACACAACGGCTGGCAGGCGCGCCGCGGAACTTGCAACCCACGACAATGAAAAATTCCTTGTATTGTGCCTGAATGGGATCCAAAAGCTCGTGATAATCGCCAGAACAGGACTGCCAATCCGCAAAAATTGCCGCCACCGCGCCCGGATCATCCGCAGGTTCCAGCTCCTGCGGCAGCAGGGCGATGACTGAATCCGGATTCGTGCGGTACTCCACAATCAGAAAGTCACCAGAATAGTGCCATGGAGGAGGTGACACCAGGCCCGCACGCCCGTCTGCGGAAAGAGGAGCCGTGTAACCTCGCGGGAAAGAGCGCTGCTTCATTCAGGCCTCCGCCAACGTGGGAGTGGGCTCCAGTGTGAACTGGGCGAACACGGCATTGGTGATCGAGTGCATGCGCATGTACCAGTGATCGCGCCCAAGGGAGGAATGGGCGTTGCTCATGACGGCCACAACCAGGTTATAAGTCGGATCAATCACCAGCGCGCAGCCAGTCGCGCCGCCGTGGGCAAAACTGTGAAACGAAGCGAGGTCACAGTACAGAGAAGGCACCTGTTCCGTTTGTAATGCGAAACCTATGGCCCAGGGCATGTGCACGTCCTCGGCGTATCCCCTTAAGAGAGGAGGTTGTCCGGGCACGTGTCCGGTCTGGTTGCTGGTCATCGTGTGCACGCTAGCGGCCGAAAGGATTCGCGGCCCGCCGGGCGCGAAGAGCGACCCGAATCGTGCCAAATCAGTAGCGGAGGCTAACACGCCAAAAGCAGGATGCGCCAGCTCACGCGCGTAGCGCGAATTGTACATGGCACCGTCGGTGCCCTCCGCCATTACTCCGCGCACTTGCGCGAGCCGATGTTCGTCGCTGTGAAGTGGCGGAATAAAGGTCTCCGGCAAGTGCGCGGGTTCAAAAACAAAAGCTCGCATCAGCTCAGGAAATGATCTGCCCGTAACGACCTCGGCCATTCGTCCAGCGAGCAAGTAATGGTAATCGGCGTAGCTGAGCGCCGTACCCGGTTGGAACAAGAGGGGAGCGTTGAAGGCCTCGTCGAGAAGAGCGCTCATCGGGGTCTGGGCCTTGAGGCGCTCTTCCATGTCCTGCGATTCGTAAATCATCCCGGCGGTGTGGGTAAGCAGGTGGCGGAGGCGTACCTCTTCCTTACGGCCGCCGCGAAATTTCGGAAGCACCTTGCAAACTGGCATGTTCAGCGTCAACGTGCCTTCCTCGACGAGGCGCATGATCATGGTAGCGGTGTAGAGCTTCGAGATGGACGCTATCGGCCAGAGCACATTCGGCCCCGCTGCCAGTCCCGGGGCAGCTTGGCCCGCGTAATGCTCCAGGGCGATCTGGCCATCCTTGATGACGACCACCCCTGCACCCGCACAGTTGCCTTCGCGGACGTGCTTGTCGACGACGCTGGCTGCTTGACCTGACATAAATTGCCGTTACACCCAACTCACTCTTACCGAGAGGTGCTTGATCCCGGAGATGAAGTTGGAACGCAACCTTTCTACGGGGCGGTTTAGCCGGATATCCGCGATGCGCGGCAGCAATTCCTCCAGCAAAACTTTAATTTCAACCCTGGCCAGATGTTCGCCAATGCATTTATGTGGACTCTTGAGGCCGAATGCCAGGTGCTCATTGGGCGTGCGCTTAATGTCGAAACGGTAAGGTTCGGGAAATTGCCGCTCATCGTAATCGCCAGAGATAAACCAGAGGAGCACCTTGTCACCCGCCTTGATCTTTTTGCCCGCCAGTTCAGTATCACGCGTCGCAGTACGGCGGAAGTGCATGGTCACCGTGCCCCAGCGCAGGATTTCTTCGGTCGCCGTGGGAATGAGCGCGGGATTATCGCGCAATTCGGCAAGCTGCTCCGGCCTCTCGATGAGCGCAAGTAATCCTGCCGCCATCGAATAACGCGTGGTGTCGTTACCGGCCGCAACTAAGAGCGTGAAGAAATTCTTAAACTCGTGTTCCGAGAGGGGCTCACCATCTCGTTTAGGCCGCAAGAGCAACGAGATCACGTCGTCGGTGGGCCTCTCTCGGCGCGCACGAGCTTGCTCTGCGGCATAGGCAAAAAGTTCGTGGCTGACGGGGCTGCGGAACGGCATTAAGCGGTACTCATCCGTGTCTACCAAACCGACCGGATGGGTAGTGAATTCCGGATCAGTGTTGCCGATGAGGGCGTCACCTTTTCTTACGAGCCAGGGCCCATCGCTGTCCGGTATGCCCAGCATTTTGCCGAGCATCCGCATCGGCAGTTCGCGCGCGATAGCTTCGACAAAGTCGAATTCACTTGAACCATATAGGCCGTCCACCACGGCACGCGCAAGAACCCGAATCCCCGGTTCCACCGCCATTACCTCGCGGTTTGAAAACGGTGGTTGCACCATTCGTCGATAGGAAGTGTGCTCAGGTGGATCCATCTCCATCATCGTGCGACGGGCTCGCAGCTCTTCCTCGCTCATCTCTTCGAGACGGATGCCCCCTGTGCTGGAGAAGACTTGGGGGTTCTGGCTGACGCCAAGAATGTCATGGTAACGCGTGATAGCCCAAAAACCTGAACCATCCTTCTCCTCCCGCCAACTCACCGGGTCTTCGTCGCGCAGGCGCCGAAAAGTCGCGTGCGGCACGCCATGGATGTAGGTCTCGGCATCAACGATGTCGGCGAATCGTTCGGCGGCAACACTGGCGTACTGCGGCATGGGTTAGAGTCCTTTACAAGAACGGCAGGTAATACTTGAGCTCCCAGTCAGTTACCGCAGCGGCGAACTTCGCCCACTCGGCCCGTTTGACTGCCACGAACTGAGCTACCAGTTCCGCTCCTATCGCCTCGACAAACTGCTTATCTCCCTCAAGCGCATCGAGAGCACGGTTCAAATCATCCGGCACATGCTGGTCTGTGCTTTGGTGCTCGAGGCAATCCTGCTCCTCCGCAGGAGGTGGCGTGAGTTTATACACGACACCCAACCGCGCCGCCTGCATGACGGCCGCCGAAGCGAGGTAAGGGTTCACCGCCCCGTCTGCCATGCGGTGCTCCAGCCGGGTGGCGCGGCCGCGATCGTTGGGGACGCGCAACGTAACACCGCGATGGTCGTATCCCCAGTTGGCCCAGTAGCCCGCGAGTTGTGCCGGACGCAAGCGCTTGTAGGCATTCACGGTGGGTGCGCAAAGCGCTGCCATACCGGCGTGATGAGCAATGATTCCTGCGATGCATTGATATGCGACGCAGGAGAGTCCGTCCGGATTACTCGCATTGGCTAATGCGTTCTCCCCTTTCGCATCCTCGAGCGAGAAGTTGACATGAAGGCCACTCCCGCTACGATCAGCAAAAGGCTTGCCCATGTAAGTGAGCAGAAGGCCGCGCTTGGCTGCCAATTCCCGCGCCAGGATTTTAAATAGAAAGATGTTATCTACGGCTTCCAGCGCATCGCCATGTACCAGCGTCAGTTCGAATTGCGCGGCGTCGTATTCGGAGTTGATGGATTCAACAGGGAGGCCGCAGCGCTCCGCGGTCTGCATGATTTCATCGATGAGCCCGACCGGGTCCACTGCGGAACCCGTACCGTAGACATACGCACCGGGTGTGTCCCACGCTTTCCAGCCACCCTGGCCATTAGGCTGCATGACGTATGCTTCGAGTTCAATGCCAAGCTTGCTTTTGTAGCCGAGCTTCTCCCAATCGTAGATCGCGCGCCGAAGGACATGGCGGGGTGAGATGGGAAGCGGTTCACCGCGAAAACTGAGGTCACCAACGACTACGCCAGTGTCCGGTTCCCAACTCGGCCGCACCTCTTTTAGAGAAAAGTTTAGCTCACAGTCCGGCAAACCCTCCAGCATCTTCGCCCCGGGAGCAGGAGTCATGGAGCGATCGTAAGCCAGCGCGAATGTGCTGATACAGTGACGCGCACCATGGTCGGCGTGCGCGGAAGGGATGTATTTGCCCCGCGGCAATCCCAGATGATCTGGGAACAGAACGCGGATTCTTTTGCATTCGGTCATATTTGCCGGCTCAAACAGTTGCAACGAATTGCATTCCCCACCGATCAGGTCTCTAACTCAATCGTCGGCCACTCCCAGCATCGCAGCCTCCAGCCGGTGCGCGGCACTCATGCGCAGACCAATCGTCCAAACTAAAGACAAAGCAATGCTGCCCAGGCTGCCGTATACCGCGATATCCACGGGATACGACGGGAACGGCACCAAGGACCCGTAGATGGCCAGCACGGGAGTAAGCACCGCCCCGATCAGAGCAAGCCACTGCCACCACGAGTGCCCCCCTGCTGCCACCAACTGTATCGCGATCAACGCCAGCATCACATAGATGAGGTCGATGAGAATTGACCCCCATAGTACTGTGACATCGAACATGACTATCGGGCCCATGCGCGGGAAGACCAACGCCGTCACCGCAATCAAGGTTAGAGCGTTGGCTGAGACCACAACATTCCCGCCCAGCGGAGTCTTGTAGTTAGACACTTTGGCCAACACCGCAGGCAATAGGCCATGGCGAGCCAGCGCGAACCAACCACGGGCGCCGGTCGCAGTGAAGGCACTGGCCACCGCCAGCATGTCCACTAATACGGCAAGATCCACCCAGGGAGCTAGCCATCCGCCCACGTATCGGCGCGCCAGCGTGGAGAGCGGTGAAGCATCGTTGCCCCACTCCGCAATGTGACCTACGCCAAATCCGATTGCCGATGCGTACACGATCAGCAGATAGAAGAGGCTGGAGATGAGCACGGTGCCGATCACCGCGATGGGAATTGCCCGCTTCGGATCGGCAGTTTCTTCTCCCAAGGAGGCCGACGCCTCGAAACCCATGAAGAGCGTGATCGCAAACAGCACTCCCCGAAACAGATTGCCGGTCGTGGGACTGTAGGGATTGAAAACCTGCAGAGTGTGACCGTTCGCGCCCCCCTTCCACAGAATGGCCAATGTCAGGATGAGCAATGGCATCACGCCGATCAGTGTTAGAACAAGCTGCGTGCGCGTGGTCGCACGAATGCCCAGGTGGTTCACCGTAAACACCGCCAGCGCAGCTACGGTTGCCCACAGCCACCACGGCAGCACAAGCCCAAGACCGGCAAAAAAGTTTGCCGCAACGACGCCAATCGCGAGGAGCACGCCGGCCCCGCCCAGGAACAGCGTGCCAATGAAGTAGATGCCCGCGGCAAAAAGGCCCAAAGTTGGGTTGGTCGAACGTCGCACATAATCGTAGACCGCGCCCGCGCCAGTGAATCGCCGGGCGAAGAGCACGATCACCGAACCTACGCAGATTGCCCCCAATGCACCAATCATGGTAGCGAGCGGCGCCGCGCTCCCGGCTGCCTTAGCTACGAGTGCAGCCAAGACAATCGCAGAGAAAACCGGGCCAATGGCCAGCGACTGCGCGATAGCGTCGACAGTCGTGAGCACCGCAGGACCGAGATGGTGCTCCGACGAAATTGCTTCCGGCCTTGTCATCAGCTAGTTTGCGTAAAATATTCGGAGTCTGCCCCGCTAACTTCGAGCGCAAGATTGACTTTGCGGGCTCGCCCCACCGAGACTCGGGATTGATGCGCGTGATTAGTGAGTGCGCCTCGTAAAACGAACTCGCGGCACGACTGTAGGAGCTCGCTGATCTCGCCCGCCAGCGACACCCGCAGGCGGCTCACATTATGTTTGGATCAGGATCCCCAATTTTGTGGATCTGCCGACCCAAAAACTTCGGCATAATATAGGTCATATGACCTATACTGTCAAGCAACAACGGAAACTCAAGCATGGGGAAGAATTCTCCAACACACAAATCCACCGCTAGTCGACTTAACCAGTCGCGCGGTCAAAACACGCAGCCACGGCAACTTCCCGCGGGTCTCGCCCCGCCGTCCAGGGCGAAGCACAAAGCCAAGGGCGAAGGCCGCGTCAGGGAAATTCTGCAGGTAGGCCGGCTCCTCTTCGCGACCGAGGGCTACTCAGGATTTACCATGCGCGCGGTAGCCGCCCGTGTGGGGATGAAGCTTGGCAACTTGCAGCATTACTACAAGACGCGCGAGCAACTGCTGCAAGCCGTGCTGGAGCAGGTTATGTTCAGCTACGATGGACACTACTTGCGCCTTCCTGGCGCGCAGAACGGAAGTCCGCAGAAGCGGTTTACCGCCATCATTCGGTTCTTAATTGAAGACCTCAAGAATCCACTCACCAGCGGAACGTTTATGGAGTTGTGGGCACTCGCTGAGCGACACAAGTTTGCGGCTACCATCATGGACAAGATGTATTCCCACCATCGAAAAAACATTGCTGCGCTGATTCGCGATCTGAATCCGAAACTATCGGAACATCCGCGAGCCCTCAGAGCGGCTTTGATTGCCACGCAGATCGAAGGACTCAACTTGCTGCTGGCGCGCGGTAAGCCAAGACACCAGGAGTTAAAAGGGCTCGAAGATGAAGCTGTACGTTGGATGACAAAGGTTGTAATGCACCCCTAGAGCCTGAAGCTTTACTCGGACGCAAAGGTATCCTTGCGTTGAACTACATTCTTGACGTCGCAGTAGAAATCGAAGCTCCAGTGGCCACCTTCGCGTCCAATGCCCGACTGTTTCGCGCCTCCGAAGGGAGCAGCCAGATCACGCACGAAGAAGCAGTTGATCCACACCGTGCCGGCCACTAACGATTCAGCTACACGGCTGGCTTTCTTCGCGTCCTGCGTGAAGAGCGTCGCCGCCAGCCCGTACTCAGTGTTATTGGCGAGCTGGGTGGCCTCAGCTTCATCGCGAAACGGCTGAATGGTAAGCACCGGCCCGAAGACCTCCTTTCTTAGAATCTCCGCGTCCTCCGGCACGTCCGAGAACAGAGTCGGTTCGTAGTAAAGACCGCCCAGAGATGGTGAGACCCGGCCACCATAGACCAGCCTGGCACCTTCTTTAATCGCCCGCTCGACGAAACCGTGCACTCGCTGAAGGTGCTGCTGAGTGATCAAGGGACCCACTTGAGTCTGGGGATCGCGCGGGTCCCCAAGCCGAATCTGGCTGGCGCCGCCCTGCATGCGTTTTAGGAATTCCTGATAAACGGAGGCTTCCACCAGCAAACGCGTGCCCGCCAGACACACCTGACCTGCGTTGTCGTACTGTCCGAGCGCGTTCTGCACCGCGAGATCAAGATCGGCGTCGGCAAATACGATGAGCGGAGACTTTCCACCGAGTTCGAAACTTACTGGAGTCAGATTTTTGGCAGCCGCAGCGGCGATAAGGCGCGCAGTGCCAGTTGAACCAGTGAAGGAAATTCGCTTAACACCCGAGTGAGCAACCAGCGCCGCTCCTGCCTCTTCTCCGATGCCTTGCACAACGTTCAGAACCCCGGCAGGAAAATCCGCCTCAAGGGCTAAATCGGCCAACAAAGATGCGGTGAGAGGTGTCCATTCGGCCGGCTTTAAGACAACTGTATTACCGGCTGCGAGCGCCGGGCCAGCCTTCCAAGTCGCCAGCATCAGCGGCGCATTCCACGGAGTGATTAAAGCAGTCACTCCGGCGGGATCGTAAATGACGCGGTTTTGCGCGTTGGCAGCTTCTGTTTCCCATTCCGCACCCTGGAGTCCTTCGGCCATCTCCGCAAAGAAACGGATATTGTGCGCGCTCCGCTTCATTACCCGCAGACGGCCCGACTGTAGCAGCGAACCGCTGTTCGTGGTTTCTACCAGCGCTAGCTTCTCAACGTTGTGCTCGATGAGTTCTGCCAGACGTCGCAGGTAGACTCCGCGCTTGTTAGCACCGATTGCAGCCCATGCGGGGAAGGCGTCGTGGGCAGCCTCAACCGCGCGATCTACCTCCTCCCTGCCTCCTGCCGAGAACTGCCCCAAAACACTGCCGTCAATCGGGCTTTGCACCTCAAATGTGCGCGACGAGGCAATTCGACGGTTGCCGATGAAATGATCCGTCGAGACACGCACGCCTGCGATCGGAATCTCAGCCATTACACTGACTGTCATTCAATCACCGTCCGTAGAAAACATCCAGCCAACCGCGATCAGGCGAATTGATGCAATGTTTTCTCCTCAGTAGGAGTACCTCAAAACGAACTGGATGAGACGCGGCGTGCCCACGACCGAGCTGATCGGGCCGAAACTCGGGCTACCTGGACTAACGCTATTAATATCGGTTACAGACGGATTGGCGAATGACGGAGTGTTGGTCAGATTGAAAAACTCTGTCGTGAACTTCAGGCTTTGCCGCTCAGAGAAACGGAATACCTTGCCAATCGAAAAGTCCAAATTGACTTGGCGTGGGCCGCGCAAACAGTTGCGGCCGACGTTGCCAAAGCCGGTCGCAGTGGGATCGGCAACCCCGAGCGGGTTATTCGCATCGACGGGAGAATCATTCACGAATGCCTGCCGATTGATGAAGCCGTCCAAACGGCTCTCGACGCTGCCCGACGTTAGACCATTGGCGCAGCTAGACCCCGAAGCCAACGTGGGTGTAGCAAGAACCGGGGGAGCATTCCCGAAGGCGCCTTCCCCTGCTGAATCAAACACGCTAAACGGCAATCCAGATTGCCAGGTGAAAACGCCGCTCACTTCCCAATCTCCGAGGACACGCCGCGCAAAACTTCCGTTGCCGGCAAACGAAGGCAGCGTATACGCATAGGTAGTTACAAAACGGTGCCTGCGGTCGAAATCTGATGGGCCGCGAGTCTCGCGTGGGTTGGTCTGATCGTTGAACCGGGAGAGAAAAGCTACCTGGGACGACGAAGTATCGTCAATCGCCTTCGAGTAGGTGTATGAGCTCTGTACATACAACGATCCAGAGAAGCGATGGGTGACCATCGCATGCACCCCGTGATAATGCGAATTGGAATCGGAAGCAAAGTTTTCAACATTGAAAGGTCCCACTCCCGGGAATGGCGCTCGCCCACCGATATTTGCAAATGTATTCTGCACAATTGCACATTGCGGATTTGCTCCGGTCTTCGTTCCATCGCAATTTGCCCCCGGAATAACGACCGGGTTTGAAGGAGAAGCGATCCTGGCTTGGTCGATGTTGCTGACCTCCCGCAGGTGCGTTCCCTTGGTGCCCACATAACCAGCTTCAATCGCCCAGTTCTTGCCGAGAGAACGCTGAATGGTGAGATTCCACTGCTGCATGGTCGGCGCAACGAAGTGAAGTGGAACCATGGGAGAGAAGAAGAAGGGAATGTTGCCGGAGAAGCAAGGGAACTGGGTTGAGTCGGTGGTTGGCGCGTTGGGTGCGCCAGTTCCTGTGCATGTGAAATCACTAGTGAATCCCGTAAAAAAGGAGGCTTGGGGTGTAAAACTTTTGTCCAGGACGCCGACAGGAGGTATCAGTCCGTTCAGGAAGTTGGACAGAGACACCGGTCCCACGGGTGCTGTCCCCGGTACAAAAGGCGGCTGCAACGTCAGGTTATCTACCCCCCCGACATCTTCTCGGATGCTGTAGATGCCGTATCCCCCTCGGATGGCAGTGGTCTGATGGCCGAACAGATCGTAAGCGAAACCTATGCGCGGCGCCCAGACGGTGGCGTAGTTGTTACGGGTGGCCCCTCTGCCTAGAGTACCGGTAATACCAGGCAGACTGTACCGGGCCACGCATTTGGGGTAAACGAACGGCTGGCCGGTGTAGTTTGGACTGCTGGGATTAGACAGGCTAGGGTCAATATTAGCAATGCGGCAGAGCTTGTCATACGGCGCGCCCAAAATCTCTGTACGAAAGCCCAGATTCAGGGTCAGAGTCTTGGTGGCCCGATAATCATCCTGCGCGAACAGCGCGAAAGCCGGAACACCATAATCATGGGTCGAGAGTCCGCTGTCGGTCAGGCTGCCGGCGAGATTGCCTTGCAGGAAATTTTGGAAATCAGAAAATCCTCCGAAGGGGGCGAAAAAAAGGAAGCCATTATCCGAAACGGGGATGTTCTTGCGGATATCGGTGTGGATAATCTCTCCTCCGAAGCGCAGGCTATGGGGCCCCCGCACATAGCTCAATGTATCGAGATAGGAGAGAGTGCCTGACAGGTTGGTCAGCGGATGCGTGGGATGTGGGCCGAACTGGAAACCCGAACCTATAAAGGCAAACCTGTATATGTCGGAAGTGGCATTGTCGGTGGGCCGGGTGATGCCCAAGTCCTGGTTACTAACAACTGGTACGGTGAGGAATTTCCAGCCGATGACGCTCACGCCAAAGCGGAACTCATTCACTAAAGCGTTGGTAAAAATGTGGGTCTCGGTAAGGCCACCGAAGCGATCGCGAACCGGAATGTTCATGGGAAAGTTCAGATTGTTCGGCTGGGCCACCCCCCCAGTTTGAAGCGTGAACGAGTCTCCGCCGAATGGCTCATCGGTCTCGACGTTGGAATAGAAGAAGCGTTCCGAGAGGTGATCCTTGCCACTGCGGAACTCGCGATCCCAATTCGCGGTGAATTGGTTGTCTGTGAATGTGCCCGCCTTGCTAACCACAAAGGGAACTAGAGTGCCCGGCGCGGTCCCCGCCGGGACACTCGGCATGGGGAATATATATCCGCCGGCAGTCGGGCCAAACTGATTGCTCTTGAAATTCAGCAACGCTACCGCTACGGGGTCAATAGGTGTTGTGGTATTATCGAAGAATGCTTGCGAAAGCGACTGAGCGGTGCCGTCTCGAGCAGAAAGAGGTACAAAAGGTATCACGGTGCTGATGATGGCCCCCGGCGAGTCCCCGCTGCGCTGGCGTGTGCCCTGGTAATTGAAGAAGAAGAAGCCCAGCCGGCCCTTGGGGCCGATAGGCCCGCCCACGCTGCCCCCAAATATGTTCTGCTTTATATCAGGCCGTGTCTGGGGCAGGCCCAATAGGATTTCATTCCGCTTGAGGAAAAAATCGTTGGCATTCAGAACTGTATTGCGGAAGTACTCGAATGCATCGAAGTGCAAGGTTGAACTGCCGCCTTTCAGGATGGCGTTGATGTTACCTCCACCATTGCGGCCTTGCGTGCATCGTAGAGGCTGGTGCTCACCCTAAATTCCTGAATAGCGTCGGGACTCGGGAGCGGCGTATAGGCCAGCTCTCCAATGTTAGTGGGATCGTTGGCGCCGATTCCATCAATCTGGTAGTTGTTGTTGTCCTCCCTTCCGCCATTCACATTGATGCGTACATCCCCGCGCCCTAATTGCGCCGCCGAGTTCAAGGAGGACGAGGCACCAGGGGAGAGCGCCAGCAATTGCTGGAAGTTGCGGGTCGCCAGCGGGAGTTCACGAATCGTTTGTCCACCCAGAGATTCGCCAGTGGTAGCATCCGCGGTCTGCACCGGCGCAACATCCGCCATAACCTCGACTTTCTCTTCAAGGGTCTTCGCCTTCAACGTGACATTCAAGCGGGTAGTCTCGGTGACTCGTACCGCGACGTCGAGGAGCAGGGTCTGAGCAAAGCTGGGCGCGTTTACCTGAACAGTGTACGTGCCTGCGGGCAAAAGATTGAACGTAAAAAGTCCGGACGAGTTTGTGCTTTCTGTGCGGATCAGTTCTCCCCTGCTGGCGCTCACGAGCCCGACTTTGGCATTGGGAATCACGGCGCCGCTGGTGTCCTGAACCGTACCGCTAATGGCGCCAGTCGCGCCGCCTTGAGCTTGGAGGTTGAGCGGTAGCATCAGGGACAACAAAACCAGACACATTCCCGCTGAAAATAGATTCCTTGAAAGTCTGCTCGGCATGCGTCCCCCTTAAACCGCTGGCGAACTAGCGCGGTCACAGTCTCTCCGCGGAAGCAGCCGGTACGACTGCGCCCGAAGTATCAAGCATCGCAGTTACACGTGACCTGCAATTAGCAGTCAGTCAGTTGAACTTGTACGCCAGAAACCACACACTTCGATATTAGGTCGTGCGACCTAGGTGCGCGTGTTGCGGCACACTATAGGTCAGCCGAACTACTCTGTCAAGCCGTCTCATCTCTCTGAACCAAATCTCACGCTGATCAAGTGCGGCAACAATTCCCCACTGCGCAAGTCAATTGCCGGCCGCCCGCTTCACGGTCATGGAAGGCATATCCAAGGCCGGATTGCGGTCGAAAAATCCGGTTGGAACAAGTTTGAAGCCAGTGTGAATAACAGGCATAACCGGCCAATCCTCGGGCCGGGGCAGATGCGTTACACCGAGCGTGTACCACAACACGACATCCTTCCCGTCAATAGAACGGTTCGCTTTCACCCAGCGCACCAGCCCGTCGCCTCCTGCGCTTTGCGTGATGTAGTCGCCCGCCGCATACAGTTCGTTTGCGTCGTAAGGTGTCACCCATAACTGCGCATTCAGAAAACCCGCGCGCTTTCGCATCGAGGAATTCGGACCTGCGTAGGGAATCGCATTGTCTCCGGGAACGAGGGTGTAGCCCACTGGCGCTCCGACCGCATTCTTGACGGAGCGGTTGATGACTTTCCAAACGCGCGCGGTTTCCAGGTTGAGATTACGCTCCGCCTCCTGCTCCGTCCGCAGTACCAGCTCTTTGGCGATGAAAGCGTTGTCGTAGGGATTGTCCTTTCCCGGAGGTAGTGCAACCGTGTTCATTTCGACGACGCCGTTATCGGCCGGGCCGTCAACATCAAGGTCCAATCGAAAATTGAAAAAATGCTGGTGATGTACCGCTTCGATATCCGGAGTGACGAGGTGGCCGTAAGCATCGTGTTGGCCCGCTGCCGGCAGAGCTTTCGGCTCCATAACGCCGGTGAGAAGAACGTCCATTTCCAACGTGCCGTCCTGATGGAATATCCAGTTGAAGCCGTACTCATAGTTGCCCACCGTCGCAATCCAAGCCAGAACAAGTTCCCGCGCCCGACGGGATTGATTAATTTCGGTTTTTTCGTCAACGTGTTTCCAGAGGAGCCCGCCATCCCGTTCGTAAAGCGCCACCGCCCGCGGAATCTCAAACGGCGCTCCTCGCTCGTCGGCGAACACAGCATCGAAGAAGTGCGCGTTCGCAGGAGCATCCGTGTCCGCTTCCTCGGGATAACTCATGTGGCCGATGCCGTACTCCCCTTCATCGAAGGCATTGCGGAAGAACCATGCCGGCCCGGGGTCAGCGTACGGCACCACCATCTCAGAGAGACCAGCACGGTACATAATCGGGCGCAGCTTGCCGCGATCCTCGTACCCCACCGTGTACAAAATCAGTCCTTCCCGGGGATGCATGGCAAAGCGAAAATGCCATTTTTGCCAGCTCACTTCCCCATCGTGAATCTCGTAGCTCGGCCCTTGCGGTTGAGCAATCTGCAAGGGCCTGGGAGGGGTTCGCAAAGGTCCGACCGACCTATCGTCAAAATCTGCCGTGGTTTTGGGTACCGGCACCACTCCGGTATCAACCAACTTAAATACCTTTCCGGTATTCATGTTGAGGTACGCGATTAGTCCCTCAATGGGACGCGCATACGGGTTCACCGATCCAGCGTTGTAATAGGACACCGCGCGTACGACGCGAACACCGTCTTCGCCTTGCAAGTGGTAGTAGCCTGCCGACCAGGGATCGACTTGGATGTGCTCAAAATCAGTGATGCCGCGCTTGCGGATGGCGGCCTGCCATTGCGGGTCGGCATGCACGATCTCCTGTGTCAGCTTGACCTCTTCCTCTGTCAAGGGAGGCTGCACGCCGGGAATCTTCTTCCACGAGACAAGAACGGAATGAGTGCAGTCGACGACAGCTTCGAATGTGTCGTTAGTGGCGCGTTCGTAAACCACGATGAATGCTTCCCTCTGAATCGGAGTTCCGGCCTTGTAAGCCAAAACGTCTGCCTTGGAGGGTTCCTGTAACGCGATCACGGGAAAGCGTATGTCGGCGCCCACTTTGCCATTCGCTTGCAATACCTTCATCGCGGTCGCAACTTCCTCTTTGGTGATCGGCTCCAAGGGATGCCCGGCCGCATACGTCGGGGTACTGCAGGCCAGGCATATTACGACCACAATTAGTGCAAGCCAGCCTCGTTCAGGCCGCCAACGTTGTCGGTGGAGCAAATTGTGCGTCATGTCCCAGTGTCGCGTGGTTCAGAACCTCGTCAAACTGAAGTTTTTGTATGTGAGCTCAACGGCTCTGGTGGTTCCCATCCTCGTCCTGATACTTGACGAGGTGTAGATAGTCTTCCCTCGGCGGCATAAAAAAATCGATGTTCAGCACCACCTCTTTGCCGACCGGCTCGATGTAGTGCATCGCCCCGGCTGGAATCACCAGGAACGAGCCTGGACCCACTTCATGCCCCACTTCTCCGACGTGATAAATGGCGCTTCCAGAGACGATGTATGCCAATTGTTCAAAAGTATGGCTGTGCGGATTCAGGGCCATGCCGGGATGGCATTCATTCATCACCATCATCATGTCTTTCCAACGGAAGCCCTTGCGACTGACTCCCGCACGCACCACCTCAGAAGGAATTTCCGCCCAGTTGTAAGCCTTACTCGCGGTCTTCATACCGCCGCCTCCTTCAACGAGGTCGAGCCACGCGGGTTTGCCGAACCTTCCAATCCCAGCAGCGCAGCCGCATTATTTTTAACCATCATTTCGATTTCGCCTTCCTTAACGCCCTTGTCCAACAGTTTTTCCACCGTAAAGCGCAGGCCTTCCACTGGTAGGGGATTGTTCTTCTGCCCCAGATCAGAACCCAACAGGGTGCGCTCGGGGCCGACAATCTGGATCCAGCGCAGCAGGCGGTCAAAATCCCAAAGATGGAAAGTCGACTGCGGATGATACATGCACATCGAGTGCTCGATATATGCGCCCAGGCGCACGAACTCCTGCACATCCTTTTCGCTGGCATCAATCACGAAATCCGGATGATTGATCAACGTGCGTCGAACGCCCGCTTCCTTCGCGCCATGCAGCAGTGCCATCACTTCCGGCACCGAGACATGGCCGGAGGACATGACGACATCGGCGTCCGCGATGAGCTGGAGAATTTGTCGTGCCCCCGGCACAAGTTCTCCACGATCATCGATCACCTTGACAGGAATGTCGGGCAGCTCGCGGCCTTGTTGCGAGGGAAATTTCATGTGCGGCTGTGCCTGATGGTGGCGTATGTGGTTTTCCGACGAAATCGTCGGGAACCACACAATGCGTCCTCCCATGCGGATCGTCATGTCTACGATGTAGGGATTCAGCCCCCCGGCGTAACTGTTCAGCACTACACCGCCAAATATCTCAACCTGAAGTTGTTTGAGGGTGTGCTCGCGTAACGCGACCAGTTCCGGCGCCGTGGAGTGATGATGGCATTTAATAACGATCGCACGCATGCCGGCTTCATCCGCCTGACGCGCTGCTTCGACCGCGTCAATTCGGCGGGGAAAAAGGGAAGGTGCGGGGTGCACATGCAGGTCAATCGCGCCCCGAATCAGCCGCGAGACAGCATCCATTGCGCTCGTCCTCCTAAGCCTCACAAGACCCGTTAAAGTTGCTTTTAATCACGTGGGTAGCCCCCAGCCGGGTAAACCGTAGTCCTGGGTCGAGCCCCAAGGCTCCAAGCTTCCGGGCTGGGACTCTGAAAGTGCGACCTTTCTATACTTGCGATCGAAATACACCAGCGGGTGATGCCCCGGCGCCTTCACCTCGCACTCCACCACCCGACCCACAAACAGAACGTGGTCTGCTATATCGACGGCGTGCTCGACCAGGCACAAAAAGTAACCGAGGACATCCTGCAGAACAGGAACGCCAGTTTGCTCATCGCGGCGATAGGAAACACCCGCAAAATGATCGCCCGCAGCGGCAAACTGCTCGGCATAGTTCTGGCTGTCGTGCGCCATCAGGTGTACCGCAAACGCTTTGCTCTGTTCCACACCGAGGGCGGTGCGCGACCCCGCAGTGAGAGACACCAGCAACATCGGCGGCTTGGCCGAAACCGAACAAACCGCAGTAGCCGTCATTCCTACCGGGGCCGCCTGCTGTGCGGCCGTAATAATGGTGACTCCCGACGCCAGGTGACCCATGACCTCGCGAAAAACTTGGGTGGGGACGGTGTCTCTCGGTTTTTCCGGCACCGGCATAACTTCAGCCTCAGGCAGTGACATGATTCGTGGCTCGCAAACGGGAATCCCACTCGGCCGTGCGTCTGGCAAACTCCCATACGCGGTCTTTGAGCTCTTGCTGGCGGGGATAACTCTGGTAGCGCATCATGGCAATGCGCCAGGGGTCTCCCGAGAAATAGCGTTCGTAAAGCGTTTGCCGACCCGCGAACGAGGAGCAGGAAACATCCCAGGCAATACGGAACAACTGAATGCGTTTGTCCGCCTGGACATTCGCGCCCTGGTAATAGCGCGCAACATCTTCTGCTCGCGCGCCATTCAGTTCTTCGCAACTCGGCACCATTACCAGACCGCTCGCACCCAGAATCTGAATGACCTCGACAAGCCTTGGGTAGAGTTCCGGGAAAAGCGTTCGCACCGTCAGCAAGGGCTGATCGTTCGGCAGCACTGTCCCATTCGGGCCGGGAACGCAATCCGCCTCGGAAGCACGAATGCAGCTCCTGACCAGTTCCACGGTGTTGATCATTTCGTGAATGTAGTTTTGAACATGCTGAAAGCCGTTGATGCCGACTGCTTCTGACATGTTCAGAGCAACCCCTAGAAGGAACTCAGCCTTCGCCAGGTTCTTAACCGCGAACTGATGCATGATCTGGTTCATGCACCCGGACTCGACGAACATACCGTTCCCCAGCTTTGGGTTTTGAGCTACGAACACCCGTTCCCAGGGGACGAGCACATTGTCGAAGATGGCGACGCAATCCATCTCATCCATGCGAGACGAAAAGGGATAGTCCTGCGCCTTACCATCGATGGGGGTAATGCTCGGGCGGCAGATGAAACGCAGGCCGGGGGTAGCTACCGGAATACAAAAAGCAAACGCGTAAGGCTTGGCTTCGTCCGCGATCTGGAGGTGCGTGGACGGGAAAACCGCAATCTCATCGGAAAAAGGAGCTAGCGTGGCGATCATCCGAGCACCGTGGATCACGATGCCGGCATCGGTCTCTTTAACAATGGCTGCGGCGGTATTCTGCGGCTGCTGCTGCACCGGCTTGGAGCGGTCGGTCTGCGGGTTGATCAGGGTGTGAGTAAGGCAGAGATCGTGAGCCCGCATGTATTCGTAATAGTTGCGAATATTCTTTCCGAACCGCTCGCCACCTCGGGCAAAGTACTCAGAGCCGGAAGCAAACCCAGTCATGTGAATGTTCATGAAATCCGGGCTGCGGCCCATCATGCCGCAAGTCCAATTCATCCAGATCTTGACCATCTCCCGGCGCTTCACCAGGTCGGCTTCCGTTTTTGGCTCGATGAATGAAAAGCTGTAGCGCTCCCCATCTGGTGATACGTACGTCAGCTTGTCTTGCAAAACGGCATCATGCTGCAAATCGTAGAGCTCAGCCACGTACTCAGCGGCGCCACGGAAGCGGGGGTCGCGAGTCACGTCACGCACGCGCTCGCCGTCAATCCAGATCTCTCTGTCATCGCGCAGGGATTCCAGATATTTTTCACCGCTTCTGATCATGACCTTGCTCCCTTGGATTTCTTTGTCTTCCGCTTATCGGGCACTCGGAAGCCGACGATGCCGTAGCCCATCATTCCGTGGGGATAATAAAATCTCAACTCTGCCTTGGCGCTCGCCGGCAGCGCGGCCCGCATCGCAATCCACTGCACAATTTCCACGGAGTGATCTCCGCCTAAGCGGGCGAAGTCATCCATGCTGTAGGCGGTTAGTTTGCGGGGTGACGTTTCGACCAGCTTCATGAACTTGCGATCCCATGCTGGGGAAACTCGGCCGCAGTTCGGCCCAGTCAGCTGATGTGATAACCCCCCCGTTCCCATGATGGCAACGCGCAGTTTGCCGGGAAAAGATTGGATCGCCTTTCCCAACGCCGCACCCAAGGCCCAGCAACGCCGCGGTGAAGGCATGGGCTCGACTACGACGTTGATGGTCATCGGAACTACCGGCAGCTTCCATCCCTCGTCCAGCAGTGGCATGGGTGACAGGAACCCATGATCGAGAGACATACGATGCGAAGCCGCCAGGTCGAACCCTTGCTCGACGAGTTCCGTGGCGATGTGCCGCCCCAGAGCCTCATGGCCGGGTACTGGCGGGAAGTCGCGCGCACCAAAACCTTCGTCGGGAATCTGGTACTGATCTGCAATGCCGATGCTGAAGGTTGGCCAGGCATCGTAGAAGTACTGGTCGACGTGGTCGTTGTAGATCACGACCAGCGCATCCGGATTGAAACTCATGAGCCAGCGATGCGATTCAGCAAAAGCATCGAAAAGCGGCTTCCAGGCCGGCTCCTGGGTCAATTTGTGATCGTAGGCATGTGCGATCGACGGAGCGTGTGAGCAACCGACGCCCGCTATGATTTCCGCCACAGCACCCCCTCATTACTCCAATAGCATTGCGTAGCGCTTGTTACGCTCTGCCTGCTCGCCCAGGAAGCGCACGAATTCTTGTTTATTCATGTCGCGCATGGCGGCCTCCATCTCCACAAAATCCACTTTCAGAGCGGCCGCCAATTTTGTGAGCAGGTAGATACTCACGCCCGCTTCTGCCAATCCTCGCCAATCGGGTTTGAGCAGCAGTTCCCGCTCTTTTCCGTTGAGGGAGTACCTGTGCGCGTAGGCCTCCTGGTCGGCGAGAAACGCCTCGCGCTTGGGAGGTTCTCGCAAGTCATAAAGGGCGCGGCTCAGATCGTACGAACTCACTCGCGAACCTCCTCTGCTCGATTTTCCGCTCGCAGCTGCCGATCAAACGTTCTCCTGGCTCAGGCAGTTGCTCGATCAACGCTGGGCTTGGCATCTCGCATACGTCCCAGATCCTGCGAAAGTCGCTGCGCCGTAGCTTTCAACGCGTGCACTAGTCCGGAATCCAAACTTGATGGAATGGAGGCCAAGGTCCCTACCAACGCCAAGGTGCAAGCAATGATCTCGTGATCAAAAACCGGCACAGCCACGGCACGAATTCCTTCTGCTACGCGCGAATTGATCCAGGCGCCGGTGCGCCGTACTTCTTCAATGCCACGCCCCAGCTCACGCCGCTGGCTGTCCGGAAATTGTGCCAGCAATCGCCGGGCCTGTGCCTGGTCGGGGTGATACGCCAGAAAAACGTGCCCCTGTGCGGAGTCCAGGGGAAGTAGGGCACCCAGGCGAATGTGAATCTGCACTAATTTATTCACCGGCTCGCGCACCCGCACCACTACCGGGCACTGCCCGGTCCAGAGACTCAGCACTACTGTCTCCTGTGCTTCCTCGGCTAGCTGGTGGAGGTAGCTTTCGGCCAAGTTGACTACTTCGGAGCCGGCCACAGCCGCAGCTCCGAGTTGAATGAGTAATGGGCCGAGGGAGTACGAACCGCCGTCATCGGACCTCAGAAAACCGGCGCCGGCCAGGGACGCGAGGTAGCGGTGCGTTGTCGAGCGCTGCAAGCGCAAGGCATCTGCGATCTCCCGGACGCGCATCTCGCGGCCATTCGCCGCAAAAAGTTCCAAGATCAACGTCAGCCGATCCACAACCTGAATCGCCGAACCACGTCCGATGGGCGCACCTCGACCGTTTTTCCGGTCTTTCGGGTTCGTACCGACTCGCTTCATTTGCAGAATGATGCCCGCATTGTGAGACAAACAGTCCCGCATACTATGGTTGGCCTTGGCGGTCTGTCAAGCGTTTTTTTGCCGCGTTGTAATTTTTTCCGCTAATCAACGGGTGATTCACTCAACCCGGCCCAAGGTTGGGATCACGTGGGTTAGTAGCTATCGAGCTGTTTATGCGATACACTGTCCCGCCAAATATCAAGATGAGTAATCTGCGAAAAGAACCTTTTACCGCCGCGCTTCGCGATCAGGAAAACCAATGATCACGTCTCAACCTCCATTGCGCGCCAAAATGGCGAGTCAACCCACATTCGGCACCTTCATAAAATTGGGCCGCCGAGAGGTCGTCGAAATCGTCGCACGGGCCGGGTTCGATTTCGCCATCTGCGATCTCGAGCATTCCCAAATCACGGAACAGGAAGCCTCCCAGCTCATCCTGGCCGGCATCGCCAGCGGATTACCGATCATCGTGCGGTTGGCATCTCTCGATGCGGGGATAATCAACCGTCTTTTGGAAGCGGGCGCCGCGGGTATCCAGTTGCCCCAAGTGCAGAGACGAGAACAGGTAGCCGCGTTTCGGAATGCGATGAAGTATCCGCCAGAGGGTGACCGCAGCATTAGTCTGGCGCAACCAGCTGCGGGCTATGGATCGGAGCCTGTTGCCGATTACGTGCGCCGCGCTAATGGTGAAGTCCTGCTAGTCGGGCAACTCGAGACGCGCGAGATGGAACTTCCTGTGGAAGAATTGGTCCAAGGTCTCGATGTGGCATTTATCGGCATCCTCGATATGACACTGGACATGGGATTGCCCGGCCGATTTGATGATCCACAGGTTGTGCAACGCCAGAGAGAAATCGAAAAGGCGGCCGTCGCCGCCAAAGTACATATGGGCATCTACGCCGATTCTCCCGCTCGTGCGGCTCAAGCCGCTGCTGTCGGGTATCGCTACATCGCCCTCTCGTCGGATTTGGGAGCACTCTCGAGGGCGACACGTTCATCGGTTCAACAACTCCGGGATTCGTCCGCGGCGAAAGCGTGAGGCAAAGATGGATCTGTCAGCCGAGCTAGAGAGAATTTCGCTCAAAAACCCGCTGATCTGCGCTTCCTCGGAGTTCACCATGACCGCTGCCGGCATCAGAGCCGCACTGGACGCCGGTGCCGCCGCGGTGGTGGCTAAGTCCGTGAATGAGTCTCCGGAGGCGTCTCGCCAGTTGGACACCGCGGATTACGTTCTGCTGGACCAGAATTGGCACGTAGTTTCCTGGAACAGCAACGTCGGCCAAGCTTCCCTTTTCTGCCGCTCGGGTTTGGTCAAAACACCGCTGCATGAATGGCTGATGCTGCTGGCCGAACTCGATCATTATGCGCTCACAAAAAATGCCTATGTCGTAGGCAGCATTACCGTCGCCAATCCCGGACCAGCCGCTGAAATTGCAAAGCAGATGGAAGCCGCTGGCTTGCGCTGGATCGAGCTGAATCTGAGTGCCCCCCATGGCCGTGAAGCATCGGGCGGAGCCGTGCGCCAGATCACAGCCGCGGAGATGGTCGGCGATTACGTGCAGCAAGTACGCAAGGCGATACGCCTGCCGCTGGCGGTAAAACTCACCGCGCAAACCGAAGATGTGGTCGCGCTTGCACAACAGGCAGTAGCCAATGGCGCTGACATGGTAGTGATGATCGGGCGCTTTCCGGGTTTTATGCCCGACATAGAATCTCATCGTCCCGTGCTCGGCTCCTGGGGGGCGATCGGCGGAGGATGGTCTCTGCCCACCAGTCTTTATTGGGTCAGCAAATGCTGGCGCGCAGTTCCACATGACGTGCCCCTGATCGGGACAAATGGGGCGCGTTCCTCTGACGATGTTGTCCGTTTCCTGCTGAGCGGGGCTCGCGCCGTAGAACTGGCGAGCCTGGTGCTGACCTGCGGCCCCACTGTATTTACAGAAATACTTGAATCCTTGAGTAATTACGGCAAACGAAAGAATATTGCGCGCTTGGCGGACATAGTAGGCAAGGCGGCCGATGCCAGCGCCGCCTATGGATCCTTGCCTGTGATTCCCAGGTCTTCGTATCCATGGGACACACAGATCTAAAGAGCGATAAGGAGCGTTGCGATTTTCAGCCACGCCGCAGACGGAAGCGGACTGAGAGCGGACTGAGAAGTTTTGTCAAAAAGGAGCTAACTGCTTTGGAATGATGGTGGCCAGGGAGGGACTTGAACCCCCGCCGCCAGCCTTTTTAGCCGATATTAACAGCGGTTGCAAGTACTTAGAGGTGCCTCCCGGCGCTGTAAGTCACTGATAGTCACTGCAAGAAAGGTCAACTGCCGGTAAAACTGCCGGTAAGTTTTGTTCGCCTTTTTTTCTTTTGACGCGCTAGCTTCTTGTGTTTTTGTCGGCTGTCAT
>WNFF01000796.1_pt1 | contig 24701 bp, 26 predicted proteins | sample 5400441 | NCBI WGS metagenome assembly WNFF01 (sample SAMN13153345, study PRJNA577476) | soil metagenome | isolation source: 120 cm saprolite under Douglas fir tree site 2 hole 3 replicate 1 | place: USA:California | collected 2015-04-18
CGGGACATGGGCGCCGATGACGTGGGCGTCGCCGAATACGACCATCGTTTCGCCTTTACCCAGGCCGGCGAGCCCACCCACAAATACGTCGTGGTCTTCGGCATCGCCATGTCTTACGACAACATGGCTGACATCGGCCCGGCGCTCGCAGGACGAGCTGATGGTTTGCCCGCTGAACAGCCGGGGCATCTTCGGCGAATCGTTCAAGCGCGCCTCCAAAATGCTCGTGCAGGCGAAGGACGCAAAGGGCATGCTCACACTGATTGAACGGCGCACCGACATGCATTACGAGGATTTCGATCAGGGCGCCGACGGCAGCCGGCCCTGAGCCCCGCGTTCGATGCCCCTGTAGCTTGAATCGCAGGCGTTCGGCAACTTCAGCCGCTTCGGAAAGCGTCGAGCCTTCGAGCAACATTGCGAACTCTTCTCCTCCGATCCGGCCGACGATTCCGCTCTCGCCTGCTGCCTCACGTCCGACGTTGCGAAGCGCCATGTCACCCACGCCATGGCCGTGATCGTCGTTTATCCGCTTGAAATGATCGAGGTCGAACATGACGGCGGACAAACCGCCGACGCGGCCTGCGCGGGCACAGACTTCCTCTGCTCTCTCGAAGAAAGCACGGCGGTTGCACACGCCGGTCAGGGAGTCCGTAATCGCCGGCTCGGCCGCGTGCGCGGCGGGCCGCCCGTCAGTGCTTGGCGAACTGCGCCCGGCAGCGCGGCGTCAGCTGATCCATTTTCGATGCCAGGCAGGTCGCGATGCGCGCCTTGTTCGGGATCACCGAGCTGCAGAGCATGACGGCGTCGCCCATGCAGGCGGCGCGGCGCTCCGCGGTCGCCTCGAGCTGGGCAACTGCCACGGTCGGCAGCGCGCCGAGGAGCAAGCCGGCCGTTGCGAGCAATCCAATGCGAATTTTGGTCATGACGGTCTCCCTCGGCCGCGCCCGTCGCGGCGCTGGTTGCGATCACCCGCTATGCCGCCTGCTCGCGGCGGAAATCTGTGATGGCCATCACATTTTTTCGCTTTTTGCCCGCCTGCCGCCCCGGTTCCGGGATGCCGGCGGTGACAGCGTCCGCTGCCATGGATCGATTGATGGGCTGCAGTGCAGCCCTCCCCCGGCGCGGCTCGGTCCGCGACCTCATCGGCATGGCTGCCGCCGCTTGGCGTGCTATCCTTCGGTTCCCAGGGTTGGCGGTGCTCGATGGGCCGGCCGCGGGTGGGAGAGGGAGGGCCGCGATGAAACCTCTGCGCCGCCGTTTTCTGCGGCTGGCGGCCGCCGCCGCCGCGGCTCCGGTCGCCGCCCGGCTCGCAGGGGCGCAAGCCTATCCGACGCGCCCCGTGCGCTTCATCGTGTCGTTTCCGGCGGGCGGCCCGAACGACATCGTCGCGCGCGTCATCGGCCAATACCTGTCGGATCACCTGGGGCAGCAATTCATCATCGAGAACCGGGTCGGCGCCAGCGGCAATCTCGGCATGCAGGCGGCGCTCGGTTCCGCGCCCGACGGCTACACCATCGCCTTCGTCGGCCCCAATAACGCCATCAGCGCGACGCTCTACGAGAAGCTGCCGTTCGATTTCATCCGCGACAGCGTCCCGGTCGCCGGCACGATGCGGCTGGCCAACGTGATGGAGGTGAATCCGGCGGTCCCGGCCGACACCATGGCCGAGTTCATCGCCTATGCGAAAGCCAATCCGGGCAAGATCAACTTTGCTTCGGGCGGGGTCGGCACCTCGCCACATCTGTCGGGCGAGCTGCTCAAGGCGATGGCCGGCATCGATCTCGTTCACGTGCCGTACCGCGGCACCGCCCCCGCGCTCACCGACCTGCTCGCCGGCCAGGTGCAGGTGCTGTTCGACAACATTCCCGGCTCGATCGGGCACATCAGGAGCGGCAAGGTGCGCGCGCTCGGCGTGACCGCGTCGAAACGCGTGGCCGCGATTCCGGACGTGCCGACCATCGGCGAAACCGTGCCGGGCTACGAGGTGAGCATCTGGTACGGGATCGCGGTGCCGAGCGGCACGCCGCCTGAGATCGTCGAGACACTCAATCGTGCCGTGAACGCGGGATTGGCCGACCCGAAGGTGCGCGCCCGTCTCGCCGAGCTCGGCGGCGAGGTCATGCCGATGACGCCGGCCGAATTCGGAAAGCTCGTGGCCGCGGAAACCGAGAAATGGGCCAAGGTGATCCGGGCGGCCAACATCAAAGCGGATTAGCGCGCCGCCGTGTCTGACTCTCCTCTTGTCATTGCCGGGCTTGACCCGGCAATCCATCCGCTTCGCAAAGACTCTTTTGTGAAGAAAGATGGATGCCCGGGTCAAGCCCGGGCATGACGGGTCGAGAGATCGTACCAGCGATATCAGGTCGCGAGGACCGACCGTCCCCGCTCACCGTTTCTCCGGCAATGCGAACACGTAGATCTCGTTGTGGCCGCGCACGGTGCGAGTGCGCGTGAGCCGCAGCGGATTGGCGGTGGCCGACTGGCCGTCGCCGGTCATCACCGCTACGTACTGCCGCCCGTTCGCCGCATAGGTGATCGTGCTCATCTGGATCGCGCCGCCGAGCACGGTCTCCCAGAGGATCTTGCCGCTGTCGGCGTCGAACGCCCGGAACCGGCGATTGAGGTCGCCCCAGAACAGCAGGTCGCCGGCGGTGACCAATGCGGAGCCGTTTCCCGGCGCCGCCTGCGCGTGGATGCGCTCGATCCTGCCGGTCGACAGATCGACCTTGGCGATCGACGAGAAGGCCTTGGGGTCCGATCCCGGACGCATGACCGCGCGGCGCGGGCCCCAGCCCTGCGGATTGGCGCTGTTCGCGGTCATGTCGAGACAGGCGTCGTGATAGGGAATGTAGAGCGCGTTCTTGCCGGGATGATAGGCGGTCGACCAATAGCCGCGCGTGTTGTGGAAGCACACCAGGATGCGGTCCTTGTCCTTCTTCATCACCGCGTTCCAGTTGATGTGCGTGCGGCCGCTATCGACGTCGATGCCGGAAATGTGGAATTCCGGGACGTCGAATGGAAACGGCATCGCCCACAGGAACTGGCCGGTGGCGCGGTCGAGCGCCCAGATGCCGCCGGCCTCGCCCACGGCCACGACCACGTCGCGCTGCTCGCCCCGCCGGATATTGGGATTGATCCATTTCACCGCGGCGGGGTCGGGATCGACCGCGGTTCGCAGCAGCGTGCGCTCGTGGATGTGGTCGAGGTCCCAGTCGTCGCCCGGCAGATGCTGGTAATACCATTTGAGCTTGCCGGTCTCGATGTCGAGCGCCAAGGTGGAATTGCTGTAGAGATCGGCCGGCGCGGCTTGCGCGGTGCCTTCGGCGCTGCCATGGCGCTTGAGCCGGGTGTAGGGCTTGGGATTGGCGACCCCCCAATAGAGCGTCTTTCGTTGCGGATCGTACGAGCCCGGCAGCCCCCAGCTGCTGGCGATCCTGCGCTCGACCGGGACGTTGCCCCAGCTGTCGCCGCCCGCCTCGCCGGGCGCCGGCGTGTTGTAGAACTTCCAGACTTCCCTGCCGGTCTCCGCGTCGTGCGCCGCGATGAAGCAGCCGGCGCGCGTCTCGCAGGTGCGGCCGGTGATCACCTTGCCCTCGACCACGATCGGAGCCGAGGTGTGCTGGGTGAGCTCCTTGTAGTCCTGGACCTTGCTTTCCCATTTGACTTTCCCGGTGCGCGCGTCGAGCGCCACCAGAAAACCGTCCGGCGCGTCGAAATAGATCATGTCCTGGTAGATGGCGAGGCCCTTCTCGCGCGCGGCCGTCGGCGCGCCGATGAAGTCGGTCATTTCCTTGGGATAATCGCGTGAATATTCCCAGATCAGGTCGCCGCTCCCGGCATCGAGCGCCAGCACGCCGGCGCCGGGGCTGACGACGTACATCACGCCCTGGTGGACGATCGGAACGGTTTCGTTGGTGCCGGCCGGAAGTCCGCGCGCCCAGACGAGCTGGAGACGGCCGACATTGTCGCGGTTGATGTCCTTGAGCGGGCTGAAACGCTGCTCGTCGTAGGTGCGGTTGAGCATCAGCCAATCGGCCGGATCGGGATCGGCGAGCATTTCGCGGGTCACCGGCTTGAAGTCGGTTCCCTGCGCGTGGGCGGGCATGGCAAGAACGAGCGTCGCTGCCGCGAGGAAAGCTGCCTTGATCATGATTCCCTCCCCTCTGTATCTCTTGGCGCCGGCACGCCGGCGGGAGCAGGCCATGGGAATTGAAGACCAGTCCAAAGCCGAAGACAACCGACGGAATCCGGGGCGGGGAGCCGGCGACGCGCCTGCGACGGCGTCGGCGCCGAGGAAACGGACGCGCGCGGCATCGGTGACCGCGGCCGCGGCGTGTGCGCTCGCGATCTTCGCCGCCGGCGCGGCCGCGCAAGATGCGGTCGAGGCCGGCGAGCAGCTCTACGAGGAGCATTGCATGGGCTGCCACGGCGAGAAGCTCAGAAATCCCGGCACCACCTTCGACCTGCGCAAGCTGCGCGCCGACGATCGGCCGCGCTTCGACAAGTTGGTCATGGAAGGCAAAGGCCAGATGCCGCCGTGGCGCGGGACCTTGAGTGAGGCCGACCTCGATCGGCTCTGGGCCTATATCCGGGCGCACGCATACGACAGGTGAGCCGGCGAGCCTGTCTGAAATGTCTTGAAGGTCATGCCGGATCGAATCGTGGGAAGGTTGCTGGAACAGGCCGTAGGGGTCAAAAATCTCGATCACGAATGAGGCCAATCAGGCCGCGGACCTTCGTGCGCGCGTTGGTGGCGGCGAGATCAGCGCTTCTGCGGGAATGCCCCAGTCGCGGTGGAGCTTCCAGGCCATTTTCATCGTGAGGCGACGCTTCCTGTTCAGGATGTCGAATGCGCGCTGGCGCGAGCCGAGCAAGCGCCCAAGATCGGCTTGCGAGTGGCCGCCAATCTCCATGCCGTAACGGATAGCGTCTATCGTGTCGGGCGGTTCGATAGGCCAGCGCTTCTTCTCATAATCCTCAATCACCAGCGCGAGAAGATCGAAGCGATCGGCTTCCGGTGTGCCCGGCTTCGGCTCGCTTTCGAAGTATTCCTCGATCTCTTCGAGCGCAGCCTCATAGTCGGCTTCAGAGCGAAGCGGCCGAATCATCTTTTTCGCCATGACACTGTCTCCGGATCGATGCGGTCGTATGTTGCGTGCGTGCCGATGAACTTCACGAGCACGCGGCTGAACGTAAACGACACGTGGACGACCAACCGATATTTGTTGCCGCCGAGATCAAAGATGATCCGGTTGTCGCCTACGAAATCGACGCTGTTACCGAACTGTCGCTTGATCTCGCTCGGATTTGCCCAACGGGCGTTGGCCGCTATCGCGAGCCAAGCCCGGATCGGGCCCTCAGCCTGCGGGTGACGCGCCCAGAATTCCTTCAGCGTCCGACGGGCGATCACCTGCATGGTGCATTCATAGCATGTCACCAATCCGGTGACAACGTAAAGGGGTTCGCTGCCACGATCGCCCGAATGGAGAGCGGCCGGACGCTGCGGCCGGTGTCGGCCGGCGAATGCTCGCATCGAGTGCGATCGAGCCGCTGCGTCGATCGTTTCTGGCGCGGCGGACGTTGCCGCTTGTCGTGAAAATCGCGAAATGCGAGTAGTGGGACGGCACCAGCGGAGAAGCCACGTGACGTCTGCCAAGCTGTTCGACCTCGCCGGCAAGCGCATCTACGTCGCCGGGCAGGCGGAACCGTCGGCTCCGCGATCGTGCGCCGTCTCGCCGAGCGCGGATGCGACCTGCTGCTTGCCGGACGCGGCGAGCTCGATCTCGAGCGGCTGGAGCAGGCGGAACGGTTCATCGCCGACGCCAAGCCCGATGTCGGGCGCGGCGCATCTCAACATCGGCAGCGGCGAGGAGGTGACCATCGCCGAGCTGGCGAGGCTGGTGGCCGAGGTCGTCGGCTACGGTGGCGAGCTCGCGTTCGATCCGGCGCGGCCCGACGGCATGCCGCGCAAGCTGCTCGACAGCTCGCGGCTCGCCGACCTGGGATGGCGGGCGCGCACTTCGCTGCGCGCGGGGCTCGAGCGGACCTATGCCGCGTTTCTCTCCGGCCGCTATCGCGACCGGTGATGCGGTGCGCGCGCGAGGTGCAGCCGGCATGGATTTGTCGCCCGAATTTCGCTTGTTCTGCCTCGCGCTGCGGCGGCCGCAGCGCCCGGCCGATGCCGACGCGCTGCGCGCGGCGGTCGCTGCCGCGCCGGACTGGGCGGCCGTGCTCGCGGGCGCGCGGCGCCACCGCGTCGCGCCGCTCCTGCTCGCGGGTCTGCAGGCTTCGACGCGCGTCCCGGCCGACGTGGTCGCCGAGCTGCGCCGGCGGGCGCTCGCCGACACGCGCAAGGGCCTCGCCCAGGTCGCCGAGGTCGGGCGCCTGCAGCGGGCGTTCGCGGAGGCCGGCGTCCGCGTCCTCTTCCTCAAGGGCGTGGTGCTGTCGGCGCAGCTCTTCGGCGATGCGGCGATGCGCGGCGCCCGCGACATCGATCTGCTCGTCGATCCCGCGGACCTGCCGCGCGCCGAGACGGTTCTCGCCGAAGCCGGCTACCGTTCGTCGACGCCCGCGCTGTCGCCGCGCCAGGCGGCGTCCTACCGGCATTGGATCAAGGACGTCCAATACGTCCACGCGGTCGGCGGCACGCCGCTCGAGCTGCATCACCGGCTCGCCGACAGTCCGCGCCTCCTGGCCTGCGACTTTGGCGCGCTGTGGGACGGCCGCGAAGCGGTGCGCGTCGGCGACGCCGCGGTCGGGACGCTCTCGCGCGGCGCGCTCGCGCTCTATCTTTGCGTCCACGGCGCCGGCCACGCCTGGGAACGCCTGCGCTGGCTCGTCGATCTCGCCGTGCTGCTGCGCGAGCCGGGCTGCGTCGACGCGGCGCTGCCGGCGGCCGATGCCGCCGGGCTCGGCGCCGCGATGCTGCACGCCGTGGTGCTGGCGCACGATTGGCTCGGCCTCGCGGTCGACGAGCGCCATCTCGCCCGCGCGCGCGCGAGCGCGCAGGTCGCGCGCCTCGCCCGCATTCTCGCCCGCCTCTATGCCGGTCCGGCCTGGCACGAGATGCCCGAGCGCGGCTCGCTCGCGGGGATGGCGCGCTACTCGCTGTGGGCGCGCCTCTATCGCCTCGGCCTCAAATCGGATTGGCGCTATCGCCTCGACCAGGCGCGGCGCGAGGCCTTCACCCCCGCGGACTTCGACACGGTGCGTCTGCCCGACCCCTTGTTCCGGCTCTATCCGCTGATCCGCCCGGTGGGGTGGATGCTGCGGCGGTGGCGGGGGTGAGCGCATGGCGGGGCAGGCGTTGCCCTTTAAAGCGCGGGCGGTATCGTGGCAGCGCGGGCAATATGATTTGGTGTGCACGATGGTGGAGAATGATAGTCTCGAAAAAAAGCGCCAAGCGGTGAGCGGGGGCGGTGAAGAACTTATGATCACGCTTATCAATCCCCCGGGCCTCAAGTTGCTGTCCGGCCTGCAGATGCATACGCCCAATCCGCCGCTGGGATTGGCCTACATTGCCGGCGCGATCAAGGATGCCGGGCTCCCCTACACGGTGATCGACGGCACCGGCGAAGCCCTCGACGCGATTTCGCGCTATCCGGGCCGCGCGGACCTCATGGTGCAGGGACTTTCCTTCGAGGAGATTGCGCGGCGAATCCCCGAGCGGACGCGGGTGATCGGCCTCAGCTGCATGTTCAGCGCGCTTTGGCCGTTGACCCGGGACCTGGCTGCCCGCATTCGCGCGCGGTTTCCCGATGCGATTCTGGTGCTGGGCGGCGAGCACGCCACCGCCGTGCCCGAGCTGGTATTGCGGACGTCGCCGTTCGATATCGTCGTGCTCGGTGAGGGCGAGGAGACTTTGGTACGGCTCGTGCGAGCCGTATCGGATGGCCGGCATTGGCAGGACCTCCCTGGCATCGCCTGCTTGGCGGGCGGAGCATTTCGCAACAACGGCCTATCGGCTCGCAACCGGAAGATCGACGACCTGGCGTGGCCGGATTGGGATTCCTTCCCGATCGAGCAATACATCGCGCGTCATCAGATGAACGGCAGCAATCTCGGCCGGTCGATGCCGCTGTTGAGCACCCGCGGCTGCCCTTATCAATGCACGTTCTGCTCGAGCCCGCACATGTGGACCACGCGTTACATACCGCGCGATCCCGTCCAGGTCGTCGACGAGATCGAAGCGTACAAGACCAAGTACAACGTCGTGAACGTCGACTTCCAGGACCTGACCGCGGTCGTCAAGCGCCGATGGGTCGTCGCATTCTGCCGGGAATTGATCGGGCGAAAGCTCGATGTCACCTGGCAGATGCCGAGCGGCACCCGCTGCGAGATCTTCGATGAGGAGGTTGCCGACCTGCTCTACCGGTCCGGCTGCCGCGCGCTCGCCTTCGCACCGGAAAGCGGGTCGCCTGAAATCCTGGCCAAGATCAAGAAGCAGGTGAGCCTCGACCACATGCTTGCAGCCATGCGCGTCGCGGTGCGGCGCGGATTCAGGCTCTCCTGTTTCATGGTCATCGGCCTTCCGGATGATTCGCCGGCGACCCTGCGCCAGAGCCTCCGGCTGGTCCGCCGGATGGCGCTTCTGGGCGTGCACGATGTGGCCATTACCAAGTTCGTGCCTTATCCGGGATCGGAGCTGTTCAAGCGGTTGCAGCGGGAAGGTCGAATCGCGCTCGACGACGAGTTCTTCTTGTCGCCGATGGATTTTTACACCCGTCGCTCGCCGTCCTATTCGGCGCACGTTTCGACCAACGCGCTTTACGTCATGATGCTTTGGATGTTCGTCAATTTTTATGTTATTTCGTTCGCCTGCCGCCCGTTCCGGACCGCCCGCATTCTCCTGAAGGCGCTCGTCACCGGCACCGAGGAGACACGGTTCGCCAAGTGGCTCAACGACGTCCTGTTCGTGCGCCGCCGATGGCGGAGATTGGCGCGCGCGTAGGTCGCCGATGTTCGAGGCGTTGCGCAGCCTTGATGGGTCGGATGCTGGGGTGACGGTGGGGAGCGGCAGTCCCCGCGCTCACCTGGTCGGTCGCGTCTGCCACGGCAGCTCGAAGGAGCGCCACGGATGAGGGGTCGCGTTGAGCCGCTCGAAAATCGCCTTCATCTCGGCATTGGGAAAGCGTTGCACCCCCGCCGCTTGCGCCACCGCTCGCCGATATTCGCCCACCCACGCTTCGTCGAGCGGCGTCGTATCGGGACCCGACCAGGTCAGCAGGGTCGTCGTGCCGTCGGTCCACCGGATGCCGAAATAGCGCGCGATACGATCGGGAGAGAACAGCGGGCTGAGCGGCAAAGGGTCCCGGATCTCGAACTCGCGCGAGAACAGGAAATAATTGAGTCCCGCGCTGCGCAGAGCCCTTTGTCCTTCCTCGGGCGTTCCCCACATCACCCGGTCCCACGACCGGGTCATCAGGAAGGGCGCGTAATACATCATCTTGCAGTCCGGCAACATGCAATAGGTCTGCAGGTGCATCGACCAGATCGGAATGTGAGGGCCGACAATGCCGTAGGCGCCGCGGGAGCCGGGATAGATGCCGCCCCAGGGTCCGACGGGGCGGCCATTGGTTTGATGGACATAGGCGTCATCCGTGCTGAGCATGCCGGCGGCATATTTGATCGCATTCGCGCTGAGCGGCACGATGTTGCGATCGATCCGCGTTTTCACCGCGATGACGACGGCACATGACGCCAGCACGATGACCGGGATGACCGGGTGCTTGAGCATGGCGAGCCATGATGCCCCTGACCGATGACGAATGGGCGCCGCCCACATGGCGATGCCGGCGACGATTACCACCGGCACCATGAAGCTCGAGAACCGATAGAAGGAGGTCGACAGGCCGCGTCCTTCCGTGACGGCGAGCGCAACGAACACCAGGAATGCCGCCGTCAGAACCAGCGCCACGTTCGACACCGGGCGTCTGCCGAAATGTCCGGCGCGATACCACGCATAGGCCGCGACGGAAGCGACGAGCACCCCGCCGAAAAACAACGGCCAGAGCAGGTACAATCGCAACACGAAATTCAGGAAATTGATCGATCTCTCGAACGGGACGCCCCATAACCCGGTGAGCTGTCGGTGCCACCAGAGAGCCCTCGGCAAAGCGCCCCACTGGTACAACCTCTCTACGTCGGCGAACTTCCAGAAATAGCGAAGCGCAAGATCGTTAGGCAATCCCGTGGTGAGGTAATTGATGAGCAAGATGCCGCAGACAAGCGCACCAGCCGCCACCACAAAAGCAAGGCATACCAGCCCGCGACGGCGGTCCCTTAGAAAGGCATAGGAGAGAGCGAGTGCAGCAAAAGAGAGTCCCAGAAATACTCCGATAACGGTGTTTATGATAACGGCCGCCGTCATTGCCGATGCGGCCGCAGCCAGCCATACCCGCTTGGCGGTGTTGGTGCCGTCGAACGCGACGACCGTCATCCACAAGATGGCGATGACCAACGAGGTATTGAGCTCGTGCAGCTTGCCGAACTCGCCCCATCCCGGGGTGTATATGTAAAGTCCGAAGAACAGCAGAACGCTGATGACAGGCCAGGCCGTGCGCGGCGCCAGCCTGCGGACGAAAAGAAAGATCGCCAGTCCCGCGACCGACATAAAGCAGAAAGTTACCAGTTGCGGCGCCAACGGATCGGTGAGCAGCATTCCGAGAAAAAACAGCCCCGCGCCTTTCGAATAGTAGTAGTGCCACCAGACCTCGTTCGGCCACAGGCTGCCATGCTCGAGAAACGCTTGGTACGCAGGGAAATAGTGCAGGAAGTAATCGCCGCCACCGGCGCCGGGATCAAGTCCCTTGACCAGGAAGAGCGCAAACCAGACGACGGCTAGCAATATTCCGGTGGCCGTCCCAAGATTGCTTGTGTGTTTGACCCGCCTGCGGAACAATGTCCGCACTCTCGGAGCGACCAAGCGCAGCTCGCGGAATGACAACGCCACGATCGGCGCGGTCAGGAGCATTATGACCGGCGCGTTCAGGAGACTCAAATAGCCGATCGCAAGCAGTACTACGTGCCAGGGACCGGCGCCGGCGAAGAACGTCAGCGCGAGATAGTCGAGCGTCCCGAGGGCATTCGGACTGCATTCGCCGAGCAGACGCAGGAAGACGGCGCCGGCGGCCTGAACGATCCAGAACAAATAGAAGACGAACAGCAAGCGGAACAGATTGTTCAGAAAAACGAGAACGCCTGTGTCGGAAAAATGCGTGTGATAGACGTCGACGTACTTGAACCAGGCAACGAGCGCGGCATATCCGCCAAGGTACAGCAGGAACAGAACTACGTCGGCCCTGCCGGACGCGTGGACAGCGCGGAGGCGAATGGAGGGGATCGGTTGGTTGATCGTCATGCGCGTTCGATCATCGATTCGCGAGGCAGAATGAGCAGCCTGAAAAAGCGCCGTCCGGCCATGCCCTGCGGCCGCTATGCCGCCCCGCGCTCCGCCGTGAACGGCGCCAGCGTCACGTCGTAACCCAATCGTCGCATGACGGCGCCGTGCGACGCGACGATGCGCGCGGCCTGCTCCCGCGTCAGCGCCCGCCGCCAGCCGTCGATCTTGCCCTCGCGGAAGAAGGCGGCGGCCTGCCGCGGCTTCTCGGTGAAGCCGGCCTCCCGTTCCTGCGCCTGCAGCCGCGCAAACGTCGTCGCCTCGACCGCCATCGTGATCGTGTGCGAGTTACAGCCGAGACCGAGGAATGCCGCCAACGCCCCGATCGCGGCGTGCGGATCGGCAAGTATGTCCTCGTAACGCACAAGATGCACCGGGAAGGGCGCATCCAGCCACGATTCGACATGCTCGTCCCATCGCAGCAGAAGCTGACGCAAATGATGCGACAACCGCGTCGTCCAGCCGCCATACGTCGCGCCTGGATGGTCCATTACCGCGATCGTCTCGTCGACCGATTTCCCGGCGAACTCGGCGGACGACACCGCGACGGCTCTCGGATCGCGCACCACGTAGACGGCGCCGCGTGTCGCGGCGGCCGGGAACAGCGGTTCCCCCGCCGGTGTCAATTGATAGGCGTCATGCGTCTTGCAATAAAGCGGGCGATCCGCTTCCGCCGCTAAAATCTCGTAAGCGCGAGGGCGAAGATTGGTCTCCTGGTCGCGGGAGAGGCCGACGCTGTCGATGCCGAGGGCATCGTCGAACGGGAAGCGGCCGCCGGCATTCACGCCGAGGAACAGCATGTGGTTGATGTCCGCGGGACGTCCCGCGACAAGGGTCGCAATGATCGCGCGCAGCCAGGTATTGCCCGACTTCGGGTAGGAGGCCAGCCACCAGATGCCCGCTCCCATCAGTGTCGCGCCTCCAGCGCGGTGAGCGCCATCGCCGCCGCCTCGCCGAGGCGAGCCGGATCGTCCGGCACTCGGAGCCGCCAAACCGTCACGCCCGCCGCCACCGCCCGCGTCAGCGCGGCGAAGATCGCGGGGTCGCGGCCGAGCGCTCGCGCAGGGCGTCGGGTGTGAACGACGTCGCGAAGCGCGCCGACGGCGAGCGCTCCATGTAGTCGTTCGATCGAAAGCGCGCCGCTCGATCGCCGGAGCAGCACCATCACCGCGGCCAGCTTCCGTGGATCGCGGACGCTGCCCGCACGACGGTCGACGAGAAATTGCTCCTTGGCCGACAGCGCCCGCCGCAGGCCTTCAGCCTTGATGCCGAGATGGTCGAGCGCGTCGCGCCACAGCCGCAGACGCGGGGAGATCGGTAGCACCTTGATGTCGGCGCCGTCGCGAGCATCGATGACACCGATGTCGTCTGCCATCACGCCATGGCCCATGGCGGACAACATCGCTGCGACCGTCGACTTGCCGGAGGCCGAGGGGCCGGCCAGCGCCATCGCCCGTCCATCGACCGCGAGGATGCAGGCGTGCAGCGGAAGCAGGCCGCGCTGATGCCACAGCACCGCTTGGATCGTGCCGGTGAGCAGGGCGCAGGTCTCGGTCGGATCGGCGGCGGGCTCGGGGTCGATCGTCACTTTGCGCCCGTCCTGCACCAGGATACGGCCGGTGCCGGGCAAGGTCAGCAAATACTCGGCGCGGCCTCTGGTCTGAAAAACGGGCGTGACATGATCGGGGGCTTCGAGCCGCGCCGGCACCTTGCCGAGCCGGAACACGAGATCGGCGGAAGCATCGTCGGGGCCGTCCCACGGCATCAGCTCGGGCAGGTCAAGATCGGATTCGAGCTTGAGCGCGGACAGGCGATAGGCGTGGCTCATGCCGCGAAGGCCGCAACCTGGACGAAGCCGCGCGCTTGAGGGACGCCGGTCACCGCCACCTCGCCGCAACGGCTCCAGGCATGGGCCTTGAGGTCGTCGCTGCCGTCCTCGCGCGCCAAGCCGAGATGCACGCTTGCCGCCAGGCCGCGCCGGCGCAGCATCAACAGCGCGGCAAAGGCCTGCTGCAGGCAGACGGCGCGGAACGGGACATGGCGTGCGGCACGTGCTATCGCGCGGCCGACCTCTTGCGCTTCAGTCGCGGCGATCCGGCCGGCGCCCCCATCCCCGTGCGCGATACCGAAGAGCCGCAACGCCCGCGGCAGGGGCACCAGGCCGAAGACCGCTCGCACCGCGAGCAGGCACAGGGCCGCCTCCAGGGTCCGGGCCTGCTCGGCTGGCGCCAAGGCGCAAAAACGGGCGAGCGCCGCGCTCAACCAAGCCTCACCACATCTTGCGCTGCCATCTTGCCGAGCATCGCCTGCACGTCCGCTGCGATGGTGACGCGATCGGCGTCATAATCGGCGACCAACCCATCGATCAGCGCCGCAAACGAGCATGGCGGGTCGATCCTCTTCCAAATGTCGCTGCCAATGTCGTCGAGACCGAAATAGCGGCCCTGCTCGATGCTCATCATCACGATCTCGCCCTCCACCTCGGCGGTGAGGACCGAGGGGCTGCGCGAGATCACCGTCGCCTCGGCGATCGCGGCAAGCGCGTCCGAAGATTGCGAGCTGTTCTCCACCGGCATTCGATTCTTCGCCCTTCAATTAAGGCGTTCGCAGTTTATGTCCACTCGCGTGTCGAGTCGAGACCGGCGGACCGTTCACGCGTTCCCGCCCTCGACCCAGCGCACGAAGCGGCCGACATGGACTCCGCGGGTGAGCGCAAGCTCGTACTCTTCGCGGCGCCCTTCGGCGACCTGCTCGTCTTTGGGCCATTGCGCCATCAGCCGCTTCAGGCGCGGCAGGTCGATCAGGCGGCGCGCCAGCGGCGAGGCTTCCAGACGCTCGATCTCCACGGCGATATCCTGCCGCCTTGCGTTGAGCCTGCGGAACCAGGTCGGGTCTTGGGCGCCGCGGCGTCGCTCGTCGAGAATTTCCCGCGGCAGCCGATCGGCCAGCACGTCGTGCGCGAACGAGCGCGGGATGCCATTGCGGCGGAACATCGGCTCGGGGACCGCGAGCAGGAATTCGAGCAGCTTGCGGTCGGCGTGCGGATCCCGCACCTCGAAGCCATGGCGCTCGGCGCACATGGCCTTGTTGTCGCGCGCGAGCTGGTTATGATCGAACATGTAATGGGCGCGATGCCGCGCTGCATTCCAGCCGGATGCGCCGAACCACGGATCGAATCCCTGCGCGTACCATTGCCGGGCGAGAGCCAATTCGGCGGTGAAAGCCGGGTTGAGCGCACTGAATCGCGCGGCGCTGTCGGGGTCGCGTCCTCTCAGCCGATAGACGAGCCGGCGCAGCCGGGTCGGCGCTCCCGGCATGAGGACGTCGCCCGCGAACGTCCGGGCCAAGTTGCGGCCGCTCTCTCGCGCTGTCGCCGTAAGCTCATGCGCGAATGCGGCCCATTGCCCCTCGCGGAGCAGGGCCAGGAGCGAAAAGCTTCCCCACCACGTCAAACCGAAATTGCCGTAGTTTCCGATCAGCAGCGCCCGATGCCCGGCGCCCGCGACCGCCTCATAGAGAAAATTGTACGTGCCGAGACTCGCAGGGGCCAGAACCGGCAGGCTCGCGCGGGCGAAAAAGCGGGTGTCATCTTCCTCGAAGGGATGCAGGCTCTCGGGTGTGACGAAACGAACGTCCAGCGCGGGATGCATGCGCGCGAGCGCCTCCACCTTGACGCGCTCCTCCAGGTAGCGGAACGGACCGACGTCGATCTGCGTGCCGGACGGCGGCACCAGCGCATAGCAGGTGATGCTTTCGGCCCGCCCGAGCTGCGCTGTCGTCGCCGCAATCGCGCTCGAATCGAATCCGCCGCTGGTCGCGATGGCGACATGCGGCGTGTCGCTGATCGCCGCGGCGACTGCCTGATCGAGCAGCTCACGCGCCCGACCGATATAGTCCTCATCGCGCCGATAGGGCGGCGGCGCGTCGAGCTCGGGGGCCCAATAGTGCCGGTGGCTCACGCCCGCGCGGTCGATCGTGACTAGCGTCCGGCTGGGAACGCGCTCGATGCCGCGATAGAAGGTGCGCCGCGCCTCGCCGAGATTGACGACCATGAAATTCGCGAGAGCAAGCTCGTCGATCGCACGCGGCACGCGCGGGAGGGCGAGCAGGGCGCCGAGCGTGCTCGCGAAGGCGACGAAGCCTGGTCCGCGATGATAAAACAGTGCTCGGTTTCCGAGGCAGTCTCGCCCCAGGATCAAGCGGCGCGCGTCGGCGTCCCACAGCGCAAAGGCGAAGGCGCCGAGACAGCGCGCGACGCCGGCGTCGCCCCAGCGTTCGATCATGCGAAGGATCAGGACCGCGTCCGCCGTCCGTGCCAGCTCCGCGGGCGGAAGCCCCAGAGCGGCGCCCAGCTCTTGGCGATTGTCCAAGCGGGCGAGCGCAGCGAACAGGGTGCGGCCGCCGCGACTTGCGACCGGCTGCTGCCCGCCATGCTCACCGCTCGCCGGGGTCGAGATCCGCTGTGCGTACAGCGCACCGTCCAGCCGGCGCGTAACCACGCGCCCTTTCCGGAGCGCGGTGATCGCCCTCGCGGCTATGTCTTCGGTTTGCTTGTCGAGGGGGGCGCCGTCGAACGCCACGATGCCGGCAAGCGCAGTCATTGCGTCGCCTATGCCTCTCCCCATGAGCCGCTGACTCGGGCAATCACTCCTTGTCTAAATCAGCTCGCAGAACCCATAGGGCCGCCATCGTTGCCTGCATTGCCCTGAGTGTCCGTCGACGCAAGGTCGGTCGAAATGAACTCGGGCGCATGCCAAGGCTGCCGGCTCGGCTGCTTCGGCTGATCGGTCCGCTCCGGGTCGGTTTCTGTCCTATTGCTCATCAATACACCCTATATTGCAGGTCGAGACCGGAGCTATTTGTGAGCCAACCGAAGCGACATTCTGCACAAGTTGCACAGGACGCGCAATGCATCTCTCCAGATTTCCTCGGCTGACTATCCCCAGCAGACCTCGTTATAACCCCGACAGAGCCGCTCCGCATCCTTGGAAAGACGCTTTTACCTCATACGCCGCGCCGGTGGAGCGTTCGTCTCAGCCGCGGTCGCGATTTGCACCGCATTATTGCACATCAGGCGCGTTGAACGGGCGAACGTCGAACGCAACGCAGACCCTCGGATCGCCGATCCCCGTGGGCCAAGTCCGGTGCGCGTAATAGGAGGGGAACAGCAGGAGCGAGCCGGCTTGCGGCATGACACGCCATCGCGGACCGGGGGGATTTGCTCCATCCCGGCCGAAGGGGAACAGGCCGAACTCGATTGCGCCCGGGGACGCGTCGTCGCCCGCCTCAACCTTCGGCACCGAGACGTAGTAAACGCCGCTGATCCATCCCGCCTGGTGAATATGCCAGGTATGATGCTGATGGTGATGGATGACGATGAGCCAGCTATGGAGCGCGACGAACTCGGGGCGATGCCGGACCATTGGATGATCCGAGAAATCCTGCCGTTGTGCCACGTAGGCTTGGACAGCTTCGCGAATCCTGGACAACAGGTCCTGTGTCATGGGGCCGCCGAGGCGCTCGAGCTCGTCGATCCGCATTTGATTGTCCGTCGACCTGAGCGCGAGCAGCTCGGCCGCAAGCCTCGAATTGTAATGGCCCAGCACGGCAAGTTGGGTCGCAGAGAACCACCCGGGAGGGTCGACCAGAGCGTCGACCTCGTCCTTGCGCCCGAGCGCGGCGGCGGCGGAGGCCAGCACGGCGGACAAGCGGGTTCCGCGGGCGCCGCGCGCGCGAAGATCGTCGCACAAAGCCCAAAGACGCTCGACCTCTCCCCGGTCGAACAGCACGCGCGCCACGACCATGAGCGACTCGAAATCCGCAGGCGAGCGTTGCAGCCCCTTAAGGCCGGCCGCCAGCGCCTCGTCTGCGCGCTCGAGACGGTGAAGCGCCTGTGCGAGGTATCCTAACGCGCGCGCATACCCTTTGGCCGCGGCCGGCCGTAACGCATCGGCGGCGAGCCGATGGTCCTCGGCCGCGATCGCGGCGCGGCCGACAAAGGTGAGAAGTTCCGCATCCGCATCGCGATCGGCGACGGCCGACCGCATCCGATCGACGATTTCCTCCACCGCACCGGTGCGAAATAGCGCGTGCACCAGCCGCAGCTTGAGGTCGGCGCGCTCCGGCGCCGCCGCGACCGCCGCCCTCAGGACCGGCAAGAATTTTACAAACGGCTTGACCGCCTCCGGGCTTCGCCAGCGGAGGGGGAGGGACGCACTTGCTGCGGCGACGGACATTGCGGCGGACATTCGGATCGTGACCTGCAAATCTGAGCATAGGCCGCATTGAACGCCAAGCCAACGCCACGAGGTGCTACCAAGACATCGCCGGCATTGGGGTGAGAGCGCTGCTGTCCGCCGTCCGCGCGGACGGCGTGGATCGGCGCGCACGTCGTCTTGTCGTCATCGAAACGTGCGACCCAAGTCCGATCGAATTCTTGCGATCTCACGCAATCCCTGGATGTTGAACCCGGTGTTCGAATGGCAGTTGCCATCTTTTTGTGATGCAACTAAGCTTGCTGCACGCGGGCCGCACGCAGGGCAGGAGGGAGAACATGACGCAACCATTTCTGGGCCAGATCCAGCCGTTCGGGTTCGGCTTCGCGCCCAGAGGCTGGGCCCTTTGCAACGGCCAGATTCTCTCGATCGCCCAGAACACCGCGCTGTTCTCGCTGCTCGGCACCATGTATGGCGGCAACGGCCAGACCACCTTCGCGTTGCCCAACCTGCAAAGCCGGGTGCCGACGCACTTTGGCACCCCTCCCGGTGGTCCGACCTACTTCCAGGGGGACGAAGCGGGCGAAGAAACGATCACGCTCAATATCAGCGAGATGCCGGCACACAACCACACCTTCTCCGGCACGACGGACGACGCCAATAACGTGGCGCCTCACGACGGCGCGGTGCTGGCCAAGGTCCATCATCAGGGCGGAACCACGCCGGATTTCTATTATGCCCCGGATACGACCCCGCAGCCGATCAATCCCGCCTCGCTCTCCCTATTCGGCGGCAACCAGCCGCACACGAACATTCAGCCCTACCTGACGATCAATTGGTGCATCGCCATGCAGGGCATCTTCCCCTCGCGCAACTGAGCGTAGCGGGCATGGCACAACGATCGGGAGGACTTCCGCAATGAGCAATGCTTTTCTCGGCCAGATCACCATGTTCGGCGGCAACTACGCGCCGCGGAACACGGCGCTCTGCAACGGCCAGACCATGATGATCGCCCAGAATCAGGCGCTGTTCTCGCTGCTCGGCACGACCTATGGCGGCAATGGCCAGACCACCTTCGCGCTGCCCAACCTGCAATCCCGGCTGCCGGTGCATCAGGGCCAGGGGCCGGGACTGTCGAACTACAGCCTCGGGCAGGCCGCGGGGACGCCGAACGTGACCATCGACCAGACCACGACGCCGACCCACACCCACACATTGAGCGCCACGCAGACCATCACTACCACCGCCACGATCGACACCACCGTCCTGCCCGGCCAGCCCACGGTGGCCATCTCGCCGGCTACTCCCGCATTCTATGCGTTTCAGGGGGCGCCGCCGCTGCCGACGCTCATTCCTCATCCCATGGCCGCGGGTGCATGCGGCAACACCGGCGGCAGCCAGTCGCACACCAATCTGATGCCTTCGCTCTGCATTACTTTCGTGATCTTCCTGCAGGGCATTTTCCCGTCGCGGAATTGAGGAGCGCACGATGGCTTCGCCATATATCGGAGAAATCCGCTGCTTCGGCTTCAACTTCGCGCCGCAGGGCTGGGCGTTCTGTAACGGCCAGCTCCTGGCCATCGCGGCGAACGACGTGCTGTTCTCCATCCTCGGCACGACCTATGGCGGCGATGGGATCACGACCTTCGCGGTGCCCAACCTGCAAGGGCAGATACCGATGCATTGGGGCAACGGCCCCGGCGGGTTCAACACCACCATCGGGCAAACGCAGGGCCAGACGAGCGTGACGCTGACCACCAATCAGATACCGGCGCACACGCACAGCGTCATTGCCATGGAGGTGCCATCGGGAGGGGGGCCGGAGAGAACCGCCGTGGCGAGCGGCAACACCTTTCTCGGACCTTCGCAGCCGCCCAATGGCGTCTACCAGCTTGCGCCATCGTCAGTGACGGCGGCGTTCTCGAGCAAGGCCATCGCTATGCAAGGCGGCTCGCAGCCGCACGACAACATGCAGCCCTATCTGGTGCTCAATTTCTGCATCGCGCTGGACGGCATCTTCCCGGCACGCAATTAGGGTCGGGGTGCTGACAACTTGGTTCAATCGATTGTCATTCCGGGGCGCCATCGATCCCGGGCCTGCCCGAGATCGACACCAAGATGTCCAAGTCGGCTACAGCCGACTTGGAGTGCGGCGAGCCCGGAATCCATAACCCCAGCCGGTGAGTATGGATTCCGGGCTCGCGGCCTTCGGCCGCGCTCCGGAATGACGGGGACTTTTGTCTGGACCTCCGAGCCGTGACGGTCGCCGCGCCGGGCGCCACCTCTACGCTCGCGTTGCCGGCGGCGCTGGTCGATCAGGGTTTCACGCTGCGGCCGGAGACCGAGGCGGACGTCCCGTTCCTGCGCCGCCTCTACGTCTCGACCCGCTGGGAGGAGCTTGCCATCGTCACCTCCTGGAGCGACGAGCAGAAGCAGGCCTTTCTCGAAAGCCAATTCGCGCTCCAGCGCCACCATTACCGGACCTATTACCCCGGCACCGACTGGCGCGTCCTGGAGCAGAACGGCGAGCCGGCCGGCCGGCTCTACGTCGACCGGCAGGCGAAGGAGCTGCTGGTGACCGATATCTCGCTGCTGCCGGAGTGGCGCGGTCGCGGCGTCGGCACGGCGTTGATGCAGGCGGTCATCGCGGAGGCGCGTGATGCCGGCAAGGCGGTCACCATCGCGGTCGAGAAGTTCAACCCAGCGCAGCGGCTCTACCGGCGGCTCGGCTTCCGCGAGGTTTCCGATGAAGGTGTCTACTGGTTCATGGAATGGCGGGCGGCGCCGGACGATCAGTTGAACACCGCCTCGTAGCTGACCGTGTCGCCGTCCTTGCGGATCGGCACCAGGAAAATCGACTGCACGCCGAGCGCCGCGTGGCGCAGCGCGTACATGCGTTGCGGCAGCACGGGATCGCCCTTGGCAGTGAAGACGAGCGAGAACGGCGCGCGCGGGGCGTTGGCGAAGTTCCGCAGCGGCTTCGCCTCGGTCAGCGTCAGCGCGATCGACGGAGGACCGTCGGATTCCTCGATGACGAATGCCTCTCCGATCTTGTCGCTGAAGTGGTCGATGGTGAGAAGCTCGATCGTCATGCCGTGTGCCTCCCGTCTTGCCGATCGCTAGCCTTATTGCGTGGTCGCATTTTCGGACGGAAAAACGGTTCCCACCCCGGATCAAGTCCGGGGCAGGCATTTTCCTGAAAATGCTCTAGGCGGCCTGCGCGGCCGATGCGAGCATGGCCCGCATCCAGTCGTTCACGGCCGCATCGATGACAATGTGCACGCGGTCGGTATCGCCGTTGTTGTGGACGCTGTGCGGATCGGACAGCCGCAGGTACCAGGCGCTGCCGGCCGCCATGACGACGCGCGAGCGGTTGAGATGGAACTCGACGTCCGGATTGGTCACGACCGGGATGTGAATGCGGGCGGTCCCCTCCTCGACGCTCAGCTCGAGGTCGGTGTGCTCCTTGATGCGCGAGCCCGGCGTGAGCCGCATCAGGCGCACCGCCTGCAGCGGGCACTCGAAAGTGTCGAGCACCTCGCGAAAATAGCGACAGCCTCGCAGCATCGGCGTGTCCTCGAATTCCTTGGCGGTCGGATCGGAATAGATCATCATCACGGGGTGTTTCGCGCCCGCCTTCCCGCGCAGCGGAATGACGCTCCAATTCCCATGGTAGTTTTGCTTGACGAAATGATCGATCCAGCCGACCGAAGCGAGGCTTCGCAGGTCGCGGGCCAGCTGGCCAGGGTCGAATTCGAACGGCAATCGGAGCCGGTCGGGCAATTGCATTTGCATGCGGCCCTTATAGCAGGCGCTCGACGCCTTGGCTCGTGTCCGTAACGCCGGCGCGGGCTTCCCCCTCTTGCTTTCGGCGAGCGGCGGCGACTGCTATGGTCTGCGCCAAGTCATCCCGGGCACGTCGATCCAACGATCTTCCAATCGACCGCGAAGCAGACAAAGCAGAAATATGGCCGTGGAAGTAAATTTTGCAGCCGATGTCGCGGGTCGAAACCGCGGCCAGGCCGACGCGCGCTGCCCGCATGTCATTTTCCGGAACGTGCTTGGAGCGGAAACCGTTGCAGGACTGCTGGACCACGTCGCGGCCCGGCGGAAAGATTTCAGGTCGGCGGTGGTGCGGAACCGGAGTTCAGGCTTGCGACGGGTCGACTACGGCCTGCGGAACTGCTCGTACCTTACGGATCTCGGCCCGTTCGAGGCGCCCATCAAGACCTTCGTGCACAACATCGCCGCTCAAACGCTCACACAGCTTCACCTGGTCGAGCCCGCCGTTGAGCCGAGGGACTTCGAGATCACCGTCTATCGCGATGGCGAGCATTTCGGTGCCCACATCGATACCGATGAGCGGCTCGAGCAGGCTCGTATTTTGTCCTGTGTCTATTATTTTGCGGCGACGCCGCGCCGATTCACCGGCGGCGAGCTGCGCCTTCACGGCTTGCCGACGCTATCCGCCAAGAAGGGCGGCGCACCGGCGCCTTTCGTCGATGTCGTGCCGGAAACCGACACACTGATTGCGTTTCCAAGTTGGCTCCGCCATGAAGTGTTGCCGGTCCGGGTGCCGTCCGGGGTTTGGGCGGATGGGCGGTTCACGATCAATTGCTGGATCCACCGGGTGAGCCCGCCCGCAGGCGAAACGTCGGCTGCGCCGTGACCAGCGTTCGGGAACAAGCATCGACCAAGTGAAGCGCGGACTTTCGATGAGCGCAAAGCTAAAAGCAAATCCATTCTCGACCGTCACGGTTCGCTACCGTGGCGGCGAGCCGGCCGAGCTGCGCGTTTGGTCGGTCACCAGGAGCCGCCGCGCGGTGACCCGCAACTTTTCCAAGGGCACGCGCGCCGATTTCGACCGGCTCTGTGCAATTGCCACCCACGCCCGCGCCTCCGAAAATGCTGGGCCGATGCGATCAATCGACGATTACGTCTTGCTCGCCGCCCTCGGTCTTTGGGCGCCGGAGACCGACCTGATCGATCCGATCTTGCTCGAAGCGCCGATCCGGTCGGCCTCAAACGCGTGCACGCAACCGTGGCCCGCAGGTGGGTTCGCCCTGCGCGGACAGGTCTGGCTGCAACATGGAACAGAACCAAATCCGCTTGTTCCCAACATCCCCGTCGGCTGCCTCTCTCCCTCCCGCCCGATCCTGTGGCACAAGGGTTCCGACCTCGAACCGGCCTTGCCATGGTGGCCGGACGTCTCTTGTCTGGCCGCCATCGAGACGGTGCAACGCGGTGCATCATTGCATTCGGATATGCTGCCTTCGCTGCAGGCCTTGGCTGACCAAGGCATCCTCGTGTGCCGACGCGAACCTGCCGCGCAGGTCTATCGAGGGCTCGCCCTGGAAGCCGGCCGCGATTTCTTCGCCCGCGAGGGCTTCGTCAACCTCCCGCAGATGCTGCCGCCCGGCCAAATCTCGGCGTTCCGCGATTATTGGCGCAAGCTTGCGGCCTTGGACGTGTTTCCCCAACGGGGCGACAATAGACACGGCAGCCACGGCGAACCGAGCTCGATGCTGCTGTTGCACCTGCTCAAGCCGTTGATCGAGCATCTCGTCGGTGCGCCGATCGAGCCTGCCTTCAGCTACTCGTGGTTCTATGATCGGGGCACCGAGATGCCTCCTCATCGGGATCGAAAGGAGTCGAGCTACACGGTGACCTTCTTGATCGATTATGCACCGGCGCTCGATGGCCCAACCCCCTGGCCACTCTTTGTCTGCCCCCGGGGCGGGGGCTCGCCCGTTGAAATCCGCCAATCGGTCGGCGATGCGCTGTTGTTCTGCGGCGGGGAGCTGGAGCATTTCCGGCCGTCCTTCACGATGGGCGACCGCTCGACCTCGCTGCTGCTGCATTACGTGGATAAGGGCTTTTCGGGCAAACTATTCTGACCCGGCTGGCAGCCCCGCCCGATCATTCGATGATGCACCTCGACGCATGCGGCGACCATGTCGAGCTGCGACAGGTCGGGCGGCACCGGCAGGCGAAATACCGGCACCGCGGCGGCGATGCGAAGCGCCTCCGCCAGCAGCGCGACCTTGCGCCCGAGGTGAAATCCGATCGGTCGGCGATAAATCTCGTTGGACAAGAGCTTGGCCGCAGGGGCGCCGGTCACGGGCCGGATCTCCTCGTGCTCCGGTGCCGTCGACCGGTCCAAAAGGTAAATTGCTTCCAGCCGAGCCGGCGACGGATCGAAGCGCGCGGGCTGACAAAAGTGAAACTTGCGCTTGCCCGACTTGGCGCGCGGCATGCCATCGACCGATATGTCGAGCGCCTGCAGCACGTCTTCCCACAGCTTCACCCGCGGGAAGCTTGGCAGCACGCGCGGCTCATCGTGCGTCGCCGGATCAATGACGCAGACGTCGTCGGCGACGAGCGCATGACCACGCCGCACCAAGGCCGCCGCCAAGCTCGATTTGCCTGCCCCGGTTCGGCCGGCGAGCGCCACCGCGCCGTCGCCGAAGCGGACGCAGGCCGCGTGCAGCGGAAACAGGCGGCGCTGGTGGCACAGCATTCCAAGCACGGCGCCCAGCAGCCAGCTGCGGAACTCGGGCGTACCGATGTCGCCGCGCGGCTCGACGACGACCTCGCGCCCGTTGCGGACGAGAAAGCAAGCGACATGGTCGATGCCGAGCCGGCATAGGCCGTCGCGCCCGACCTGCACGGGACCGGTGCCGTGTAGAACCGGGTCGAGCAAGGCCGGCGCCGAGCCGACGCGAATGGTCACGTCGGGCGGACGATCGTCGCCGGTCCAGCGCATGGCGTCCGGCAACGGAACCGCTGAGCGCACCCGCCAGCCGCAGAGGACATAATCGTCGGTCCCCGACGATATCGTCGTGCTCACGGCACTGGCGGCCAGGTCATTCCTCACCCGGCACTCGCCTCGCATGTGACATTCTTTCGTGGGAGCCCGTGTTGCGCCTTACCTGGGGCAGCACATTCTGACCTGTCATGCCCGCGTAAGCGGGCCCCAGTAACCACAAACATCCGGTTTATGTCGAGGCGCCACCAACTGCCATCGGGCCTCCTCGACGAATGTCGGTCTTACTTCGTGATCGTCGACTTTCGTGGTACCCCTTTTT
>WNFF01000799.1_pt1 | contig 24664 bp, 27 predicted proteins | sample 5400441 | NCBI WGS metagenome assembly WNFF01 (sample SAMN13153345, study PRJNA577476) | soil metagenome | isolation source: 120 cm saprolite under Douglas fir tree site 2 hole 3 replicate 1 | place: USA:California | collected 2015-04-18
GAATTAGGGCGTTGGATCCAGAAAGCTGCCCCCGAAAATATCCGAATTGCCAAAAGTGGAGGGGCAATCGGAATTCGGCGCCGGCCGAGTGGGAGCTGATCCAAGACCCAGGACAAATTCGACGAATGCGAAGCGGAACGAATCGATCGCCGGGCAATCGGCTGCGTTACGCACGTCGTTCCAGGCGGCCGCCCCAAACGTTCTAGTTGCAACTGCATAGTTATAGTCGCCCAGAAACCCGGCCGTCAGACCGTTCTGGCTGGAGCCCCGAGCATCACCCGTAGGTCCCCGATGCAGGTCCGCCCATGAACCCGGCGCACCCCCGGCCGTAATGTCTGCGTGACGCACCACTCCCTGCATCAGGCGGGGCGTGGAGGTGTTGTTCTGCCAAGGCTGAAGGAAGGAACTGAAGGTGACATAGAGATCCGTACCATTAGGCGAAATAGCGATGGCTGGAAAGTCGGGACGATCAGTGCTTGCAGCGGCGTTCACTGGCGTAGACCAAGTCGTGCCCTGATCCAGGGAAAACTGAACCAGCGCTTTTTCATTGGGTCCAGGGCCCGTGACTGAAGGAGTAAGCCCGTTTGGGAAACTGAGCACAATTTCGTCAGTGGCATCCGCCCCGTTGGGGGCACCGTTGGCGATGTCAACGCTGGGGAACGTACTGGTGCGCGCTCCCGCAATTCCATCGAAGCTAAGCCGACCGGTGGCTGGATCAAACAAGCCGACTTCGGTTACAAATGCGACGATGCGTGGCCGCTCAAAAAGCACGCCGCCGTTGAAAGAGCGATCCATAAAAATGGCGGCTCGCCGGGTGAGGATGTCGGTACCCATCCAGAAGACATCCACGATGCCATGACTGTCTGTGCGGATGGCGCAACCCTGACGTCCACCTGTTTGATTGTTATTCGTCGCCGGCGTGAGTTGTATTTCGTTACTCCAGGCCACTCCGCCATCCGTAGAACGCACAAAGACCACAGGCTCAGGGGCACCACCCAAGCCCACGCCTCGGAAGGCGACGTTGCAGACATACACATTTCCGAAAAACGGGCTGGACGCGGCATTATCGGCCCATATCTGTTCCTTGTCGGAAAACAAGGCGGCGTTCTGCCGGCTCAAAATGACAGGGTTCGACCACGCGCTGGCGTCTCCCGCAGCTGCAGCCTGGGGATTGTCAGTGAAGGAGACTGCCACCGCCTCAAAACCCTTGAAAGCCTCCTCTGAACGCAGTGAACTGAAGTTGGAGGTCAGATTTGAGTAATACAGGCGTGCACCATTGGACCAGGAGAATTTGCCATCGGCGCCAGGCCTTGGTCCGAACGCAAGGCCAGGATCGCCGTCAGAGACCAGGCCGTTTTCAAAGTAATGCGGCAAGGTACCGATCGGGCCGACATGCGGCACACACGGCGCAGGGCCGAGGCAATCCCGCGCGGTCCATCCGCTGTACGTGGGCTGCTGCCACGTCGCGCCGTCATCGAACGAGAAGTAAACTCCAGACAGACCGACTCCAAGGGTGAATGGGCAGGTCTTTGGATTGCCTGCATTGCAGGCTTCCAAATCGACCTCGTCATTGGCACCGGCGGCGAGAATGCTCGGGTCGTTGGCGTTAACTGCAATGGCTGGCTCGTTCTGCTTGTTCTGTGGAAAGCGCGAAGTTGGGCTGCCCACAGTAACAAGTGTGTCGCCGCCCTGCCCAAGCCCGACACCGGCCAGGAAAACCACAGATAGAATCCTAAAGAAGAGGAGCGACAGTTTGCGAAAGACGAGTCTGTGCATCGGGAAACCTCCGCCTAATCACCCGGACAGATGCTCACAGGCAAGTTCCAGGTCCGAATTTCCTTTTTGACTTCGAAAACGGACATATATCGTGTCCAGCAGCTGCTCATCTTCCAGCAGACGGTCGACCAGACGCATCCACGGTTCCCACAAGTCCTCGATCTCCTCCGCCAAACCTGAATGCCACAGCGATAGTTGTTGGTGTCGTAGCTTGATCATGGACCCCATCGTAAGACACTTTCCGTCTAAAGCAATATGCCTTGCAAATGTTTTATTGCTATCTCGGATAACCTCAAAACCGAGCATTCTGACGCCGACCTCGGGGTCTCCCGTCAGTATCCATCGGCTCTCCCGACCTCACTTTTGCGACGCAAAGTAGCTAGCAGTCAGTGCACTTCCGAATGCTGCACATCCTTGGGAGTGATCGTCAGGCGCATCCATGGATGAATACAGCACTGGAAGCGGGCGACTTCACCGTTCTTGAGCGTAGTGCTGGCGCTTCCTCCGGCCGGAATGAAAATGTTGTCCGCGCTGGGTGCTTGTGGGACCAGGTTCCCGTTCACGGTCTGAGCACATTCCGGCGCAGGAGTGGGAGTTCCCGAGGCCGTGTTCAGAAATGCGACGAAACCACCGCCAAATCTCTTCACGCGGGTGAATGTATGCGTTTCGCCGGCCAGACTTTGGAGGTTGAGTGTGGCGCCCTCTTCCACCTTGGCGTGGTCAGGAGCGAACCGCCATGCGCCGACAGATTTGTCTGCTCCTAGCTCGGCGAGGAAACCCGTGAACGTAATCGATCCGTTGGTGGTGTCGCGGACGCAGGTTCCCGGGCCGACGGCAGCATTGAACGTAGTGGGATCGCAATAGTCGCGAACATTAATGTTCACCGAAGAGCCTTGATCTTGAGCAAACAATAGGACGAAGCTGAGCAGCATCAGGAAAACGATCCCTAGTGCCGGAATTGTCTTATTCATTCTGTCCTCCCATTCGAAAACAGGGCTGAAAGAAGCGCGACCTTGGGGGAGACCATGATCGGCGGCCGAATCGCGGAACTGCGGCTCAAGGCCTCACAGGAGGGTACGCAGGGCTTCACGCTTCGTTGTCAGGGATTTGTCACAAACAGGCAAAATTTTTGTCATTAGAAGGTTCCTGCAGCAGCAGGTGCGAGCGGCGAGCGGGTCGCTTGTGTAATGGCCCGTTCTATATAAGAAGTTGACCGCGCTTTCGGCGGGGTCACTGGTGCCAAAAACTTGTCCCGAGCCTCCAGTTTTGTAAGAGTGGTCTAGGATCAGGTTCGGCAACCGCTCGGCTTATATGGGGGGACGCTGTATTGGAAGCTATACTCCCAACCGGCGCCGTTGGCAAACATTTCTCCCCGAACTCGAGATAGACCTGGCTTCCATCTAATAGCGCGGCAGTGCCAAAGTTTTGCTTTTCCAACCTTTCCATCCTCAAACCAGGGCATGCCTTCTCACTACTTGGCCCGAATCGCCGAGCCAGAGGGCCGAATTTACTTCGCACGCGAGCACGTTTCAGCATGGCCTGCATGGATGCAAGGCGCGCTTGCTTCAGCCCAGGGGATCGTCGCCGAGATCGAAGGCTAAACTCAGAGAGGGCATGACGACCCGTAAGCTGGCGCTGCCTTGGATTGCTATTGTGAAATGATTCCACTCTTGTCAGCGCAGCAAGTCTCGCAGGCCGAGACCGAGGCATCAGCGTGGGCTAGCTTAGCTACTTTCCGTCGCAAAAATGCGATCTCTGACCTAAGTCCGGTGACATGAAACGCGACGGAGAGGGTCTTCGGTGGTGTTTTGGCGTGTGTCCATTCTCGTGCGCTAGGCGAGTGGACTGTGCCGGCTTAGCTGGTCTGTCGCGCAAGATAGCACCCCATCTGGATGAAGTTGTCTGCAATCACGCCCAGCCCCACCCAACGGCGCATGCCGTCCAGACCGGGGTAGAAGCTGCGACGCAATCCATGTCTTCGTTTAAGCGTGCTGATACGGCCCTCACAACCGGTTCTCCACTTTTGCCCGCTACGAAACCACCGCTGCCGCTGCAGAAGTTTTCGGTCAGAACTTTTTGTTTTCTTGTTGGGCACCGACATCCACTGTACCCCGAGCGCGTGCCCCGCTTTCTCGTTCTCGCACGAATAAAATCCCGCATCCGCAGCCACTGCGCGAGGGATTCGTCCCAATCTCTGTTGGTGCACCTGGATCGAGGGCAATAACACAGTCGAGTCCGCAGGTCGCTCAGCAAACACTTCGAAATGGGTCACGATTTGGTTTTCCGCTTCCTGAATCTTGACCAGCTTGCCAAACTCGTTGGGCTGGCTCACTTTCCCTTTGCGAATGATTTCCGTGTGCGCTTCGAACACGCTCACCATCTTTCCCGGCGACTTCGTGTCGCCTGCGAAAATCCGAATCCGGGTCTGTTTCATCACTTGCCGAACCCGCCCCACCATCGTCTCCAGCGATTGCGCTAGACCTTCCACAGGAGTGCGACGACGACGCGGCGCCTGCTTCACTTCGGCCAGTACTCTCTGCGCCTGATTCATCACTTTTCGCGTCAAGCTGAGCAGCTCCCGATACTGCCGCTTCCTCCGTTGTTCTCCCGCCGCTCCCAGCAGCCGCGTCGATAAGGCAATCGCCAGGACTCGCTTGCGTATGCTACGCATCCGATCCCGCACCTTGCGTTTCAGACCTCCCGACTTGGACTCGATCTTCTTCATGGTGCGCGTCAGTACCCGCGTGCCGTCCCCCAACAAGCTGCTGTCGGTCGGATAATGAATGTTGCTTTCTACCACCGTCGTATCCACCCGCAACTTCCGTCCCTGCGTCACCCCTTGTTCCTGCGCCAGTTCCACCACCCGCCGGTGCAATTGCTCAATGACTTTCGGTTCGATCAACTGCCCCAGTCGTGCCAGCGTCTTAGCGTCTGGCACTTTTTCATCCCCGATCCGGGTAAAGGCGCGATACACCAGATTGGCCCGGACCTCTCGCTCCAGCACGTCATAGCTCCAGTTCCGGATATGCTTCAACAGCAGCAGGCGCAACAATACCTCCGCCGGCGTTTGCATTCGGCCACGGCTCCGGCTCTGCGGATGGCGTTCCCCTTGGGCTTCGTACACCGTGTCCACAAGTTGCTCGTCTTCCAGCAACTGGTCCACCAGCCGCATCCACGGTTCCCACAACCCCTCGATATCCTCGGCTAGACCTCGATGCCACAGCGACGGTTGTTGATGACGTAGTTTGATCATGCCCGTCATCCTAACCATCCGCCCTGCCCAAAACAATATGTCTTCAAAATGTTTTATTGCTTTCTCGAATCCTACTGCGCAAAAGTGAACGTTCTGGCTCCGACCCTCGACTCCTGCCCCGCTGTTTTCGGTCCTCTCACATCTCATTTTTACGACGGAAAGTAGCTAGAACGAGAGGGCGTCCGCCCCTGCAGTTCTTACGGTTGATTTCCTGCATCATCTCGGGCGTGTTGGAGTTGCTTAATACGATCTCGTCAAAAGAATTCGTATTGATCTCCGGCTCGCTTTGCGATTACAGCCGTCATAGGCGAAACGTTGAAACCCAGAAAGACAACGGCTGTACCATCTAAATTAGGTGTGGATTTGCAGCAGGCTTGGGAACTTCATCTCAGCGACAACGCCGTCGTGGACTTCCTGGGAGGCGAGCCCCGCAGTGTTCCTGAGCATTACCGCGAAGCCGACCCCATGCTCAAGATTTCCCAGGCCACGCAATGGGTGCACGGGGCCGCCGACGATACCGTCCCACCGTTCCTGAGCCGCAATTACACCGAACAGAAGAAAAAACGCGGAGAAAATGCCCACTATCTAGAGATCTCCACCGCCGGGCATTTCGATTCGATCGACCCCCGTTCGACCGCCTGGCCGAAAGTCGAGGGCACGGTGTTGCACCTGCTGGAGTCGTAGGAGTCGTTGGTCGTTCGTCGTTGGTCCTTGGCCAAGGCGTTAAGTGCACCACAAATCTAGGGTCGGCCAACGACGAAGGACGAACGACCAACGACGAAGTACCAACGACTGTTTCAAGCGCAATTCCTCAGCACCAACGCCGAATTCTTCGATCCGAACGCAATGCAATTGCACACCGCATGCTCGATTGCCTTCTTACGCCCAATATCTGGTACGTAATCGAGATCGCATTCCGGATCTTGTGTCTCCAGATTGATGGTCGGCGGAATCTGTCCGTTCTGTATGGCTACAATCGTCGCTGCCACGCCCGCCGCTCCACATGCTCCTTGGGGATGCCCTATCTGCGACTTCAGCGCCGACATGGGCACCTCCCGCGCGTGTTCGCCAAGCACCAGCTTTAGCGCCCGGGTCTCGATGCGATCATTCAGCTGGGTTGAAGTCCCGTGCAAATTCACGTAGTGCACGTCCTTCGCACCAATCCCGGCTTCTTTCATGGCCAGACCAATCGCCCGAGCCGGTTCCTCACCGCATTCCTGCAAGCGGACGCGATGAAACGCTTCGCAGGTCGAGCCATAACCGCATATCTCGGCGAGGATCTTCGCGCCGCGCGCCCGTGCATGTTCGTATTCTTCGAGTACGAACATCCAGGCTCCCTCGGCCACCACAAAACCGTCGCGGTCCACCGAAAACGGCCGCGAACCCCGCTCCGGAGCGTGGTTCCAGGAGTCGGTGAGGATTTTCATCAGGATGAAGCCTTTCACGATGCCGAGCGCGATGGGCGCATCCGCCCCGCCGCTCAGGGTCATATCCAGCCGGCCGGACTGGATTTGGCGGACCGAGTATCCGAAGCCGTCGGTGGACGACGTACATCCCGTCGTAACTATGTGGCTGGGCCCGCGCAATCCAAAGCGCACGCTGAGTTCGCTCGAAAGCGATCCCATGACTCCGGTGGGCACGCAGAACAGACTCATCTGCTTATACTGCTGATGAAAGAACAGCCGGTATTGTTCTTCGATAAATTCCTGCGACCCTCCGCCGGACCCCAGAATCACACCGAAGCGCCGTTTCTGTTCCAGGGGCAGGGAAGCCGTGTCAATGCCCGCCGTTCGCAAGGCTTCCGTGGCGGCCGCGAGTGCCAGCGGCAAGACCCGCGACACGTGCTTGCGCTCGCGTTTCTCCACCCAGGCCAGTTCGTCGAAGTCCGGCACCTCACCGGCGATCTGCACCGGAATTTCGGACGGATCGAAACGCGTAATGCGTCGAATCCCGCTCTTCCCGTGTAGGACGGCCTCGGAGAACGCGGCGTTCCCCACGCCGTTGGGGCTGACGGTTCCCATTCCCGTGATCACCACTCGTCGGTTCACGCCGCACCTTTCCACATACTCAAGACTATACCGAAGCCGCCTGGCCACTTAGCTTAGTATCTCGGTTCAACCCGAACTTACGAAGTTTTTACATTTCCGTGACATGCAGTAATAAGGCAAGTGGCACCATTTGCGAAATGGCGCCATTGGGACGAGCGGTGTCGTGCTGCTGTCGGGCCCCAAGGTTGTCGGATGTGTATGTACCGCGTACCTGCCATAGCGGTTTTCTTGGCGGCTGCGGCTTTCCTGCCAAGCCTTGAAGCGCAGATGCGCACCATGCAGCGCTCCGGTGTTACAGCACAAATTAATGTAGGCCCGCGTTTTCGTGCCGTGCAGCCTCCTCCCCCGGCTAGGTTCGGTGTGACGCGCCCACGACCGTTTGGTCGCCGGGCTTCATTTGTTGGGCCGGTGGCGTTCCGTCATAATTTGCGCTCCAACCTCTTTTTTGGAAACTCTTGTTTCACTAGTCCCTTCTTCGACCCCTTCTTCTGCCGGCAGTTTTTCTTCCGCAATCGATTCCTCTTCGCGCAACCGGTGTTCTTGCCTTACCCAGTCTCTACAGCTCCAACCTACCAAAGTGCTGAACCAACTCCATCGAGCGGAGCGTATCAAGAGGGTGATCTGCCCAGACAGGTCGAACGGCTGACGGACGAAGTCGCGCGGCTCCGAGACGAGGAGGCGTCACGCGAACAAGCGCGACAGGCGGTGCTACAGCCAAGACGGTCAGTTGAAGACAAGGCAGCACCCACGATTCTGGTCTTTCGTGACGGTCGTCGGAGCGAAGTCCAGAACTTTGCCATTGTCGGCCAGACGCTCTGGGTGTTCACAGAGCAGCGAGCACGGAAGATACCCGTCTCCGATCTCAATGTGGAAGCCACAAAGGAAGTGAATGTCGGTCGTGGTGTCGATTTTCGGCTCCCATAGCGGAGGTTCCCATTGATGTACTAGACGTGCCCATCGCACACCGCGGTACTTAATCTTGACCTTGCTACGCCGCTTTGATCCCACTCTCTGCGGGAGAGACAAAATGGCTATCACAAGACGATCGCATCTTTTGTGTCTGCTAGTAATCGTACTGGCGGCTGGTTTTCTATCTTGCGGAGCCTGTGCCCCTAAACCATTCATCAATTCTTTCTCGCCTAACGTCGCAACAGCGGGAGGCAATCAGTTCCTGCTGACAGTCAACGGAAGTGACTTTCGTCGGGACTCCATCGTGAGTTGGAATGGCTCCCTTCGCGTGACGACATTCGTCAGCGTTCATATGTAGTAGCAATCTCTGCCGGTGACATTTCGGCGCCCGGCACGGTGCTTGTCTTTGTCTTTAATCCGCCGGAGAGCAACGCGACCTCTGTTTCCGGCGCCATCGGAAACAGCAACGTCACTGTGTGCAGCGGTAAGAACTCGAATGCGGTTTCCTTCACCACTAACCCGTGACCGCGCACAGAGCTCAGGTTTCCGGGAGCCAACCAGCTCCACGATTGACCCTCTGAGGGTAACCAACAACAATGGGAAGCGCTTTAGCAAAACCTTGAAGCGATGGCATCTTGCTCGTTTCGGCCCCTGTTCAATCGATTTGCGTAACGCCTGAGACTAGTGACGGATTGCTGGCAGCTGGCGCTTAGTGCAAAGAAGCAGCGCGCGAGATTTCAGAGCTGTGTGCGAATGATTACTTTTCGGCACAGGCTGGGCGTGCTGAGAACGATGGCTTCGTAAACTTACGGTTTGGTGACAATTCTCTGACAACCGCTGCCGTTGCGTGTCTTATGGTCAACTTAAATGGTGAACAGGCCTACTGTCCTGTTCAGACACAATTCCAGCGCTTGAGTCATTCTTGATCGAAGGCGTCGCTAGAGCAGGTTGTGATTTCAAAACAGGGCAGCGACGCGGGAGACCAAGCAAGCCCAAATCTATGTAAACGAATCCGATTATATGCTGTACTTCATCTTACGGTTCATTCGGGCGAGAACCGCGGCACTGCTAATTTTCCTGATCGTTCTGTGCACAACGGTCGCAGCCGACTCCTCTGCTGCTTCCTTGGACCGTGGTTTTCAACTACTCTACAACCTCGATTTCGGCCGGGCGCAAGAACAGTTCGCCTCATATCAGCAACAGCATGCAGATGACCCGATGGGTCCGGTGGCGGAGGCCGCGGGTCTCTTGTTCTCCGAATTGAACCGTGTCGGAGTCCTGGGAACTCGCTTTTTCGACAGGGATTCCTCTTTCCGATCCCGACCGCTGCCCAAAGCGGATCCCGTCCTCCGTGATCGCTTTAACTCTGCGCTTCAGCGCGCCGAGGCGCTTGCCCGGCCGCACTTGGCGAGTGATCCTAACGACCGAGGTGCGCTGCTGGCCATGACTCTTGTGAATGGTCTGAGGGCCGACTACACCTCACTCTTTGAAAACCGTTCCCGAGTTGCCTTGCACTACACGCGGGACGCCACCAACTACGCTCGCCAGCTACTGGCCATTTGCGGGGATTGCTACGACGCTTATATTGCGACTGGAATCAGCCGTTACCTGATCGGTTCCATGTCGCCGCCGCTGCGTTGGATTCTGCGGATGGGCGGCTTCTCGGGCGACAAAAAACAAGGCATGGTTGAGCTGCGGCTGGTCTCGGAGCGAGGCCATTATCTTGCTCCTTACGCTCGCATCCTTCTGGCCATTGCCGAAATCCGCGAGAAGAACTTTACGGGCGCACGACAACTCTTGAGCCAGCTTCGCGACGAGTTCCCGGGGAATCCACTGTTTACTCAGGAGCTTGCCCTGCTCGACACGGGAGCACACTGAGGAAAGCATGTACCGTTTGACCAGGATCCAGCTCGTACTTGCGCTGCTGTTGGGCGGAACACAACTGGCTTTGCCCGGTTGGCCGCAGGTCCACCCCATAGACGCTCAACATTCCGTTATTACGGTCCACGTGTTCAAGTCTGGTCTGTTCTCCGCGTTTGCCGACAACCACGAAATACGGGCTCCCATCTCCGGCGGCTTCCTGGATGAGGCAGGGCGGCGCGCAGAGCTGGTTATCGATTCCCGACAGCTGGTGGTCTTAGACCCGGGTCTCACTCCGGAAAAGCGCCGTGAAGTGCAGCAACGGATGCTTGGGCCCGAGGTTCTTGATTCAGATCGCTTCCGGGAAATCCGCTTCCAGGCGAGCAAGGTGGAACAGATACGCCGGAATAACTTCCTGGTGAGCGGCTCATTGTCACTGCACGGCAGGACGCGGCCGATATCTCTGCACGTCCAAGGTTCTAACGGACGCTACCACGGAGATGCCGTTTTGAAGCAACGGGATTTTGGCATTACTCCAGTAAGCGTGGCCGGAGGCACTGTAAAAGTCAAAGACGAACTGAAGATCGAATCTGACATCGCGAGCGAGGCGGGACCCAATCCGGCAGAGAGCCACCGCTAAGTCCTTCTCTGTCGGGCATGGTGCGTTATTCTCTCCGCTTCATCTCCTACTGGAGGAGAGCGCCCTATGCCTGACCAGCGCCTGACCAAACCAATTCGGCAAGAGAGGAGCGCGAATGTTGCTTACTCGAAGATGCGGATTCCCACCTGCGTGCTACTCTGTCGCTCCAACTCCGCGACGAGAATTTGACACCGTGTTGACAATCGGCCCGCAAACCTTGCGCGCCGTATTCATCTCATTGGCGTTCAAAGCCAGTAGTACCGACATCAGCTTCTCGGCGATTCGCCCGGATGCCAATCCAATTACTGCGATCGTGCCGCAAGACACGGCACATTGACGATCGGAGATGGCTGGTGATGCACACGCTGCCGTGTATAGATGTCTTAATTTTCCCGGTCGCCGCAAACTAAGGGTCAGAGGGCGGCATCCAACCTAATGTAGACAACCGCTACATTGGAGGTCTTTGGACAAGTTTAGCCTTGGCGCTCTCGCTCTGGGTGTTGACCTGATATCGCTGTTCAGTAAGCCAGGAGCGGGGAATCAATCGACGGAGATGGAAGACTAAAAGATTGTTCGCCTGGCTACACAACGTATTGGGTATGTTCCGGCGTTCCGGCGGCCGGCGTTCGCGGTGGCCGACGCGGCTGGTATCGGATATTCGATACGAGCCAATTCGAGGATCCTCTCACTTGAGAGCAGTTTCGCCATACACGTCTCACGAGCGCGGCGCGCCGACGTTGGTCGCAACCGAGCGGCACAGTCAACGACTGCAATGCATGGCGCGCGACGTGGCGGGCCCGGATGGGCTCAGTTTTATCGCGGTGTTCCTGGCCACTATCACTCTTGGCAGCGGAATTCTGAACCTGATTTCCGTAATGGGTGGGGCCTCGCAGACGAAGGTGCTCGCGCCAGTCTTTCCCCTTGAGTTCATCAGCCTGTCGCGAACCCTCACCATTCTCATCGGCTTGGCGCTGATTGTTGCGTCACTCAACATCTACAAGCGCAAGAAGCGGGCCTGGGGCATTGTTCTCGCATTATCGTCGTTTTCGACCACCTTGCATTTGACCCGAGGACTTAACTACGAAGAAGCGCTGTCGTTCGCCCTGTTCCTGCTGCTGCTCTTGACGCGTGATGTATTCACCGTCAAAAGCGGAAGACCAGACTTTCGGTCAGTCTTGTTGCGGCTGCTCGTTTCCGCGGTGGCGGCTATCGCCTATGGCATCACCGGGTTCTGGCTTCTCGATGAGCGGCACTTCGGCATCCACTTCCGGACTGGGGACGCCATCGTCGCCACGTTGCGATTCCTGTTTCTCTCAGGCGATGCGCGTCTGTTGCCCCACACGCCGTATGGGCACTGGTTCCTTGATTCGCTGTACATCATCACGCTTACGGCAAGCGTTTATTCGGGCTTCGCCCTCTTCCGACCGAGGCTGTACCAGTTCCGCATCGTGCCACGCGAACGTGCGGTGGCCAGGGAAATCGTTCAACAGTATGCACGCACGCCGCTGGATCTCTTTAAGCTCTGGCCGGATAAGTCCTATTTCTTCTCACCTTCGCACCGCTGCGTTATTGCCTATCGTGTGGCGGACAACATTGCCATCGCTCTCGGAGACCCTGTTGGACCGGAAGGGGAGATCGAGCCGACCGTGCGCGAATTCCTGGAGATGTGCCGCGATAGCGGATGGGCGGCCGCGTTCTACCAAACTCTTCCGGATTTTGTGCCGCTGTACCTTCGCTTAGGGATGAAAAAACTGAAAATCGGTGATGACGCCATGGTCGACCTGCTTGACTTCTCACTCGACGGCAAGTCAAAACGAGAGCTTCGCTCCAAGGTCCGCCAACTCGAAGACATGGGCATCCACACCCTCGAATGTGAACCGCCGGTACCGGACGACATGATCGCGCAATTGAAGACCGTGTCCGATCAATGGCTGCGGATTCCAGGCCGCCGGGAGCGTAGTTTCACGCTCGGCCAGTTCGATCCCGACTACCTGCGCTCGAAGCCTGTACTCTCCGTCGTGGATAGCACCGGAACCGTGCTTGCGTTCATAAACCTGATCTCGGTTGATAGGGCCGAAATCACCGGCGATCTGATGCGCCGGCGCACGGACGTCCCCAATGGCATCATGGATTACCTGTTCATAAAGCTGTTCCGGTATGCGAGGGAGAGAGGTTATGCGCGTTTCAGCCTCGGCATGGCTCCCATGACCGGGTTCCAGGAACACGAGGAGGCCACGGCGGAAGAACGGGCGATCCACGGCTTGTTCCAGCAGCTCAATTTTCTCTTCAGCTTCCGCGGCTTGCACCACTACAAGGCCAAGTTCGCCACCTCGTGGGAGCCGCGATATCTGATCTACAGGAACCTTCTGGAACTGCCGCGCACAGCTTTTGCCCTGCGCCGGGTATCGGAGATTAGGGAAGAAAAAGACGAGGGTGGCGCGAGCGAGGAGAAGCAGGCGTACGGAAGGAAATGATGCCGCGCTTCAAGTTTCTTGCCATTGGCGCAGTCATCCTGGCACTCTGCACAACGGTTTGCGCCGAGAAACCCAAGCCTGGCAAGAACGAGGTGACAATCCGCGGCCACCTGCAGAAGATTTACTTGTATCCAGCCGAGGGGGCCGGACAGCATCGCAAGGTCCTGTTTGCTCCCGGCGATGGCGGCTGGCGAGGGTTTGCCATCACTATCACGGAGGACCTCGCGAAGGCCGGCTACGACGTGTATTGCGTCGATACGCGCCGTTATCTGCAGAGCTTCACCGGGCCAGTGGTGCTGAGCACGGCAGAGATCGCTTCTGACTTCAACCAGATGGCGCGGTGGATCCAGCAGGGAGGGCAGGAACGCCTTCTGCTCGTCGGGTGGTCGGAAGGCGCAGGTCTTGGCCTGGCTGCAACAGCGGATGCGGCGAACGAAACGATCTTTGACGGTTTGGTCGCCATCGGTACGTCGGAATACAACATCCTGGCTTGGCGCTGGACGGATATCAGCGCAGAGATCACAAAGAAGGTGCCCCGCGAGCCGACTTTCAAGAGCGCCGAGTTCATGGCAAAAGTGTCGCCGCTGCCGCTATTTGTAATTGCGTCCACGTCCCACGAATACATCACGCCCGAGGCCACGCGCGCTCTCTTCTCCGCGGCTCGTCAGCCTAAGCGCCTTGTCATGATCGATGCCCGTAATCACAAATACAGCGGCAACACCGAAGGCTTCTTCCGCGCGCTCCGAGAGGGCCTGAATTGGATCCAGCAGCAGCATCGATGAACTCGCCTGGCGTAGAAGCGTCAGCGAGGGACGTGCGCCGTTCCCGCGTGAAGGGCGCCCTAGTGTATACCTTCGCGGCAGCTTGTCTGGTCTGGGTGTTTCATGACCTACACCCTCGCCAGTTGCTTGCCACCATGTCCATCGCCAACTGGTGGTTCGTTGCCCTGGCGATCTTCATCGACATCCTGACCTATGTCTTGCAGGGAGTCCGATGGAAGCTGCTACTGGCCCCCGTGGGGCGCCTGAGCACCTTGCGAGCGACCCAGGGTATCTACGCCGGATTGTTCACTAACGAGTTGGTCCCGTTACGCTTCGGCGAACTTGTTCGCGCTTTCCTGGTTTCGCGCTGGTTGCTGTCGCGTTTCACGGCGGTCCTGCCATCGATGGTTATCGAGCGTTTTCTCGACGCACTCTGGCTGGCTGTCGGCATCGGCCTGGCTGCCGTTTTCGTGCCGCTGCCGAAAGCCCTCATCGAAGCTGGCGAGGCACTCGGCGGCATTGTGCTTCTCGCCACCTTGCTGTTCCTGTGGATGGTTTTTCGGAAGGAGTGGGCACTGGAGTACGGCGAACACGGTTCCGAATCGGTTGTCCTCGGGGGGCTTTCGCGTTTCTCCTCGCGCTTTGCCTGCGGACTCCGCGACATCGGCGCCTCGTACCGACTCTACCTGGCCGCTCTGCTCTCCGGTAGCATGCTTGCCTGCCAGGCGCTCGCGCTCTGGTTCATGATGCTGGCCTGCCGCATCGACTTACCGCTAGGGGCCTGCATAATCGTTTTGGTGGTCGTTCGGCTCGGCACCGCCCTTCCCAACGCTCCCGCAAACGTCGGCAGCTTTCAGTTCTTCAGCGTCTTGGCGCTTAGTCTTTTTGGCGTGGAGAAGACGGTCGCGGCCGGGTTTTCGGTCATTTACTTCCTCGCGTTAACCGTCCCACTGTGGATCATTGGCTTGCTTGCCATGAGTCGCACCGGTATGAGCCTGTCCACGATCCGATTGGGAGCCGCCGCTCCCCGGCGCGATGCCGGCGGCGCTTAGCGTGGCATCGCACGAGGAAACCACGATTGAGTTGGCCCTGTCGCGACCTGATCCGCAACTTGGGCCAAGAGTGGAGATCCGCTCAGCAACAAAAGTGCTACGACAAAACTGCATCCACCAAACCTGTAAGGCCGATTATTCTCATATCTCACAGTGACCTCCCCGAAGCGAACTTTGGAAGAACCCCTAACGGTATACCAGCGTCTAGCCCGATACTGAGTAAGGATCCGGTTCGTGTGTGAAAGATCTACAAACTTTACTCTGCCGACTGTGTGCATGCGAGAGGGGGCGAGTCTTCTTGTTAGCGCACGAACTTGTGTAACCTGCACCATGCCCTGTGCGAAAATGCACCGGATTGCCGGAGTCCTTTTCCAGTTTCTGTCTGAGCTTTAGGATGTGGTTGTCGACCGTGCGAATAGAAGGATAGTTATGGTAACCGAATGCCTCGTTGAGGAGTTCCTCGCGCGGGATGACCTGCTCCGCATTCTGCACGAAAAACTTCAGTATTTTGAATTCCTGCGCGGGAGTCCACGCAGATCCCGTCGAATGCTGCCGCATCGCGGACGCCCGATTTATTTGTCAGTGTACCGGATCGCGGCTTGCACGCGAGCCAGCAACTCTCTGGGACTGAAGGGCTTGGTTACATAATCGTCGGCACCCAGCTCCAGTAGCAAGACCTTGTCCGTGACATCCGTCGCCGCACTGAGAACAACGATGGGCAGGGTAGACAATTGTTGCTTGATTTCACGGCAGACGTCTATCCCCGACATAACAGGCAAATGCAGATCGAGGACAATGGCTGTCGGGGCCACCGTGCGGAATGCTTCCAGCGCTGACTTTCCATCAGCCCTGATCTCAACGCTGTATCCTTGGGACTCAAAGAGGCGCTTCAGTGCCTTTTGAACAGCTCGATCATCCTCAACGATCAGAATCCTTTCCATAGCTACCGTCGCCGGGACAGGCACGGGAAAATCTTGATCGCAAGGTGTTGCAGATATTGGAGCGTCAGGAAACGATAACCATCTGCACCAAAATATCGAAGCTACGGGGCAGTCTCGCGGGAATTGTTTCCAGCCGACCAGCAAGTAACGGTAGATGGGATCAATTCCTGCAGTTGTCAGGGAATTGTGAAAAGTTTGTCATTCTCCCATCGTGTCCAAAGCACTCCAGGTCAGCCGAGGAAAAACAATTACAACCCGGTGACGAGTGCTTGACAATCCCGGTTCCTCATTGTTGGTAAGCTGCGCTACCTGCAACCGTGCCTCCCTCACAGAGGCCGGGCGCGGACTGGCATAACAGCGCCGTGAGCAGCAATTCCTCATACGCTCCGTGAAACTCTCCATTTGGCGCGAGGAAACCATGGCTCTGCGACGATTCGATTCCGTGTTCGGGGGCAGCTCCGATGTCGCGCCCACGACAACTAAAAGAATCTCGCGAGTTTTATGAACGGTGGAGCGCTCAGGTATTCACCTTCTGCCGCTTGCTTTGTGGAGAACAGGCAAAAGCAGAGTTGTGCACGGAACAAACCTTTATTTTGTTCTTTCGCTTTGCGGATTGCATGGACTTGGACAGTTACTCCCAAATCCCGGTTTCGCTTTTGCGCTTTGCTTCAGATGTCGCTGAGATTCATTGCCAGGAACCGTTGCGAGCCGATGCAACCTCCCGAGATCAGGCTGTACTTGCACTTCTGTTTAAGGAACATGCTGCGTTCATTCTCGTCAGCGTATTGAGAGTCCGACGCTCGGCTGCTGCTATTGCACTGAGACTGAGCAGAGAACAGCTTAAGGAGTACTGGATGCAAGCGGCATTACACCTACGCCGGTTATGGCTAAGCACCGGTGAGTCGGGACAAGAACCTGGGTGAATTTAAATGTGTTGGATTGCTTTTCGGAAGAAGTCTACCACCGCGCCGTGAACTCCATGGTCGCCCAATGGCGCAGATGGACACCTCGATCCAGAATGCGGGATGCATGAAGCGGTCAATCGAACTTAGCATTCTGACCTTGCTTGTACTGATCGGTATGTCTATTATTTTTTTCCATAGACGAACCGGAGATGAAGCGAAAAGCCACAACTCATCTCCTTTTAGGGCTTGGCTCAGTCGTGATCTTTGCTTTGAATCTGTAGTTGCGCTTCCGAGTTGAAGAGGGGAAGGTGGTGACCGAACGCCTCGACCTGCCGCCGGACGTGGCCAACGGCTTAGTTCTCATGCTATTGAAGAACATTCGATCCGATGCACCGCGACGAAGGTGTCGATGGTGGCGGCCACGCCAAAGCCGCGGCTGGTGAAGCTCGCGATCACTCCCCAAGGCGAGGAGCCGTTCTCGATCGGTGGCTCCAGCCGCAAAGCCACGCAATATGCCCGGTGGCGCGATTGCAGGAACATTCTGCGAAGCAACAATGGGGTGGAGTTGTCTCCAATTGGGCTACACTGGACGCCCCAGCAGCAGAGATCTTCTTTCCTGCGTCGCGAACGACTTGTGAAATCGACGCCTTCATGCTTCCATCACGCCTACAATCTCGGGTTCCCGTAATGACCTCCACGTGCCAGGGTCAATTATTGCACCTCCTTGTGCTACTCCCGAGGACCGCGCAGCCTCCTGCGGATGAGCTGCTCAGCCGTGGGCATCCAAGGCGTTCACCCCAGGAAAGTGTGCTGTAAGTGTGCCGTGCTCTTTGCTGCCACCTTGATTCCGGCACGGCGATGGAGCGTCTTTGGGCGGGATAATCGTCGAGAACCGCCCCTGCCCTTGCAGCTTGCCACGTCCGGTGCCCCCGGCCAGGAACCCCCACTCCTCGTAGCTTTCTCAAATGAAAAAGACAATGTCCGGCCCGCCCGCCTCGGCCGCCATCGCATGTCCCCCCCATCCGCCGCTTTCCTGACCGTCGGTGCCTGACGGTTGAAAAGTTCCGCCCGCACCCATCGCTCATCGGCTCAGCACTAGTAGTTTGATTCCTAAATAGCATTGCAATACCAGTCTTGGTGCAGTATGCTATCGCTATACCACCACTGGGTGGCCACGGCGATGCCCTTTATCAGTCGACGTGCCCGGCTGAACCTGACCGGCGAGGATACTATTTGGCTTGAGCGACTGGCGCAGTCGCGCACCGAATCGGCGGCGCGTGTGCAACGCGCGCAGATGGTTCTGCGCTATGCTCAGGGCCAAACCGTGTCCGCCATAGCGGCAGCTTTCAATACCGATCGACCCAAAGTGGAACGTAGCGTTTCCAAGGCCCTGGAGTTGGGTGTCCGTGCCGCCATGCGCGATCTGCCCGGACGCGGCCGGCGGCGGTCGATCATGGAAGAAGACAAGACCTGGGTAGTCGACTTGGCCTGCCAGAAACCCAAAGATCTGGGCTATGCGCAGGAGCTGTGGACTACGCGCCTGCTGGCCAAGCACATCCGGAAGCACTGTGTGGAGGGGGGACACCCGCAGTTGCAAACCCTGGGACGAGGGACGGTTTCCAAGATCTTGTCGGCGCATCCGGTGAAGCCACACAAGATCCAGTATTATCTGGAGCGGCGCGATCCGGAGTTTAAAGCCAAGATGATTGAAGTGTTGCATGTTTACCGGGAGGTCGAGCTGTGGCGCAAGGCGGGCTTGCCTTCCGAAGTGGTGGGCGTGCTGAGCTATGACGAGAAGCCGGGCATTCAGGCCATCAGCAATACGGCGCCGGATCTGCCGCCAGTACCGGGTCGGCACACCAGCGTGGGACGAGATCATGAGTACAAACGGCACGGCACGGTGTCGCTTTTGGCCGGTATCGAGCTGCTCAGCGGGGAAGTGTTGGGCTTGGTTCGGGAGCGCCACCGGAGCGCGGAATTTATCGAGTTTCTCCAGTTGGCGGATCAACGCTATGCGGCGGGACTTCGCATTCGCATCGTTCTGGATAATCATTCCGCTCACATTTCCAAACAGGCGCGAGCGTACTTAGCGAGTGTGCCGAACCGCTTCGAATTCATCTTCACGCCGAAACACGGCTCTTGGTTGAATCTGATTGAATCTTTCTTCGGCAAACTGGCCCGGACGTTATTACGGGGGATACGAGTCAGTTCGAAGGCCGAGTTGAAAGCACGCATCGAACTGTACCTAAAAGAAGTGAATGAAGAGCCAGTGGTGTTCAAGTGGAAGTACAAGCTGGCCGCGCTCGACGCAGAGTCAGTAGCGACCTGACCATCCCTATTGCTATGTTATTTAGGAATCTTAATACTAGTCCCCACAGAGCGGCCGGCCCAAAAGGAAATGAATGAAGCCGATAGAACTTCGATTTCCGCGACACAAGATCATATAGGTGTCCCGAAAGGGAAACCTTGTTGCGACAAGAAACAGCACACAGTTGCGTCCAAATGCGCAAACTGTTTCCACCTTGACAAGGCAAACGTGTTGGAGCACAGTGTGCCTGGACAAGCGGCAGTTGCAATTTGCCTTTCCAAGGAGACTTCCAAGGTTTTCCCTTCTGTGAAACGGAGAGATTGCCTTGAAAAAGACTGTCACTTGAAAAGGAGGTCCACCGTGAAAAGGGGTTTTGCAACAGTAGCGGTATCCGCCCTAGCGCTGGTAATGATTTTCGGTTCTAGCACCGCAGCTCCCATCTCTAGTCTGGCAAGCGCAATTAGTTCTACCGACGTTCAAGTAAATCAGGTGTTTCCCGGCCCGTTCCCTACCAACAAACAAAACGAGCCCAGTCTCGCGCAGAATCCCACGAATCCGCTGAACTTAATCGCGGGCTCGAATGACGAGATCGGTGAGCCTGCATGCACCAACACTACACCCTCGTCTTGCCCCTTTGTGACAGGGGTCTCCAACTCGGGCTTCTATGCCTCGTTCGATGGTGGCCAAACCTGGCCCTGCCAAGGATTGCTCGACCTTTCGGCTTTTCACGAGTATGCCTTTGGCGACCCATCGCAAGCGTTCGACAGCAAGGGTAACGCCTACTATGGAACACTTGCGTTTCCCAATCCTCCGAGCACCGAAGAGCTGGCTACGGGCTTGCAGGCCGACTTCTTCGTGGCAAAGTCCACAGATGGCGGTTGTTCCTACACCTCCGCCGCTAAAGTCAGTGGTGCGTCACCAGCAATCTTCGATGACAAGGACGCCATCACCGCCGACGCCAATCCCAGCAGTCCGTTCCACGACAATGTCTATGCTGCCTGGACAAAATTCGTTACAGGCGGTGACCAGATCGTGTTTGCACGCTCGACCGATGGAGGCAAGACTTGGCGTAATCCCTTGCCCCTTAGCCCCGGGTACAACAACAATCACGTAGGTGGACGCCAAGGAGCCGCTGTCAAAGTTGGACCCGACGGTACAGTTTTTGTTGTTTGGCTCGATACGGTCGGAAAGCAGGCGGTAGAACGGATGTCCATCTCGCATGATGGTGGGAAGACCTTCCGCACGCAGAACATCACTGTTGCAACCGTTACTGATGATTTCCTCAGTCCGCTGCCCGGGTCAAGCTTCCGTCAGGATTCGCGGACGTTCCCCTCACTATCGGTGGCTCCAGATGGCACGCTCTACGTCGTGTGGAGCAACCATACGAACGGACACGCCGTGGTGCTCGCAACGAAATCCACTGACGGTGGGTTGACCTGGTCTACGCCGGTGACGGGTGGCGATGTGACTGGGCGCAGTGCATTCTTCGCGTCGGTTACAGCAGATCCCGCCGGCAAGGTTAACGTGGTGTTCCTGGCTATGGACGACGTGGCCTCCGGCACCGCACCGGGACCGGGAGTGGTTTTCTATGACGCGTATTTCACGCAGTCCACCAATGGAGGGGCAAGCTTCAGCAGTCCGCTGCTGATTAGCGCGTCCACATCCGACCCTGACGGTTCTAGCACCAATGCCTTGGGTGCCCAATTCTTGGGGGACTACATCACGGCGGTATCAGACTCAGGCGGCGGAAAAGTATTTGGTGTGTGGACCGACTCGCGCAACGCTACGCCGTGTGCTGCAGTCGACGCCTTTCGCGCCGGGACTGGACCGAAGCCGGATGTAATCACCCAGTGCCCGACCACGTTCGGCAACACGGACATATTTCTGGGAGCGGTCTCGTACTAGAGATGCAAATTGTCTCGTCGCTTGCAGTACGATGCATTACACCTACTTCACGGGTAACACATCAGGGGGGGCAACCCTCAGCAGGGGCCCCTCTACACAGACAATGGGAACTAATAGATACGGGATGAGTCGAAAACCAGCCTATCTGGCCCAAGTTAGTCTACAGGGTGCCTGCCGTGCCTGCCTGAGCCTCTCTTTAAGCGGATGCGGAAAGAACGCTTTCTTGGTGTGATTCACAATTTTGTCGTGACGCGCCAACCAGCCCGCAGCCTATGACATCTGATCCCGGCACCTTTGGTCAATCAACCTCCGAAGTAAGGCGTGCCGATGGAACCTCGGGCGCGCGTCAGATCCAGTTCGGTTTGAAACTTCGATTCTAAATCTGAAAGCGTCCGGTCACATAGGGCAGCCGAATCCTGAGCTCGCCTTTCGGGCTGATCAGGACCTCCGGCGGGGCACTGTCCAAACATCCTTGCTCATGGGTAATTATTGACAGATTCTTGACAATTCCGTGGCAAAAACCGCGTTTGAATTGGTTAGCCTGACTTTCGTAAGCATCGTTCGAAGTCCGCCTCTCCAGAGGCTATGCGAATCAAATGGGTGGTTAAGCACGACGCCCACCAGCACCGAACCAAGGCGTGGATGCAGTGACGAGTGCATGCGCCATTCGACCCTGTCGCGGGGCCGATTCCAAATGGTCCGGTGGAGGGAACGGAAATGACGAAATCCACGTTCTTGAAGATCCTCTTTACATTTTTTGGGTTGGTCGCGCTAGCTTGCGCGCCGAAGCCCGCATTCGCTCAGCATGGTGGAGGAGGGCACGGTGGCGGTGGTTTCCATGGAGGCGGTGGTGGTTTCCACGGCGGCGGGGGAATGCACTACGGCGGTGGCAGCGGAGGGTTTCACGTCGGCGGTGGCTTCCACGGGGGCACGCCCGGCTCGAACGGCATGAGCAGAGGCAGGGTGGGCATGGCTCTGTCATCGAGCGTGCACTTTGCCCCTTCGGCGACGGCTCGCAACTTCGGTAACGCGGTAGGGCGTTCATCAGGGGCATCGGCGGGTCGTGGTTTTGCTAACGCCGATGGTCAGTGGCATTCGTTCGGGCGTGCGAGCAACGGCCCTGGCGCGTCGGCGACGGCTCGCAACTTCGGTAATCCAGCAGGGCGTTCATCAGAGGCATCGACTGCATCGGCGGCTGGCGGTTCCGGTAACGTCGATAGTCAGTGGCATTCGTTTGGAAACGCTGGCAATGCTTCTGTTGCAAGGGCTCCCGGAGCCTCCGGCCCGGCGGCGGGTGGCACGATGGCAGCGAACACACACGCGCCAAGTTTGGGCGCTGGCTCGAACCGCTCGTTGACAATGGGGTCCGGGGCCACGGGGTCGGCGACGAGGAGCTGGTCCGGGCCGGGCCGCGACATGTGGGCGGATAATTCGAAACCGACGACGCCTTCTTCTGCAATGAGGACGACTTCGCCCGGGATGACGACGAATGCACTGAGAGCGATGGGGTCGGCGATCTCCCCGAGTCGCGTGCTGTCGAATTTCGAAAACTCACACGTCGGCAACACCACATTGGGCGATTCGCGGTTTGGCCGCTCGTCGTTGGGCAACTCGGCGATGGGCAATTCGGCCTTCGCCAATTCAAGATTTGGCAACGTGCGATTGGGCAACTCAGCTTTGTCGGATTCACGATTTGGAAATACCGCGCTGGGCAATTCTCGATTTGGCAGCACCGCATTCAGCAACTCAGCCTTCGCAAATCCACGATTTGGAACCACGTTCGGCCACCCGTTTGTTGGCACGGGATTGGGTGACCGCGGATTTGGTTTCCGCCGCTTCGGCTTCCCTCAGGGCGCTTTCTTTCCGCGTGCGTTCTTCTTTGACCAAAGTTTCTTCTTCAGCACATCGTTCTTTTTTGGCCCTCGCTTCTTTTTCGGATCTCCTTTTTTCTTCGTGAATCCGTTTTTCTCCCCCGATCCACGCGCGTTCATTTTTTTCGGCAATGGATTCTTCAGTCCTTTCCTCTTCACACCTGTGACATTCGATCCCTTCCTGTTGAATCCCTTCTGCCCATTTTGTGCGATAGGACGCTTCCCAGCGTTCTTTAGCCCTCCGATTACGCCGTTCATCCCAGGACCCTTTTCAGCAAACCCGCTTCTTTAACAGCGAAGGTGTCATTCCTCTTAGCCCCAGGCTACCCGCAGACTTTCCGTCGCATGGGCTGGAATTGACCACGGCGGCAAGCCCGGACCAAACCGCCGGCACTCGGGCTCGTTTAGTCCCCGGCTATGTTGAACACAGTAATCATGCCCTCGGTGACACGAACCAACCAATAAGAACTGCTGTCATCTAAAATGTGTGGTTTTCGCACAACTGAGGTTCCCAATTTTGCCTAGAACGAACAAGCAGATAGCGGGAAGGCTGAGAGCAGATTTATGCACAGAACACACTTTCGTATCGAACAGACAGAACCGAGCTAAAGGGGGCACACATCCTCTTTCCATCATGGCGTTAGCTGGTTTAATAGCGTCCTTGCGCTCGTCGCGATCTCCGCATTGTCCGACGATGCAAGCTGCTCTAGATCGCTGCGTAGGCCACTCACGAGTTCGACCCGCTTCAGAGTCGCTATGAACCTAAGAATGCGTTGTTGTTCCGCTGGGTCGTTTGCAGGCCCCAACATTCTGCGGGCAAGTCTCGCGGTTTTTTCAATGTCGCCTGGGACCAGGCTTGACGCAGGCGCCTTCAGCATCGAAAGAACGGCTCCATTCGTTGCAATGGCTCTCTATTATAGCTGCTTCGTACGTGATGAGCGTCTCCAGAGCTCTGTCTACATAGTCGCGAAGGTGCTGGTCCCCGAGATATGGGAACAATTCCAAAGCGGGTCTTGCTCCATCGAGAGGTTCTTCCTCAGCGGCCACGAAGGCGTAGTCAAAGAGTTCCTTCACGAACCGCTGATCGCGCCTTAGTTCCTCATCACCAACAACATCTCCGGACGGCAGCTGCAAGATCCAAACCCATTGGCCTTGTCGTTTGTGCAGGAATCGCGTAGCTGCCTGACGCATTAGTTCAGTTCGCTTCTCGACACCCAGTTCCTTTTTCCAGAATTGAAAGCGCTTGTAGTACCCGTCCAAGTCAGATTCAAACAGGTCAAGGGTGGACGAGGCAAGCACACTTGCTAACTCGGAATCCATTAACTTCGCCTCCGCGCTGACGGCCTCGTAAACAGCCTCGTAGAGAGCGCCGGCACCGGGGAGGTATCCACTATGTGCAGGTTACAGAATTCGATTAGCCTCTTCGTTATGTCTGCCAGACCGGGGCCCTCTGTGTGGGCCGCCCGCCGGATGGTGCTTACGAATATACCTAAGTCCCATTCCCTTGACTCGTCGAACAACTCTGGCATAACGAGCAGGTCGGTCGGGGCAAAGCACTCCATCAGTTGTTGACGGTAAGCGCTTGCGTTCTGCTTTCCAAAACTCTCTAGATGATGCGGTTGTGAGTGGATGGCAGCCTTTACCTTCGTAATGGACAGCAGTCGCTTACGGTCCCCGGGGGGAACGCTCTGCAAGAACGCAACTAACAGGTTCGGGTCCGAAAATGGCATGCAGTTGGTTTTTCATGCGCCAAGTCTCTCTCAAGGGGGGCCCTCTCATACCATTTCTGGGGAGGAATTCGAGCAGGCGCAGGGATCATGATGCTAGCACCGCAGAAGCGGCCACACGCCGAAAGATTTACGGTTCCGCGACAATTCTATGACAACTGCTGCTGTTGCCTGCCTCATACTCAACGCAAATGGTGAAGGGGCTTCCGTCCTGTCCACATCCGGGCCGCGGCG
>WNFF01000800.1_pt1 | contig 24655 bp, 21 predicted proteins | sample 5400441 | NCBI WGS metagenome assembly WNFF01 (sample SAMN13153345, study PRJNA577476) | soil metagenome | isolation source: 120 cm saprolite under Douglas fir tree site 2 hole 3 replicate 1 | place: USA:California | collected 2015-04-18
TGATCATCGGCATTTTGGCCGCGATCGCGATTCCGAAGTTCGCGAACACGAAGGAGAAGGCGTATCTGGCTTCGATGAAGTCGGATCTGCGCAACCTGATCACGGCTGAAGAGGCCTACTTCGCCGACTCGGTGAAGTACTCGACCAACCTCGGCACTGCGTTCGCGACGAGCGCCGGCGTCGTTGGCCCGACCATCGCGCTGACCGCGACTGGCTGGACTGCTTGGGTGAGCCACACCACGACTCCGAAGACCTGCGCGATCTTTGTTGGTTCGACCGCGTTGGCCCCGGCGACCAAGGAAGGCGCACCGACCTGCCAATAAGCCTGCGGGCTTGATGGCACACTGGAGAGCGGCGGGGCTTCCCCGCCGCTCTCTTTTTCTACCTATTCCATCCGCCATGCCCCGGAAGCCGTCGCTCAAGGCCGAGCTGCTCTTCAACCTCGCGTTCCTCGCCGCCGCCGCGCTGCTGCTCGGCGTCGGCTCGGTGCTCCTGCTGTCGAGCTTCGCCCCGGAGCGCGCGTTTCCAGCCATCCTCATCATCGTGGCGCTCGACGTCGGCATCTTCATCGTGTTCGGCCGCTACATCGTGACGCGCCACGTGCTGCGCCCGGTCGCCCGCCTGGTCGCGGCGGCCGACGCCATCGCCGCCGGTGACCTGGTCGCGCGCGCGCCGGACGCCGAGACGTCGGACTTCGCCACATTGGCGGAGCGGCTCAATCGCATGACCGATAGCCTGCTGGACGCCCAAGGACAGCTCGTGCGCTCGGAAAAACTTGCCAGCGTGGGTCGCCTCGCGGCGGGCGTGGCCCACGAAATCGGCAACCCGCTGGGCGCCGTCGGCACCTACGTCGACGTGCTGCGCCGCCGCGGCGCCGACCCCGAGGTCATGACGGGCTTGGGGCGCGAGCTCGAGCGCATCGACCGCATTGTGCGCAGCCTGCTCGATTACGCCCGCCCCAAGAGCGAGGCGCTGCAGCCGGTCGCCGTCGACCGCGTGGTGCGCACGGCGTTCGAGCTGCTCCACGGGCAGGGTGCCTTGAAGACGGTCCAAGCGCAGCTCGACCTGGCACCCGACGTCCCGCAGGTGCTGGGCCTCGCGCACGAGCTGGAGCAGACGCTCGTCAACCTGGTCCTGAACGCCGTGGATGCGGCGCCGGGCGGCACCGTGGTGGTCGGCGCCCGCCGCTGGGCGTACGAGCCCGGCCACGTTCCGCCGCACCGCGCGACCGACCACATCGCCACGGCGTTCCCGCGCCACGCCGAGCGCCGGCCGTCCCGCGTGGAGTTCGCGCCGGGAGTGGTCGGCGCTCTGCTGTTCGTGGCGGACTCGGGACCCGGCGTGCCCCCGGCGGACCGGCGAACCGTGTTCGAGCCGTTTTACACCACCAAGGCCCCGGGGCGGGGCACGGGCCTCGGGCTCGCGATCGTGGCGCGGTCCGTGGAAGAAATGGGCGGCGTCGTGTGGGTGGACGGCGCGCGCGAAGGCGGCGCGGCGTTCAAACTCTTCTTCCCGGCCGCCCGGTGATGCGCGTCTTGGTGGTCGACGACGAACCGGGGCTGCGCCAATCGCTCGGGCTGCTCCTGTCCGACGCGGGCTACGACGTGGCCGCGGAGGGCGATGCCAAGCGCGCGCTGGAGCGCGCGACGACCGAGCCCGTCGACCTGGTGCTGTGCGACGTACGCATGCCGGGGATGGACGGCCTGGCGTTCCTGCGGGCGTACCGCGAGCGCGGCGGCACGGGGCTCGTGATCATGATGAGCGCCTACGGTGGCGAAGAAGCCGCGCTCGCCGCCATGAAGGAGGGCGCGTACGACTACCTCCCCAAGCCGTTCCGGCCCGACGAAGTGGTCCTGACCCTGCGCAAGGCCGAGGAGCGCGAACGGCTGCGGCACACTGTGGCGAGTCTGCGCGCCCAGCTCGACACCGGCGGGCCCGCGGTCCGGGCCGTGGTGGCCGAGAGCGCGGCGATGCGTGCGGCGCTCGACCTCGTGGCGCGGGTGGCCGAGCACAAGAGCACGGTCTTGATCACCGGCGAGAGCGGCACGGGCAAGGAGGTCATCGCCCGCGCCATCCACCGGGCGAGTTCGCGCGCGTCGGCGCCGTTCGTCGCCATCAATTGTGCCGCCATCCCCGAGAACCTGTTGGAATCGGAGCTGTTCGGGCACGTGCGCGGCGCGTTCACGGGCGCCACGAGCGACAAGCCGGGCCTCTTCGAGCAGGCCAATGCTGGGACGCTGCTGCTCGACGAAATCGGCGAGCTGCCCCTCGGCCTGCAGGCCAAGCTGCTGCGCGTGCTGCAGGACGGCGAGATCCGGCGCGTGGGGGATCAGAAGTCGCGCCGCGTGGACGTGCGGGTGTTGGCCGCTACGGCGAAAGACCTGGGCGCCGAAGCGGCGGCCGGCCGGTTCCGCGAGGACTTGTACTACCGCCTCAACGTGGTGATCATCGAGCTGCCGCCGTTGCGGGAGCGGCGCGAGGACATCGCGCCGCTGGCCCGGCATTTCGCGGCCGACATGGCGCGGCGGCTGGGCCGCACGCTCGAGCTGTCCACCGAGGCGGTGCAGTGGCTCGAGCAGCAACCGTGGCGCGGCAACATCCGCGAGCTGGAGCATGCGATCGAGCGGGCGGCGGTGCTGAACAACAAGCCGGTTCTGGAGCCCGCCGACCTCGAACCGCTCTCCGCTCTCCGCTCCCCGGTGGAGCAGGGCGCCGGAAGCGGCAAGCTGCGGGAGCAGATTTCCGCTGCCGAGAAGCGCGCCATCCAGACTGCGCTGGATGCGGCGGATGGCAACCGCGCCGCGGCGGCCAAACGCTTGGGGGTGAGCCTCCGGACGCTGTTTTACAAGATGGTCCGGCACCGCATGGGATAGTGCAGATTCTTGCATATCTGCAGCATTCTGCAGTACTAGGATGGCCCCGTCTGTATCGCAATCCCTTGAAAATCAATATGTTACGCTGCGGCACGTATCCTGTATTGTGTTTATGCCACATGAGGAGGCAGGGCCATGAATAAGCGCGGGTTCACGTTCATCGAGATCCTGATCGTGATGATCATCATCGGGATCATCGCGTCATTCGGGATCCCTCGCATTCGCGACGCGATCCAGAAAACCAACATCCGCGCGGCGCGGGTGGGGCTTTCCTTGGTGGTCGTGAAGGCGCGGCAATCCGCCATTGCGCGCGGCTGCCGGGGCGTGGTGCACATCACCGCCGGCTCTAGCGGGACGGTGTGGGTGACGGTGTGCCAGCTGACCGCCACGGGCAACGTCGGGACGGCAGTGGACACACTGGGGTCGGTGGAGCAGTTGGCGGCGCGGTACGGGGTGAGCATTGCGACGACGGTGGATTCGATCCAATACGACCCCCGCGGGCTCAGCATCGGCTACACGCAGGCGATCGTGCGGTTCACGGCTTCGGGCACGTCCTACATGGACTCCGCGGTCGTCAACCCCATCGGGAAAGTGACGCACTAATGAATCGGATTCGCAATGAACGCGGCTTCACGATCGTCGAAGTGATCATCGCGATTCTCGTGCTGACGGTGGGCATCCTGGCCCTGAGCGGCACGTCCGCCTTGGTGACCCGGATGATCGCGCGCGGGAACCGCGCGGCGAAGGCAGCGAGCTTTGCCGCCGAGCGGATGGAGGTCCTCAGGCCCCAGGGATGCATCTCGCGCACTGGCGGCAGCGACACCCTGTACGCCGGCAGCACCTGGACCGCCATCAACACCTGGTCGTGGGGCACTGTACCGATTCACGCCGCCAACGGCCCCAACTCGTCGTACTCGCTCCTGGTCGTCTCGGTGTTCAAGGGCGCCCAGGGCACGCTGCGCACCGACACGCTGGAGACCGAGATCCTATGCAGCAGCTGAGCCGGAAGGGCTTCACACTCGTCGAGTTGCTCGTGGCCATGGTGCTGCTCGCCGTCGTGAGCACGGCCATCTACAAGGTGCTCGTGAGCAACGATCGCGTGTACAGCGCGCAGATGAACCGTATGGATCTGTCGCAGAACATCCGCGCCGCCGCCACGATTCTGCCGGCGGACTTCCGGACGCTGGACGCGACCGACTCCGACATCACCGCGATGTCGGCGACGTCGATCTCGATCCGCGCCATTCGGCAGCTGGCGATCATCTGCGACACGCCGTCGCTGGGTGGGTTGCTCACGGGCGTCACGCTGCACGTACGTCAGAACCCAATTTACGGGCCGCGCATGTTCAATGCGTCCACCGACTCGCTGCTCATTTACTACGAGGGTGACAACGGCACCCGGCTCGATGACGGCTGGACGCTGGCCAACTTGGTGTCGTACGTCAGCAGCAACTGTGTGGACGGCAAGCCCGGGTATCTGTTTGTCGTCAACGCCAAGCTGCAGACGGGCCAGATCAACGGGAAGGGTAACATCAGCTACGGTTCGCCGGTGCTGGGATTCGAGAGCGTGACGTACAGGCTCTACCAGCCGGCGGGCGACACGTCGTGGTACATCGGCTATCAGAACTCGAGCGGCACGCAGCCGCTGATCGGCCCCGTGCTGTCGAACGGCTTGAGTCTGGCGTACTACGATAGCACCAGCACGGTGACGACCGATCCGACCAAGGTCGCGATCATCGAGGTGCGGGTGCGAGCCCGCACGGCGCAGCAGGTGCGGGACGCGAACTCGATCATGCGCGTGCCCGTCGACAGTTTCGTGATGAAGGTGGCGTTGCGGAACAACCGGCGCTTCTAACCCAAGTGCCTCGACCTCTCAAGGAGTCACGTATGTGGCGGACGATTCGCAATGAGCGCGGCATGGCGCTCGCTATCGCAATCTTTGCTCTCGTCGTCGTGGGGGCCCTGGTGGCCGGTGCGTTGTTTGCCGGCACGCAGGAGGCGCGCACGGCCGAGAACAACCGCCGCCTGCAAAAGGCGTTCGGCGTCGCGGAGTCGGGCGTGAACGAGCTGATCGCCGGCTGGGATGCCAGCGTGCGCAACGTCGGTAAGATGTACCCGACGGACTCGCAGACGGTGCCCGACGCCCTCGAGCCCGGCACGATCCCCAACCATACGGGTGCCTTCGCCGGGAACATTTACAAGTTGAACGGCGAGCTGTACCTGGTGGACATCAGCGGGCGCGACAGCCAGTCCATCAAGAGCACGCAGAAGTCGGCCAGCGCGCGCCAGCGCATCGGTGGACTGCTGCGCATCCGCACGGTCAACTTCGGTATCGGTGGTGCGCTCACCACGCGCGGCAACGTGAAACTGGCCGGCAACGCGGCCGTCGACGGGCGCGACCACATCCCGACGGAGTGGGGCGCCGCCAACTGCGACACCACCGGCGACACCACCAAGGCCGGCATCCGCACGCCTGACTCGACCCAAGTCACGGGCGCGGCAGGGCATACCTACGGCACCCCCGCGGTCAAGCAGGACACGACCGTGAAGTCCAGCACGTTCAGCCAATTCGGCGATATCAACTACGCCGAGCTGGCGTCGATGGCGACCATCGTCCTGTCGGGGAACAACTACAAGCCGCAGCCCTCGTTCAACGCCGACGGCAGCTGCAATAAGAACGATCAGGTCAACTGGGGCGACGGGATGAACCGCGCGTCCAATTGCGGGAACTACTTCCCGATCGTCCGTCTCGCGGACTCGGGGAGTAGCACTACGCTGAACGGCGTTCAGGGGCAAGGCATCCTGTTGGTGGACGGCGACCTGGCGATCCAGGGGTCGTTCCAGTACTACGGCCTCGTGCTGATTCGCGGCGCTTTGAAGACCGCGGGTGGTGGGTCGACCGATGCGCACTTCTGGGGCGCGGTCATGGCCGCCGACGTCGATCTGAACTTGACGTCGCTGACCGGTAACGCCACGTTGAACTACTCTAAGTGCGCAATTACAGAGGCGTTAAACCGCACCGGGGCGGTTTCGCTGGCGCGGTCGCGGTCCTGGATTCAGCTCTTTTAGGTGACCTAAGTCTAGCAGGGGACAATAGTTGGTGGCCAGGCTTCAAGTAGCTTCGAGGCTTGACAGGATAAGGGGCGGGGCTTACTGTAGTTTGCCCTCGCCCCTTCTTGTTTGGCTTTAACCCAGGCGACTATGGCCCTGTTCGGGTTTTTGGGTGGAAAGAAGACGACGGTCGGCCTCGACATCGGCTCCGGCATCATCAAGCTGGTCGTGGTGGACCATTCGGGCTCCGAGCCCGAGCTGGTGAAGGTCGCGACCACCGAGGTCGCGGCCGACGCCATTGTCGAGGGCGAGGTCATGGACCCGGGCATCGTTTCTGAGGCGATTCGCGGTCTCCTGTCCACGGCTGGCGTCAAGCAGAAGAAAGTCGTCACCGCGGTGGGCGGCCGCGACGTGATCGTCAAGAAAATTCAGATGGACCGCATGAAAGAAGGCGACGCCCGCGAGGTGATCCGCTGGGAAGCCGAGCAGCACGTGCCGTTCGACATGGCCAACGTGGAGCTGGACTTCCAGATCCTCGATCCCGACGCCGAGGGGCTGCAGATGAACGTGCTCCTGGTGGCGGCCAAGCGGGAGTTGGTGGAGAACCGCAACGGCCTGTTGGCGGAAGCGGGGCTCGAGGCGGCCATCGTCGACGTCGACGCCTTCGCCATCCACAACGCCTTCGAGCTGAACCACCCCGACGCGATGCAGGGCGTCGTGGGCCTGGTGAACATCGGCCACGAAGTGACCAACGTGAACATCCTGGAAGATGGCGTCCCGGTCCTGACCCGGGACCTGGCGGTGGGCACGCGCCGCTTCCGTGAGGACATGCAGCGCGAGAAAGGCCTGTCGGGCGAAGACGCCGAGAAGGCGATCCAGGGCATGACGCAAAACGCCGATCTGGCGGGCTACGTCGAGGCGCGGGGCGAGGAAATCGCGGTGGGGGTGGAGCGCGCGGCGGCCTTCCTGGCGACGGCGTCGCGATCGGCAGGCGGGTTGGGCCGCGTGTACACGTCGGGCGGTGGGGCGCGCATTCCCGGCCTCAACGACGCGCTGGCGTCGCGGCTCAAGGTGCCGGTCGAGCTGGCGAGCCCGGTGCAGCAGCTGCGCTATCGCGACACGGCCTTCGAAGCGGTCGCGATCGACGAAGTCGCCCCCCTGCTGATGCTGGCGGTGGGCCTCGCGCTGAGGCGCGCGTCATGATTGAAATCAACCTACTCCCAGGTAAGAAGAAGTCCGCGAAGGGTGGGGGCGGTGGCGGATTCAAGCTCCCCGACTTCAAAGGGCTGCTGGCGACCATCAAGGACCCGTGGCTGATCGGGGCGGTGGTGAGCGCGGCGGTGGTGATCGGCGGCGCGGGCGCCCTGTTCATCTGGGACGGCCAGCGGTTGCATTCGGTGGAAGCTCGTCTCGAGGACGTGCGGGCAGAGAAGCGGCGCTTCGACGTGGTGATCGCGCAGAAGCGCAACTACGAAAAAATGCGCGACTCGCTGGTGGCGCAGATCAACGTGATCCGGCGCATCGATTCCGACCGCTACATCTGGCCGCACATTCTCGACCAGGTGACCAAGTCGCTGCCCCCGTACACGTGGATCGTGAACCTGCAGGCGACCAACGCCAGTAGCAGCATCCCCAACGTGTCGGGTGGCCCGCAGGCGTCGACGGCGGCGCCGGTGGACTCGACCGGCGCCCCGGCCGTGGTGTTCGCGATCGACGGCCGCACCGTGGACATCGAGGCGTTCACCACATTCCTGCGCCAGCTGGCGGCATCGCCCTGGCTCACGGACGTGCAGGCCGCGCAGTCGAAAACCGTCGTCGAAGCCGACCGGCCGGTGACCGCATTCTCGATCACGGCGCGGTACAAGCTGGCCGACTCCGCCTTCATCCGGACCGTGCCGTTGGTCCAGTCGGTGAGGTAGCGCCATGGCCCTCGGTCTTCCTACAGATCAACGCAGCCAGGTGATGCTGCTGATCATCGTCATCTGCCTGACGGGCGGCTACTTCTTTTACAGCAAAGTGCACCAGCCACAGCAGGAGAAGATCACGGCCGCGCGCGTCGAGATGGACAGCCTGCAGACGATTCTCGACAAGGCCAAGGCCGACCTCGCGAGCGGCTCGATCGAAGACCTGCGCCGCAAGGTGGATGAGTATCGCAGCGACCTGAATCTGATGCGCCGTCTGGTGCCGCAGCAGAACGACGTGCCGGCGCTGATCGACGACATCTCGACCAAGGCCAAGCTGCGGGGCGTGACGCTGTCGGAGGTGGGCGCGCCGCAAGTCGAGCCGGGCCAGCCGTTTGACACGCACCGCTATCGCATGGCCGTGGTCGGGCACTACGACCAGATCGGCGAGTTCCTGTCGGACGTGGCGAGCCTGCCGCGCATCGTCGTGCCGCAGGACCTGCTGCTCAAGCCCGCGACGTCGCAGACGCAGAAATACCTGTCGGACACGTTGGGCGCCCTGCTCGAGGCGCAGTTCGTCATCCGGACGTTCGTGAAGTCGGCGTCGCCGCCCGGCCCGAAGCCCGGCGCGAGGCCCGGCGCGAAGGGGGCCCCCAATGCGGGCCACTAGCCTGGCACTCGCCGGCTGGCTGGCCGCCGCAGGGCTCGCGGCGCAGGCCAAGCCGGACACGACCAAGGCCCGGTCCGACTCGGCCCGCGCCGACTCGGCGGCGAGCACTACGCTGGTGCGCGAGGTGTTCGCGTACGAAGGCGGCGGCCGCGATCCGTTCCTGTCGCTGCTCAAGTCGGGCGACGTGCGGCCGCTGATCGCGGACCTGAAGGTCGTCACCATCGTGTACGATCAGCGCTTCCCCGGCCGCAGCGTGGCCGTGTTGCGCGATATCACGACGCAGAAACGTTATCGGGTCAAAACGGGCGACATCGTGGGCCGCCTCAAGGTCACGCAGATCCGTCCGCGGGATGTGGTGTTCACGGTTCAGGAATTCGGGTTCGAGCGGCAGGCAACGCTGTCGCTCGGCAAGCAGGAGGAGACGCCATGAAGCGCATTGCTGCCCTCGCCGCCGCTGTGGTTCTCGCGGTGGTCCCCCGGGCCGCCCTTGCGGGGACGGGGCGCGACGGTGAAGTCCAGGCCGTCAGCGTGCTGCCTTCCGCGGGCAAGGTAGAGGTTGTGATCGCCGTCCGCGGCGCGGTGGAAGTGCAGGACTTCACCCTGCAAAACCCGGCGCGCCTGGTGATCGACCTCGTCGGCGCCCACTTGTCGGCGCCCGCGACGCTGTACGACGGCCAGAACCGCGGCGGGGTCAAGAACATCCGCTACGCTCAGTTCAAGCCGGGCGTGGTCCGCGTGGTGATCGACCTCGACGTGCTCAAGGACTACCATATCCAGCGGGGCGACGGGCGCGTGCACGTGCAGATCGGCACGGAGCGCTCGGCGTTCGCCGGCTGGTCGAGCGAGACCGCGGCCAGTCTGGCGGCGGCGCCGCTCCCGGTGCCCGCTCCCGCGGCGCAGCCGCCCGTGACCGGCAACCTCGCGCCGCCGGCGCAGGTCACGACGCCGAGCATCACCAGCACGCCAGTGTCGATCCAGCAGTACATCGCCATGCACGCGGGCGAGGCACAGCAATCGCAGGCGCCACGCATCAACGTGACGTGGGACAACGCGGACATCGAGGACGTGGTGGCGGGCTTCGCGGCGTTCAGCGGCCGCACCATCGTCATCAGCAAGGGCATCACGGGCAACGTCACCGCGGAAATCAAGAACCAGCCATGGGACCTCGCCTTCAAGGCGGTGCTCGAGGCGCAGGGCCTGGCCTACCAGGTGCTGGACGGCGGCATCATCAATGTGCTGCCCAAGGCGGACCTGGCGCGCGCCGACTCCACCGTGCCGATCGAGACGCGTCTGGTGCGGGTGAACTACGCCAAGGCGACGGCGCTGGTACCCGCCATTGCGTCGATCGTGACCAAGAGCCGCGGCCAGGTGGTGGCCGACTCCACTACCAATTCGCTCGTGATCACCGACGTGGCGTCGCGCGTGGATCAGGTCGCCGACTTCGTGCGCGGCCTCGACATTCCCACGCCGCAGGTCTCGATCCAGGCGAAGATCATCTTCGTGAACCGCACCGACGTCGAAGAGCTAGGGGTGAAGTACGACCTCGGCTCGGCGACGCAGTTCTTCAATACGCTGGTGCAGCGGCCCGATCCGAGCACCGCCAAGCCCGTCGACACCAACCTCGACGGCGTGCCCGACGCACTCGTGGCCACGGGGAATTTCAGTCCCAACCAGGTGATCGTGGACTTGGGCGGCAATTCGCTCTCGGCGCTCGGCAACGCCAGCCAGGCGGTCGTCAACCCGGCGCTCGAGCTCATCTTCTCGACGGCGATCGGCAACTTCGATCTGACGTCGTTCTTGCAGGCGCTGGAGCACATCGAGCTGGCCGACATTCAGGCCGAGCCGACGATCACGACGCTCGACAACCGGCCGGCGCAGATCCTCGTGGGCGACCGCGTGCCGATCCGCATCATCGACGCGAGTGCGCCGACTGGCGCCACCAACGCGGTGCCGCGCGCCACCGTCTCGTTCCAGGAAACGGGCATCAAGCTGGCCGTGACGCCCCATGTCACCGCCAACCGCCAGATCCTGATGGAGCTGCACGCCGAGCGCTCGGCCGTCCAGCCGGCGCCCGTGGACATCGGCTTCACGTTCCAGACGCAGCAGGCGGACAACCAGATCCTGGTCGGGGACGGCGAAACGGCCGTCATCGGCGGGCTCACGGTGACCGAGGTCACGGTAACCAAGTCCGGAATCCCGTTCCTTGTAGACCTGCCCATTTTGGGCAAGCTGTTCGGTTTCACGTCACAATCGGAGAACCGGCGCGACCTCCTCATCCTCGTCACGCCGCACATCATCGACGACCTGGTGACCCCTAGCGCCGGGAAGTAAACCCGGGAGCGTGTATGCGGCAGGGTAAGGCATTGCGTGCGTGGTGGGGGATCACTGCGCTGGTGACGACGGTATGGGCCTGTGAGACCACGCGGAACCCGATCGGGACCCAGCGTGATCTCACGCCGCCCGTGATCGTGCTGAGCAACACGGCGGGCGACACGCAGGCCATCGCCGGCGGGTTGCGCTTCACCGTCACGGCCAACGACAATCTGGGCCTCAAGACGATCCGGCTGACGTACTCCGGCGGCTACATTGCCGGGCCGATCGACACGACGTTCATCACCCAGGTGAAGTCGTACACGGTCGCCAAGACCATCACGTTCCCGAGCAACTCGGGGGCGGGCGGCAACGTCCAGATCATCGGCCGCGCCATCGACGGCGCCGGCAACTTCGGCGAAGACACGCTGTTCATCTTCCTGTCCAACGTGCAGGCGCTGCGGGTGGTGCTGCTGTCCCCGCTACCGGGTGCCGTCGCTTCGAGCGGCAGCGGCATCCCGGTCGAGGTCAAGGCGAGCCAAAACACCGGCATCTCGAAGATCGGCTTTCTCATCTCGCCCCGCACGTCGGTGACCGATCCCACGACGCCGCCGGGCGATTCGATCGTCTTCGCCGCGCCGTTCGCGGATTCGGTGGACTATACCGACACGCTGGTCGTGATTCCGCTCACCGGGTCGTTCAACGTCGTGGGTTTCGCGGAGGACTCTGCGGGCCGGCGGAGCACGACGAGCGTCGTGACGGTGAGCATTCAGTCCGCTGCGAACGACACCACGCCGCCGCGCGTCGACCACACGATCGCCGCGCGGGTCGAGGTGTCTGACACCGTCACCGTCCGCGCCACCGACCCCAGTACGATCTCGTGGATCGGCTTCCGCGTGGACACCGGCGCCGGCGTCCTGCTGCGCTTCGATACGGTGAACGTTGCCGCAGGCAAACTGACCGACGTCACGCGGAAGTTCAGTCTCGGCCTCGGGCCGCTGCTCCCGAACCTGCCGCACTCGATCATCGTCCGGGGCTACGCCTGCGACGCCGCTGTGGCGCGGAACTGCTCCTACACGAACACGACCACACTGCTGCCGACCGCTCCCGCCCCCGTGCCGGGACTGGCGCCCGTGCAGGGTCTGGGTGGACCGGGCCGGGCGACCAACGCCTTGATCGACACGGTGATCGTCGTCGCCGGCATCACGGTGCCGCTGCCGGTCGGCGGGAGCATCGCCGACGCGATCTTCAACGGCAACGACAGCACGCTGTATCTCACGAACCCGTCGCTGTCGCGCGTCGAGGTCTTCCAGGTCGCCAACACGGCTTTCGTGGCGACCGGCATTCCGACCGCGGGCCCGCAGCCGTGGGGTATCGCGTTGTGGCCGCGCGACACTCTGGGCAACTATGGCGACTCGATCGTCGTGGCCAATTCAGGCGGCACCGAGCTGTCGATCATCGACGTCCGCCCGGGCGTGCGCCGTTTGGTCTGGCGCCAGGACCTGCCCGACTTCCTGATCGAGACGTATCGGATCCTCACAAATCCGTTGCGCGCGGAGATCATCGTCTACGACGTCTCCGACCGACCGCAATATCTGGCCACGGTGTGCCGCACCGCCGGCTCGCCGGCGTGCGCGCCGGACTCGATCTTCGCGATCTATTCGACGACGCCGACGGTGAGCAGCACGTCGCCGTTCAACGGCCGGGCCACGCTGCGGATGGAAAAGCTCAAGAACACACTCGACACGACCCAGCTCTTCAGTCACCTGTTCTGGGAGCTGGCGGGTGACAGCACGCTCTCGAGCAGCAGCAAAGACACGCTGCGCATCGAGATGCGGCGCGGCCGGCCGTACAATCAGCAGAAGGTGGTCCTCACGGCGTGTGCGGGGGTCATGGTCAAGCTGTCGGCCTTTGGCCTCGGCGACTCGACCTTCGTCCGCAACTCGGGGAATTTCACCCACGCCTTCGTGGGCGAGGGCGGCACCATCACCACGCCGTCCGCGCGGGTCGTGGGTTACTCGACCAAAGGAGCGCTGATACAAGGCGGCCCACCGGTCACGTGCAACACCAGCATTGGGGGATTCACCAAGGACGCGGGCGAGGACGACCGGGACCTCGGCATGACACCGGCGATCGACGTCAGCGACTTCATCAGCAACACGGGCGCGAAGGTCCATTCGATCGCGACGAACTTCAATGGTGGGACGAACCTCGTGCGGGCCGACTCGATCTACTATCTGGACGAGGGGCTGCGCCTCAAGGGTACGTCGCCGGCGCCGACCGGGGCCTTCGGGATGGACATGAACTACAAGCACGACTTCGCAGCTGGGAGCCCAGGGACCACGGCCTTCGGCGGGACGCGCGACTCCACGAACCGCATCGCCTTCTCGGCCCGTCCCGACGGCAGTATCGACGTGTGGGACACGTTCTTTTACGGGAAGATCACGACGATCACCGTGCGCGACCCGATCATCGGGCCGTTGCGCGTGGCCCGCAACCTCGCCGGCACGCGCCAGTGGTTGTTCGGCGTCACGGCTGCCGGGCTGGTGGTGATCCAGCTGCCGGTCATCCCCAACCCGAATCCCGCTCCGCGGCCGGTTAGCCGGCGCAGCCCCTGACCGCCGGCGGCTGCGGTCCGGGGTGCTGAACGCGGCGAGCCCGACCACGGTCGGGCTCGCCTGTTAAGGACGGTATGGACGACTCGCGCGTCGCCGGGTGGTGGCGAGGGCGCCGCACGCGAGGACGCGCGAACGAGGGAGAGTACTGAAGTGCCATTCCGGTTCACAACGGCGGGCGAATCGCACGGGCGGGGTCTGGTGGGCGTCCTCGAGGGGATGCCGGCGGGCCTGCCCGTGTCCGCCGAGGGCGTGAACGCCGAGCTGAAGCGGCGCATGGGTGGCTACGGCCGCGGCGCCCGGATGAAAATCGAAGCCGACCAGATCGAATGGCTCGCGGGCGTGCGCAACGGCGAGACGCTGGGCTCGCCGATCGCGATGCTGATCTGGAACCGCGACTGGGAGCACTGGCAGGACGTGATGGCGGCGGAGGCGGACGCGCCGGGCGCGGAGCGGCGGCGGCAAGTGACGCGGCCCCGACCCGGCCACGCCGACCTCGCAGGGTCCATCAAGTACGACCGCGCCGACGCGCGCGACATCCTCGAGCGGGCGAGCGCGCGCGAGACCGCGGCGCGGGTCGCCTGCGGCGCCGTGTGCAAACTCTTGTTGGGGCAGTTCGGGATCGAGATCGGGAGTCACGTGGCGGAACTGGGCGGCGTCGTCGCCCGCACGCCGTCGCCCGTCCCGCAGCCGCTCAACACTGCCGCCGACGCCAGTCCCGTGCGCTGCCTCGATCCCGCCGCGGAGAAAGAGATGATCGCGCGCATCGACGCGGCAAAGGCTGCGGGCGACACGCTGGGCGGCGTAGTCGAAGTGCTGGCGCTGGGCGTGCCGGTGGGGCTTGGGTCCCACGTGTCATGGGACACGAAGCTCGACGGCCGCATCGCGCAGGCCCTGATGTCGATTCCCGCCGTAAAGGGCGTGGAGCTGGGGCTGGGCTTCGAGGCGGCGCGCCGCAAGGGCTCCGAAGTGCACGACGAGATCCTGCCCGGCTTCGCGCGCGCCACCAACCGCGCCGGCGGCACCGAGGGCGGCATGACGACGGGCGAGGTCCTCGTGGCGCGGGTCGCGATGAAGCCGATCTCGACGCTGATGTCGCCGCTGAAGACCGTGGACCTGAAAACGGGCGCGCCTGCGCAGGCGCAGTCGGAGCGGTCCGACGTGACTGCCGTGCCCGCGATGGGAGTCATTGCCGAGGGAATGCTGGCGCTGGTGCTGGCGCAGGCGATGCTCGAGAAATTCGGCGGCGACGCGCTGAGCGAGATGAAGCGCAACTACGAGGGCTATGCCGCGCAGGTGCGCGCGCGCACGCCCAAGGGGGCCGCGTCATGAACGGCAAGAAGCACGTCGTGCTGATCGGGTTGCCGGGCTCCGGTAAGACGACCGTGGGGCGGTTGGTGGCGGAGCAGCTGCAGAGCGGTTTCGTGGACATCGACGCGATTCTGATCCGCAAGGAAGGTCGGCCGATCTCGTTGATGTTCGCCGAGCAGGGCGAGCAGGCGTTCCGTGCGATGGAGAGCAAGGAGATGGACGCGGCCGTGGCGAACCAGCCCGCGGTAATCGCGCCGGGGGGCGGTTGGGCGGCGCAACCGGGCGCGCTCGAGGCCCACAAACCCGCATGTTACTTCGTCTATCTCAAGACGCGCCCCGACACCGCCTCAGAGCGCGCGGCCCCTACGGGAACCCGCCCGTTGTTAATGGGTGAGGACCCGGTACAGCGGATGCGGGACCTGATCAAGGAACGGGAGTCGTTTTACATGAAGGCGGACGCGAAGGTCGAAACCGACCGCAAGACGCCGCAGGCAGTGGCGGCGGAGGTGGTCCGACTTGCGCGGCAGGGGGCGGGGTGGTGAAGATGCACCCCTTCGCCGTTGACGAAAGGTTGAGACGTGGTAGCTAAGAAAAGTGCCGTGAAGAAGAATAAGAAGGCGACGCCGAAAACGGCGACGCGAGAAAAAGCGACGCTAAAAGCGGCGACGTCCGAAAAGGCGAGGCCGAAAAAGGCGAAGCTGGTGAAGGCGGCGGCGCCCGTCGAGCCGGAGGCGCAAGCCGCAGGCGCGACGAAGGGCGGCTCGCTCGTCATCGTTGAGTCGCCCACCAAGGCCAAGACCATCGGCAAATACCTGGGCCGGGGCTACACCGTGAAGGCCACGGTGGGCCACGTCCGGGACCTGCCCAAGCGCGAGCTGGGTGTGGACGTCGACAACGGCTTCGCGCCCAAGTACGTCACCATCAAGGAAAAGGCCAAGACGCTCGCCGAGATCAAGAAGGCGGCGAAGCAGTCGTCGCGCGTCCTGATCGCGACCGATCCGGACCGCGAGGGCGAGGCTATCGCGTGGCACGTCGCGTCGCAGCTCGGCAACGGTGGCAGGGTCAGCCGCGTGCTGTTCCACGAAATCACCAAGGACGCAGTGGCGCAGGCGATCGCCCATCCCCTTGAGATCGACCAGCACAAAGTGGACGCGCAGCAGGCGCGGCGCATCCTCGATCGCCTGGTGGGCTATAAAGCGTCGCCGCTGCTCTGGAAGAGCGTGAAATCGGGCCTCTCCGCCGGCCGCGTGCAGACCGTCGCGCTGCGGCTGATCTGCGAGCGCGAGGAGCAGATCCGCCAGTTCGTGCCGCAGGAGTACTGGACCATCGAGGCGGACCTCGAAAAGGACGGCCAGGCGTTCCAGGCGCGGCTGCACAAGCTCGACGGCTTGAAGCCCGAGATCAAAGACGGCACCACCGCCCGCGGCATCGCGGACGAGGTGGGCAAACTGCCGTTCAAGGTCACGAGCGTTCGCACCGGCACCCGCAAGAAGGGCGCGCCGGCGCCGTTCACCACCAGCACGCTGCAGCAGGAAGCGGCCAAGCAGCTCGGCTTCTCGGCGCGGCGCACGATGCGCGCCGCCCAGCAGCTGTACGAAGGCGTGGAGCTGGGGGACGAGGGCCCGGTGGGCCTGATCACCTACATGCGCACCGACTCGGTGCGCGTGGCGGATAGCGCCCTGGCGCAGCTGCGCGACTTCATCGCGGCGAACTACGACGCCCGCTACCTGCCCGCCGTCGCCAACCAGCACAAGAGCGGTCGCGGCGCGGCCCGGGTGCAGGACGCGCACGAAGCGGTCCGCCCCACCGACGTCACACGCCGGGCGGACGCGCTCAAGAAGGAGCTCGAGCCCGACCAGTTCAAGCTGTACCAGCTGATCTGGCGGCGCTTCGTGGCGTCGCAGATGGCGCCGTCGGAGTACGAGACCACCTCGGTGGACTTCGACCTGGGCCGGTTCCTGTTCCGCGCCACCGGCTCGCGTGTGCTGTTCGACGGCTATCGCGTGGTGTTCCTCGAGGCGCACGAAGCGGAAGACGCCAAGGATCCCGAGGATCTGGCGCCGATCCCGGCGCTCGCCGAAGGCGACGTCGCGACGCTCAAGCAGGTGGTCCCCAGCCAGCACTTCACCGAGCCGCCGCCGCGCTACAGCCAGGCGAGCCTCGTGAAGGCGCTGGAGGAGCAGGGCATCGGCCGGCCGTCCACGTACGCCAGCATCATCTCGACGCTGCAGGATCGCTGGTACGCCACCACCAAGGACCGCCGCTTCTCGCCCACGCCCCTGGGCGAGAAGGTGTGGAAGGTGATGCGCCGCTGCTTCCCCGAAGTGTTCAACGTGGGCTTCACGGCGCAGATGGAGAACGAGCTCGACAAGGTGGAAGAAGGCGATCTCGCGTGGCAGACCGTGCTGGGGGACTTCTGGGGTCCGTTCAACGCCGCGCTGGGGGCGGTGGACATCCCGTCGATCCTGCACGAAGTGCACGACCTGTCCAAGCTCGACCAGGAGCGCTGCCCGACGTGCGGCAGCCCGCTCGTTGTGCGGACGGGGCGCTTCGGGCCATTCATCGCCTGCGCCAAGTACCCCGACGAGTGCCGCTTCACCAAGCCGATCGGGCGGGACAAGGTGCCCGACAAGCCGTCGGACGAGATCTGCAAGGAGTGCGGCGCTCCGATGGTGATCAAGACGGGGCGGTTCGGCGAGTTCCTGGCGTGCACGACGTATCCCAAGTGCAAGCACACGCGCCCGGTGCCGCTGGGGATCACGTGCCCCAAGTGCGGCCAGGGCGACATCGCCGAGCGGCGCACGCGCAAGGGCCGCAACTTCTTCGGCTGCACCCGCTATCCCGACTGCGACTACTCGGTGTGGAACCGGCCCGTGCTGATTCCGTGCCCGAGCTGCGGGTTCGTGGGGATGGAAGCGAAGCAATCCAAGACGCTGGGGGCGACCCGCAAGTGCCTGAAGTGCGGACACGAGGTGCAGGTGGAGGAGCCCGCGCCGACGGAGCCCGTCGCGACCTGACCGCAGTGGTGGTGGGCGGCGGGCTCGCGGGGAGCGAAGCCGCGTGGGCGCTCGCCGAACGCGGCGTGCGCGTCACGCTGCACGAGATGCGCCCGCTCGTCCGCACTCCGGCGCACCAGACCGACGGGCTGGCCGAGCTGGTCTGCAGCAATTCCTTCAAATCGACGGAGCTGGTGACGCCGCACGGCCTGCTCAAGGCCGAGATGCGGCGCCTCGGCAGCATCGTCTTGCAGGCGGCGGACGCGGCCCGCGTGCCGGGTGGCGCCGCGCTCGCGGTCGACCGTGTGGCGTTCTCGGCCGCGGTGCAGGGGCGCATGATCGCGCATCCCAACATCACGCTGGTGCGGGGCGAGGTGACGGCACTGCCGTCGCCCGGCGTGGTCGCGACGGGCCCACTCACCTCCGCCGCGTTGAGCGACGTGATCGGCGCGCGGCTGGGGACGCGCGGCCTCGCCTTCTTCGACGCCATCGCGCCGATCGTGGCGGACGACTCGCTCGATCAGGCGCGGCTGTATCGCGCATCGCGCTACGGCAAGGGCGCGGGCGACGACTATCTCAACGCCCCGCTCACGGCCGAGCAGTACAACGCCTTCGTGGCGGCGCTGCTCGCGGGGGACCAGTACCAGCCTAATCACGAGTTCGACCAGGTGCAGTATTTCGAGGGCTGCCTGCCCATCGAAGAGATGGCGCGCCGCGGGCCCGAGACGCTGCGTTTCGGTCCGATGAAGCCCATCGGCCTGGCGGACCCGCGCACCGGCAGGGAGCCGTACGCGGTGGTGCAGCTACGCCAGGAAGACAAAGCGGGCCAGATGTGGAACCTGGTGGGCTTCCAGACGCGGCTCCGGAGCGCCGAGCAGAAACGCGTGCTGCAGACCATTCCCGGGCTCGAGCACGCCGAGTTCCTGCGCTATGGCTCGATCCACCGCAATTCCTACGTCAATGCGCCGGCGGCGCTCAGCGCACACTTGGCGGTGAAAGACGATCCGGCTCTGTTGTTCGCGGGGCAGCTGACGGGCGTCGAGGGTTACACCGAGTCGGCCGCGACGGGCATTCTCGCCGGCATCAATCTGGCGCGCTTGCTCGCGGGCGACGCCCCGTTGCTGCCCCCGCCCACGACGATGCTCGGCGCCCTGTACCGCTACCTGCGGGAGGCGGACCCGGCGCACTTCCAGCCGATGAACGCGAACTTCGGGCTGCTCGAGCCGCTGGATCCGCCGGTGAAGGACCGCGCCAAGAAGCGCGCGGGATTAGTAGCGCGGGCGCTGGCGGATTTCGACAGCTTCGCGGCGAGCATCGGGGTAGGAGTCGCCGCGTGAAGGAGATCGACGATTTCGCCGCGTTCCTCGGGAAGGAGCGCAACGACTCGCCGCATACGGTGAAGGCGTATACGCGTGACGTGTCCGAGTTCGCCGACTTCTGCGCGCGCTTCTACGGCGGTAGCTGGACCTGGGCCGGCGTCGACCGCCTCGCGATCCGCGGCTTCCTCGGCTCACTGCAGCACCGCGGCCTCGCCAAGCGGTCGATCGCGCGGGCGCTGTCGGCGCTGCGGACGTTCTACCGCTTCCTGAACGTCACGCAGGGCAGCGAGGTGAATCCCGCGAAGGCAGCCCGTACCCCCAAGCTCGAGAAACCATTGCCCGCGTTTCTGGACCGCGCCGAGATCGAGCAGTTGTTCGCCGACGCGGAGCGGCGCGCCGCCGCTGGCGGCTTCCGCGAGGCGCGTGACCTCGCGATGCTGGAGCTGTTCTACTCGACCGGCATGCGCCTGTCCGAGCTGGCGGGCCTGAACGATCAGGATCTGGACCTCGTGGGCGACCAGGTGAAAGTGCGCGGCAAGGGCAAGAAGGAGCGGTTGCTGCCGGTCGGCGGGCACGCGGGCCGCGCGCTGCGCGCCTACTTCCGCCGCCGCGACGGGCTGCTGGGCGCAATCGGTGGCGACCGCCGCGCGGTGTTCCTGAACCAGCGCGGCAAGCGTATCACCGCGCGCGGCGTGCAGCTCGCGGTCAAGCAGGCGCTGAGCGGGCTTGCCCGCGGCCGCGACCTGCACGTCCACTCGCTGCGCCATTCGTTCGCCACGCACCTGCTGGACGCCGGCGCCGACCTGCGGGCCGTGCAGGAATTACTGGGCCACTCTTCGCTCAGCACCACGCAGGTGTATACTCATACGTCCGTGGAGCGCCTGAAACAGGTGTACACGCAGGCGCATCCGCGGGCCTGAGCGGGAACCCAAGGGACAACGGAGTCGTTCTGGTGCCGATGCGCGCGACGACAATTCTCTCCGTCCGCCGGGACGGCCGCGTCGCCATGGGCGGCGACGGCCAGGTCACGGTGGGCGAGACCGTCATGAAGGCCAACGCGACCAAAGTGCGGACCCTCAAGGGCGGCAAGATCCTGGCGGGCTTCGCCGGGGCCGCGGCCGACGCCTTCACGCTGTTCGAGAAGTTCGAGGAGAAGCTGGAGCGCTACCCCGGCAATCTGCCGCGCGCGGCGGTCGAGCTGGCCAAGGATTGGCGCTCCGATCGCGTGCTGCGGCGGCTGGACGCGCTGCTCGCCGTGGCTGACAAGGAGCACGGTCTGGTGGTGAGCGGGTCGGGTGAGCTGATCGAGCCGGACGACGGCATTCTGGCCATCGGCTCCGGCGGAAGCTACGCGCTGGCCGCCGCCCGCGCCCTGCTGGCCGACACCAAGCTCGGGCCCAAGGACATCGTGGAGCGCGCGCTCAAAATCACCGCCGACATCTGCATTTATACCAACGACCACATCACGGTGCTCGAGCTGTGACCAAGCCCGGCGTGACGCGCAAAGACCCGCCCCCGCCGCCGAACACCGTCCCCGTGGCCGAAGAGGCGCTGCCGTGGCTTGAGGAGCTGCCGCCCAAGAAGATCGTGGCGGAGCTGGACCGCTACATCGTGGGCCAGGACGCGGCCAAGAAGGCCGTGGCGATCGCGGTGCGCAACCGCTGGCGGCGCTCGCAGGCCCCCGACGACATCCGCGACGAGATCGTCCCCAACAACATCATCATGATCGGCCCGACCGGCGTGGGGAAGACGGAGATCGCGCGGCGCCTGGCGCGGCTCGCCGGCGCGCCGTTCCTGAAGGTCGAGGCGTCGAAGTTCACCGAAGTGGGCTACGTCGGCCGCGACGTCGAGTCGATGATCCGCGAGCTGGTGGACGTCGCGATCAACATGGTGCGCGAGGAGCGCGAGGACGAGGTCTACACCGTGGCCGAAGCGCGGGCGGAGGAGCGGCTGCTCGACATCCTCCTACCACCCCTACCGTCTCCTGCCGCCCCGGCGGCGGAGCGGGGTGGCGGGGAGAAAGCCCCCGACCGCCCCTTGTTCGTCGTGTCGTCCAAGGGCGACGTCACGCCCAAGGCGATCGAGGCCGACGCTGAGGCGCAGGAGCGCCGCCGCCGCACGCGCGAGAAGCTGCGGCAGCAGCTCAAGGACGGCCAGATGGAAGAGCGCGACGTCGAGATCGAGATCCAGCAGCAGAACTTCCCGCCGCTCGAGTTCTTGCAGCCGCCCCAGGGGATGGAGGGGCCCGAGTTCAACATCACCGAGTGGATGCAGGAGATGCTGCCGAAGAAGAAAAAGCGGCGCACCGTGCACGTCCACGAGGCGCGCCGCATCCTGATCGACGAGGAATTGAAGAAGCTGGTCGACATGGACGACGTGGTGAACGAAGCCCTGGACCGGGTGGAGAATCACGGCGTCGTCTTCATCGACGAGTTGGACAAGATCGCGGGCGAGCGCGGCACGCAGGGGCCGGACGTGTCGCGCGAGGGCGTGCAGCGCGACCTACTGCCGATCGTCGAGGGCTCGACCGTGCAGACGCGCTACGGGTTCGTGCGCACCGACCATATCCTGTTCATCGCCGCCGGCGCCTTCCACGTGGCGAAGCCGTCGGATCTGATCCCCGAGCTGCAGGGCCGCTTCCCGATCCGCGTCGAGCTGCAGCCGCTCACGGAGCAGGACTTCGTGCGCATCATGACGGAGCCCGAGAACGCGCTCACCAAGCAGTACGCGGCGCTGTGCGCGGCCGAAGGCGCGACGCTCGAGTTCACCGCCGACGGCATCGCCGAGATCGCGCGCATCGCCGCCAAGGTCAACGAGCGGCTCGAGAACATCGGCGCGCGCCGGCTGCACACCGTGCTCACCACGCTGCTCGAGGAAGTGTTGTTCGAGCTGCCCGACTATCCCATCAAGCGCATCGTGTTCGACGCCAAGGCGGTGCAGGAGCGCCTGCTGCGGATCGTCGAAGACGAAGATCTGCGGAAGTACATCCTCTAGGTCTCCTTATACTTGGCGCAGCTTCCACCGTCCGCGCCGGAAGAGCAATACCGCCACGACCGCGAGCGTCGAGTTGGCGACCGTGATCGCGATGAACACCCCTTCGGCCCCGAACACCCCCGTCCGCGCCAGCATGTAGGCGAGCGGGATCTCCCACAGCCAGTAGCAGCCGAGATTGATCCAGGTGGGCGTCCACGTGTCGCCCGCGCCGTTGAACGCCTGCGTCAGCACGAAGCCCACTGCGTAGAACACGAAGCCGTAGCTCATGGTGCGCAGGCCGAGCGCTCCCGTGGTAAGGGCCGTGGATTCTTGCGTAAACACGCCGACGATGGGATAGGCGAACACGATGAACAGCAGGCCGAGGATGCCGAGGAACACCAGGTTGTAGCCTGCGGCGAGCCACGCTGCGCGCTCGGCGCGGTCGGGTTTGCCGGCGCCCAGGGACTGGCCCACCATCGTCGCCGCCGCGTTGGCGAGGCCGAAGGACGGCAGCAGCGCGAAGATCAGGATGCGGATCGCGATCGTATAGCCCGCCAGGACGCTCGAGCCGAACGTGGACACGATGCGCGTCAGCCCGATGTAGCTCGCCGTGCCCACCAGAAACTGGAACGTGGCCGAGCCCGAGAGCCGCAGTAGCGTGGCCATGACGGCGGGGCGCAGCGCCAGATGGATGCGGCGCACCGCTACGCGGGCATCGCCGCGGGTGAGGCGATAGACCTGGTACAGCACGCCCGTGCCGCGGCCGATCGTGGTGGCGAGCGCGGCGCCGGTGACACCCATGCGGGGGAACGGCCCCAGGCCGAATATCAGACAGGGGCCGAGCAGGATGTTGATGGCGTTGGCCTGCCACAGGACGCGCATGGCGATCGCCGGGTCGCCCGCGCCGCGGAAGATCGCGTTGATCAGGAAGAGCAACATCACGGTGGCGCTGCCGCCGAGCATCAGGCGCGTGTAGCCTGAACCCAGCGCGATCACTTCGGGCGACGCACCCATCACGCCGAGCAGCCGCGGCGCGAGCGTGATGCCGATCCCGGCGACCACGGCGGCGACGCCTAACCCCAGCGCGATGCCCTGCACGGCGGCTTCGGAGGCGGCGTCGGGATTTTTCTCCCCGATGCGGCGCGCCACGACCGCGATCACGCCCATCGACAGGCCCATCGCCGCCGTGTAGGCTAGGGTCATCATCGATTCGGTGAGGCCGACGGTGGCGACCGCGTTGGGTCCGAGACGCGACACCCAGAACACGTCCACGATGGCGAAGATCGACTCCATCGCCATCTCGAGGACCATGGGGACCGCGAGCAGCACGATCCCCCGGCCGAGCGAGCCCGCAGTGTAATCGTGCGGGATGCCGCGGATCGAGTCTTTGACGACCGTCCACCAATTGCCGGTCGACGGTGACGTCGTCGCCAGCGTTTCTTCGGTCATTTCGTTCGCCTTTGAGGGTTGCCGCGTTCGGCCAAGCCAGGTAAAATCAGCAGTTCGTTCCTGTCAGATTGACCTACGCCCCGGAAGCCATGCCCAAGCGTGACTTTCTCGCCATCACCGACTTCACGCGCGACGAGATCGTCAAGCTGTTCGACCTCGCCCGGCGCATGAAGGCGGGACAGTACCGCGAGACGCCCCTGTCGGGCAAGACGCTGGCCATGATCTTCGCCAAGTCGAGCACCCGTACCCGCGTCTCCTTCGAGGTCGGCACCTACCAGCTCGGCGGCCACGCGCTGTTCTTGTCCTCGCGCGACATCCAGATCGGCCGCGGCGAGCCCATCCCCGACACCGCCCGCGTGCTGTCGCGCTATGTGTCGGGCATCATGATCCGCACGTTCGACCACCAGGAAGTGGTGGACCTGGCGCGCCACGCCACCATCCCGGTGATCAACGGCCTCACCGACCTGTCGCATCCCTGCCAGGTCCTGGCCGACCTGTTCACCGTGCGCGAGGCGCTGGGCGGCTGGGAGGGCAAGCGCATCGCCTGGGTGGGCGACGGCAACAACATGGCTAACAGCTGGCTCGAGGCCGCGGCGGTCTTGGGCTTCGAGCTGCGGCTGGCGTGCCCCGAAGGCTTCGAGCCCAACCGCGCCATTTTCGAACAGGCCGCCGCCAAGACCAAGGTCACGATGACCGAAGTGCCCGACGAAGCCGTCGCGGGCGCCGACGTCGTGAACACCGACGTGTGGGCCTCGATGGGCCAGGAAACCGAGGCCGAAGCACGCCGCAACGCGTTCAAGGGCTACACGGTGGACGCCGAGCTGATGGCGCTGGCCAATCCGCAGGCGATTTTCCTGCACTGCCTGCCGGCCCACCGGGGCGAAGAAGTGACGGCCGACGTGATCGAGGGACCGCGCTCGCGCGTGTGGGATGAAGCCGAGAACCGCCTGCACGTGCAAAAGGCGCTGCTGGCCACTCTGATGGGGCACTAGATGACCGAAACAGATCTCAAGAAAACGCCGCTGTACGAGATCCACGTCTCGCTGGGCGCGAAGATCGTGGGCTTCGGCGGCTACCTGATGCCCGTGAGCTATCCGCCCGGCATCAGCGCGGAGCACGCCGCCGTCCGGACCAACGTCGGCGTGTTCGACGTGTCGCACATGGGCGAGTTCGAGATCACGGGCCCC
>WNFF01000801.1_pt1 | contig 24652 bp, 25 predicted proteins | sample 5400441 | NCBI WGS metagenome assembly WNFF01 (sample SAMN13153345, study PRJNA577476) | soil metagenome | isolation source: 120 cm saprolite under Douglas fir tree site 2 hole 3 replicate 1 | place: USA:California | collected 2015-04-18
GAATTCGTGATCATGGGAGACGCGGACGACAGCTACGATTTCGGCGCGATCTACCCATTCGTCGAGAAGCTTCGGGAGGGATGGGATCTCGCGATGGGATGTCGGCTTCCCGGCGGAGGAGGAACGATCGCTCCGGGAGCGATGCCCTGGAAACACCGGTGGCTCGGAAACCCGGTCCTCAGCGCGCTGGGACGGCTCTTCTTCCGAAGCCGGGTCACCGACTTTCACTGCGGCCTGCGCGGATTTCGCCGCGCCGCGTATCAAGCCCTGGATCTACAAACGACGGGAATGGAGTTCGCGTCCGAGATGATCGTCAAGGCGACGCTCCATGGTTTGCGAATCACAGAGATTCCGATCACCTTGCACAAGGACGGGCGCGATCGGCCCCCTCACCTGCGAAGTTGGCGCGACGGGTGGCGGCATCTGCGATTCATGTTGTTGTACAGCCCCTCCTGGCTCTTCCTCATCCCCGGCGCGGTATTGCTGGCGCTCGGGACGGTGGTCAGCGCCACCCTGGTTGGGGGAGCGGTGCACATCCACGGTATTGGGTTTGACACCAGCACCTTGCTGGTCGCCGCGATGACCGTGATTCTGGGCTATCAAGTGGTCGTCTTCGGAATCATCTCCAAGGTGTTCGCGATCAGCGAAGGCTTGAGACCGCCGGACCCGCTGCTGGATCGGGTCTGCCGCGTCGTGAACCTTGAAGTGGGAATTGCGGCCGGTCTGTTTCTGGTCCTGGGAGGGTTCGGGTCCATGCTCGGCGCGCTGCTGTATTGGCGAGGCCACGGCTACGGCGCCTTGGACTATTCGGTGAGTCAGCGAATCATTATTCCTGGTGTCACCGGGATCGTTCTCGGGCTTCAAACGATGTTCTCGAGTTTTCTATTGAGCGTTTTCGGTCTCGCCCGGAAGTAGGGCTGCTGCAGCGCACACATGAGTCGTTCAGATATCCGCAGTGACATCGATTAGCGCCGATAATTTTATAGGTCAGTGGGTGGATGGAGGAGTGTTTTTACAGCCGCGTAGTCTTCGCACCCCACTTAGTTGAGCAGCTGCTACGTGTTATCAGAGGAAGGGTGCTGGAAACAGCCGAGATCAGGCGAGGAATTGAACGCCGAACCTGGCTTCTGCTTTGCAATACCGAGCCGTGTGAGTTCCCTCTTCTGCGCCCTGGTCATCTCCGTCGCCAATTCAGCTACGCCAGTGCCGCAGGTTTCACAGACTTCCAGCCACTCAAACATCTTTGCGCTTACCTCGTTCAGAACCCAGGCCAGCTTTTCAGAGATCGCCACGTTTGATTTTGTGCAATCGCTGGAGATCATGCTCCAGCTCGAGGCCGCTCGAGGAAGAGGCAGGTGGAACGGCTGGATGGCCACCGATTGGCTACGTCTGAAAATCGCGACGATGGGCGGCTCCCATCCGGGCCTTGAATTCGGCGCCACGGCAATTTTGTCTCATGCGTGGATCAGTCCTACCATCACCGCCGAGGCAGGCCAGGCATCGGGCGATGCCTTTTCACGGAGCCGGGTACTCAACAAGAGCCCTTATCTCAACCCCACCCTGATTCGCGGCTTCAGCTACGACTACCAGGCGGCCTATCTCGGTGTCGAGTTGGGCGCGCAGAATTTTGCGATTTCTTTCAACGTCGGGATGATCCGCGCCGAAAACTCTTATCAGAACATGCAGAGCGCCGAGCTCGCTGCTTCGAATCCCGTTCCTGGAATTCAGCGCACAAGCAGCGCCCAGATCGGCCCGGCAGCCAAGTTGGCTCTCTTGATTCGAATGTAACTCTGCGCGGCGATCGTGCTATTGCCGCGGACCATGAGCGAGCTTGTGAAGGTGGAGAGCAGGGGATCGATCGCAGTGGTGACGCTGAATCGCCCGGACGTGCGAAATGCCGTCGACCGAGCGACCGCCGGCGCCCTCGCCGAGGCCTTTCGGCGCTTCGATGCCGACGAGGCGATGTCGGTTGCGGTTCTGGCTGGAGCGGGTGGATTTTTTTGCGCCGGTGCGGATCTCAAAGCAATCGCCGCCGGAGAGGAACGGTTGCTGCGACTGGAGGAGGACGGCGACGGACCGATGGGTTTCAGCCGCTTGTTGCTCTCCAAGCCGGTGATCGCTGCGGTCGAAGGCTTCGCGGTGGCGGGGGGCCTCGAGCTGGCGCTCTGGTGCGACCTGCGGGTAGCGGCGCGCGATGCGGTGTTTGGGGTCTTCTGCCGCCGCTGGGGCGTGCCATTGATGGACGGAGGCACTTTTCGGCTGGCGAGGTTGATTGGTCACAGCCGCGCGCTGGACATGATTCTCACTGGCCGCGGCGTCTCCGGCGACGAGGCGTTGACGATGGGGCTTGCCAATCGCGCGGTGGAAAAGGGGCAGGCGCTGGCGGCGGCCATCGATCTCGCCGGGGCGATCGCCGCCTTCCCCCAGAGATGTCTGCGCAGCGATCGCCTCGCGTCCTACGAGCAATGGTCGATGACGAGTGCAGAAGCTCTGCGCAACGAGTTCCATCGCGGAATGCAGGTGATCAATTCCGGCGAGACATCGGACGGTGCGGCCCGCTTCGCCGGCGGTTCTGGCCGTCACGGCACGTTCAGCTGAGACATCGAGCTGAATCGATTCCTGAGCAAGGGCGAACGAGGCGGCTTCAACGATGTCCGCGCGGTCTTCGCAGGGGGCAAAGTATGCTAGATGGACAGTGGAAGGTTGTCTTCGACATCGGGGTGCCCAACCCCCGCCAAAGTGACCGATACCGCAAGCAAGACACGGCAAGCGCCGGTGCGTCTCGCCGAGCTGCTGCCGAAAACCGGTGAACCCGAGCTCGGCCCGAACGAGATCCTCGACCGGTTCGTCACCTTCGTCTCCGGTACCGGTTTTTCGCTCTACCCCGCGCAGGAAGAAGCGATCCTCGAGCTGCTCTCCGGCAAGCACCTGATCCTCAACACTCCCACCGGTTCGGGAAAATCGCTGGTGGCGATGGCGCTCCACTTCAAATCGATGTGCGAGGGTAAAATCTCCTTCTACACCTGTCCGATCAAGGCGCTGGTGAACGAGAAGTTCTTCGCGCTGTGCGAGACGTTCGGGCCCGAGAACGTGGGAATGTTGACCGGGGACGCGACGATCAACCGCGACGCGCCGATCATTTGTTGCACCGCCGAGATTCTTTCCAACATGGCGCTGCGCAACGATCAGCCAGCCGTCGATCACATCATCATGGATGAGTTTCACTATTACGCCGACCGGGAAAGGGGCGTCGCCTGGCAGGTTCCACTCCTCGCTCTCAATCGCAGCACCTTTCTTCTGATGTCCGCGACGTTGGGCGACATGACCGCGATCGAAGAGAGTCTCCGGCAGCTCACCGGGCGGGAAGTGGCGGTCATTCGCAGCTCTGAGCGGCCGGTACCTTTGGACTACGAGTACCGCGAAACCCCCCTCCACGAGACGCTCGAGCATTTGCTGACTGAAAGGAAGTACCCCGTTTATCTGGTCAACTTCACCCAGCGCGCCGCCGCCGAGCAGGCGCAAAATCTGTTGAGCGTCAACTTCTGCAGCGCGGACGAGAAGGAGCAGATTCGCGCGGCGCTGCTCGGCGCCCGATTCGATACGCCCTACGGGAAAGAATTCCAGAAGCTCTTGCGTCACGGTCTGGGGCTGCATCACGCGGGGCTTTTGCCCAGATACCGTCTCTGGGTGGAGAAGCTGGCCCAGTCCGGTCTGCTTAAAGTCATCAGTGGAACGGATACGCTCGGCGTCGGGGTCAACATTCCGATTCGGACCGTCCTCTTCACCCAGCTGTGCAAGTACGACGGAGAAAAAGTCGGAATTCTCAGCGTGCGAGACTTTCAGCAGATCGCCGGGCGGGCGGGCCGGAAGGGATTTGACGACAAAGGCAGCGTCGTGGCCCAAGCTCCCGAGCACGTGATCGAGAACATCCGCATTGCTCAGCGGGTGGCCTCGGGCAAGAAAATGGTGAAGAAACAACCTCCGCCCAAAGGCTTTGTCGCCTGGGACCGGAACACCTTTCAAAGACTGATCAGCCAGCCTCCGGAACCACTGCAATCGCGGTTCGAAGTTACCCATGGCCTGCTATTGAATTTGTTGCAGAGCACCGGCGAAAAAGGCGGCGGCGGGGGCTATCGGCGACTGGTGAGCTTGATCGGACGATCGCACGGGCGGGACTATGATCGCCGGCAGCGATTGAAGACGGCGGCGGTGCGCTTCCGCACCCTTCGCGGCGCCGGTTTGGTGAATGTCATTCGAGCGGGAGGGGGCCAATCGGCTCGGGTCGAGGTGAGCCCAGGCCTGCAGTGGGATTTTTCGTTGAATCACACGCTCTCCCTCTATCTGCTTGCCGCCCTGGGAGGCCTCGATGCCACCGTGGAAACCCACGCCCTGGACATGCTTTCCCTGGTCGAATCGATCCTCGAAAATCCCGATGTGGTGCTCTACAACCAGCTTCGCCGGCTCAAGGACCAGAAGATCGCCGAGCTCAAGGCGCAAGGCATGGAATACGAGGAGCGAATGATCGAGCTGGAGAAGCTCGAATGGCCCAAGCCGCTCCGGGAATTCATCTATCTGAGCTTCAATGAATTTGCGCAAAAACACCCCTGGGTCGGCGAGGAGAACATTCGGCCCAAGTCGGTGGCCCGGGAGATGGTGGAGCGGTTCTGTTCGTTCAATGATTACGTTCGCGACTATGGCCTGCAGCGCAGCGAGGGGGTGCTGCTTCGCTATCTGGGACAGGTCTACAAGACGTTGGTGCAGACGATCCCCGAGCCGCTCAAGACCGAGCCGCTCGATGACATCATTGTCTATTTCAGGGCGATGATTCGCCAGGTCGATTCCAGTCTCCTCGAAGAGTGGGAAAGCCTCAAACATCCTCTTCAAGCCCGGCCCGAGGAGCGCCTGGCGAAGGCAGAGGCGCCTTTTGACCCTTCGGCGGATCCGAAGGCGTTCCGGGCGCGCTTGAGGATCGAGTTGCATCGACTCGTCGGCGCCCTCGCCTTGAGGAACCATGAGGAGGCTGCGGCTTCGATTCATCAGCCGGAGCACGATTGGACGCCGGAGCAACTGGCGGCGGAAATGGAGCCCTACTGGCGCGAGCACTCGGGCATCGATCTGACCCCCCGGTCTCGTCAGCCGGCTCACACCACGCTCAAAGCGGTGGGGCCCCGGAAATGGGAAGTGAGCCAGCGGATCCTCGATCCGGAGGGCGACGATGATTGGATGCTGGAGTGCCTGGTGGATCTCACCATCCAGCGACCGGACGAGGCGCCGTTGATCGCACTGCGGCGCATTGGCAAGTGAAGCCAGCGGGTTGCCGGCCTTGGACAGCGAGTCGGATCGCCTACTGCACGATCACGTCATCGTAGAGGGTGTAGGTGGGGTCGGTGGGATAATTGTCGTCGTGATTGATCAGGGTGAGGGTCGCGCTGTGCCCTGCCATCGATGCGATGTTCGCCGATGCCTGGACCCACACCCCGTTATTGTTGCAGGTGGGTGGCAAGACGGTAATCGTGATCGAAGTCACGTTGTCGCGAAGGGTCGCCGTCGCCCAATCATACGTAATCGTGTCCGGACAGTGCACCTGGTACCAGAGCGACAGAGTCCCGGCGGTCGGTGGCACGGTGAATGTTTGGGACAGCGCGCTCTCCGTCGAGGGGCTCGTGCTTCCCACCTGGGCGGAATAGCTCCCGGAGTGGGGCACCATCGAAATCGAACCGATTCCCGAGAGCGACCAACTCGACAGATCTCCGGTTTCGAAGTCCCCGTTGACGAGCGGACTGCCCGCGGGCACGGTGCTGACGACGACGTCATCGTAATAGGTGTAGGTGGGATCGGTGGGATAGCCGTCGTCATGGTTGCTCAGGGTGAGGGTGACGTTGTGACCGGCCATCGTCGACACGTCGGCGGTCACCTGGACCCAGAGGCCCGTGTTCGTGCAGGTCGGCGGAAGGAGCGTCACCGTGGTGAGAGTAATGTTGTCCTGGAGCGTCGCGGTCGCCCAATCGTACGTAACGGTGTCCGGGCAGACCACCTGATAGAAGAACGACAGGCTCGTCGCGGTGGCGGGCAGGTCGAACGTCTGCGAAATCGAGCTGTCTCCCGAGGGTGAGGTGCTTCCCACCTGCGCAGAGAAGCTTCCACTGTGCGAAATAGTCCCGACCACCATCGCGGTCCCGCTTGGGGTCCAACCGGTGAGATCACCCGTTTCGAAGTCTCCATTCACCACGATGCCCCCTGTGCTTCCGGTGACGATCACCGAGCCGGGCGTGGAATGCGTCGCCGAGGTTCCGGTTCCTGTCACTGAAAAATTATAGGTCGCCGGCAACGCTCCGCCGGAGACGGTGAGGGTCAAGGTCGAGCTGCCTCCGGCGGTGATCGTCGCTGGACTGAAAGTTCCGGTGATGCTCGAGGGCAAACCCGAAATCGACAGATTGATGATCTGGGCGCTTCCCGAAATGATCGCGGTGTTGACGGTGTAGCTGGTGGTGCTCCCGGGAGGGGTGCTCTGGCTGGTGGGGTTGAGCGAAATGGAGAAATCGTTGCTCACCGTGCGGGAGACGATGCAGGCGCCCGATACATTGGACCACTCCTTCTGGACCGTGTACCCAGCGATGGAGCCCTGGATGCCATTGCAGATGTCTCCAATCTCACCGTTGACCGGGTCGTACCAGGCCAACGGCCTGCCGATCACGGTGGCCAAACCAACATCCGCATCGGTAACCGTCTCGATCATTTCGTGAGAGCTCACGGAAGTGAGGTTGTTGAACGGCGTTGAGTTGCCGCATCCCACGTCGCAGCCACTTCCGGGCCCCATGTCGGGCATCACGCCGTAGAACGTGCTCGATCCGCTGCGCCGGAAGGTGCCGTGATAGGCGCAGAATCCTCCGGAGGCGCAGGACTGAGTGCCACCCATGATGATTCTGATCCCGGGCGGGAAATAGGTCATGTACACCGTGTTCGCGGTGGGAGCGGGGAGAAAGCCGCCGGAGATCTGGCTGTTCAACTCCGCCTGGATCTCGGTGTCTTGAAGGGTGGTGCCGGTGCGCGAGGGGGTGATCGTGACCGTGCCGGCCAGGGTCCCACGGCCGATCGACTGATTCGACCCAGGTCCTCCATCTTGAGCAGTGATGAAGGTGTTGTATTCGCTCAGCCAATCCATGTATGGGCTGTTGGTGACCGCGGAGTAGAACCCTCCGATCTGGCTGCGCGTCGTGGCATTGACGTTGGGCCCCCAGAAGACCACCACCGCCGCGACATTCGAGAGCACCACCCCTCCGTAGTAATTGAGGTGGTTCACATCGGCGGTATCGGACCTGGGGCCCCCGAAGAGGGGCATCGGGTGAGGATGCTCGCCGAAGATCAACTCCGCTTCGGCCAGGCCCTCGCTCGAAACCAGCGCTTTCGGTTGGTTGCTGCTGGGACCGCATGCCCACAACGCGGTAATGGCCACTACGGAGACAGCTCGGCTCATTGCCATGGAACCCCCCTTTGTTGAGGGCAGACCTACGCCCGTTTCATTCCACCGGCAACAAAAAACAGGTCGCACCCCGGGTCAAATTTGCCCCCGGAGCGACATTCAGCGGGCACCGAAAAGCGAAACCGAGAACAGCGAGCGATGGGGCGGGGTAAGCTTTTCATCGATGCGCAGTCGATGATCGCCGACGAGCTCGATATTGAAACCGAGGTCTGCTTGATCGACCCGCAACCAGCCGAGCAGTGCGGCCTGAAGCGGGTTCGCCTGCGACTCTACCGAGAATTGCTTCGGATAGCCTTGCCGCTCTGCCCGTATCCTCACGGATCGCGGCAGCAGGGCGAGGAGAATCAATGCGGCAATCAGCGCGGTCTTCATCGCAGTGCTCCTAGCGGGACAGCACCTGCTCAATGAAATCCAGAGCGCGAGAATCTCGGGATTGCCCGAGCCAGAACATCGCCGTCTTGCGCGGTTGATTTTTTCCTATCAGCTCTTTGAGCGCCTCGTCGGCGCTCGATGAGAACGCGAGGGCAAGTAGAATCAACGCCAGGTATCGCCATCCGATTCATGTTCAACCTCACTTTTCAAGCAGCTTGATCATGTAGTCTTGTGCTTCTTTGGAGTGCATCAGCGAAAGCCTCGAGACGGCGGCCTTGCGAAGTTGCGGGTCCTTTTCGCTCTGGGCGATGTCCACCAGCGCCGGCGCATTGTTCTGGAGGAACAGCGCGTTGATCACCTCGCGGCGTGGCTCCGGGCTTTTTTCGGTGCGGTAGAGGGTGAGCAGGGCAGGTCCGGTCTTGCTCGCGGGGAGCAGACCGAGCGTTTTCACTGCCTCCAAACGGAGCGCCGGGTCTTTTTCATTCTGGGCGATGGGAAGTAGATGCTCGACGTCGCCTGAAAGTGACAGTGCCCGGATAATATCCTTCTTGGATTCGCCTCCGGCTTGAGAGGAATAGAGCTCGGAAAGCTCGCGCTTCGCGCCCATCAGCCCCAGCTGCTGAATTGCCGTTGCCCGTACGTCCGCCTCCTTCTCGCTCTTCGCCGCGGCGAGGATCTTGTCGCGCTCGCCGGAGAGCATGAAGCTCTGGAGGATTTTCTTCTTCACCGGCGAGCTGGCTCCCGAATAGAGATCAGCCAGAATCTGCCGGTTCTCGGCGCCGCCCAGGATTCCGAGGTACTCGATCGCCTTGGGCTGGAGCTCCGGATGACTCTTGCCTTGGGCGATCTCGCCGAGTATTTCGCGGGCTTTGGACGACTTGCTTTGGGCGAGGACGAAAAGGGCGTGCTGCTGAAGCTTGGAAGAGGAGCTGCGTTCGAGGAATTTTCCCAGAAGCGCGATGGCCCGGTCGGGGTCCGACGACATCAAGCTGTTGATCGCCATCAGCTTCAGCTCGTCATCTGCCTGAGCATCCGCAGTGACGGCGCTGGCAGGGCTGATCGAAATCCGAAGAGCCTGGGCGTCCTTGAGCCAACGGCTCTTGGGGAAACGCGATTCTAGGTCTTCCAGGGTAGTGGTTGCCTCATCGCCGCGACCGAGCTTGTTCTGGGCGTAGGCTTTCCAGTAGAGAGCCGCGTCTTGCTGGTCCCCCGGGGTGCGCGCCGCCTCGGAAAAAAGGCGCGCCGCATCTTGCCAGGCTGAATCGTCGAGCGCTTTCATCGCGCTCTGATAGAGCTGCTGCTGCCCTGATCCCGCATCAGGCTGTGCCGCGCGGGCGGGGAGATTTCCGAGGGCGAAACTGGCGACAAGGATGAAACAGGAAAAAATGCGACGGCTGATCATATCGGTCCCTACAGTTTCCAACTTGCTTGGGTGGTGGTGATCCGGCGCTGGTCAATCTGTGCTTCGACGACCCTGATTTTGAAGAGGACGTCCTTGGACTGGATGCGTTCGGCCAGTGTCTCTCCCGGCTGGTCGGAAGGGCTGTGCTCTATTTCGACCAGCACTGGTTCCAGCTCATCGAGCACGCTGGCCATCGCTTGTTCACGGTGAGCCAGCGCGACTTGCCGATACAATCGGTTCGCGGCCACCAGAGATTCGGCCCAGAGCCGGGCCCGCTGCTCGCTGTCGGGCCCCCGGTCGGAGTGGACATACTCGAGGATCAGCATCTGCGAACGCTGAAGATGCTCTGCCACCGCGGCGAGAAGAATCCGATCTCCCGCGTCCGCGGCCAGCGCCGGAACGGCTGGCTTTCCCAGCGGGTGCCACGTTCGTCCAGCGAGAAACCCCACAGTGAGCAAGAAAAGGGCGGCCGCCGAGATCGCCCACGCGCGAGATCGGACTCGCTCGGACCAGGCGCGCCCGCGGCGATAGGCCAACCGCGGCTGCAATCGGTCCCAGACTTGAGCACCGTACGCTTCGCTTCTGTCCGGCACCCGAACCGCGGGAACCGCCTCGAGCATTCTTCGAATCTCGGCCAACTGCTCGCGGCAGACGGTGCACTCACCCAGATGCTGCTCCACCGCGGCTGGGTCTTCCCCTTCGCCGTAAAAATGGAGGACGAGCTCCTCCTCTTCGAGATGGCTCATTGGATCGACCCTTTGCGCTCGACAACGGGCGTCAGGGCGGCCCGGAGTTTCTTCACCGCTCGAAAAATGCTCTGTCGAATCGCCGGGCCGGAGGTCGCGAGGAGCTGTCCAATTTCGGTGGTATTCATCTGCTCGTAGTGTCTGAGGACGAAGGCGGCCCGCTCCTGCTCGGTCATCTCCTCCAATGTCCGCTGGACGATCCGCCCGAGTTGCGCATGAAAAATCCGGTGCTCGGGATTCGCGGCGCCCAGGTCCGATGTCTCTCCATCTCCATCCAGCGCAGGGGCCAGAGCGGCATCGCGCCGGCGCCGCGAACGCAATTGGTCGAGGGCGCAATTGGCGGCGATCCGGGTGAGCCAGGTGGAAAAGTTCGAACGCGCCTCAAAGCTTCCAAGCATCCGGTGGGCTTTCAGAAAGGTCTCTTGCACGATGTCTTCGGCGTCCTGTTCATTGCCGGTGATGCGGTAAGCAAGGCGGAAAATCTGAACGCTGTGGCGGCACACCAACTCGCGGAAAAGGTGGCCTTCTCCGGATTGGATTCGCGCGACAAGGGCCGAATCGTTCACCTCCATTCAGCCTATTAGACGCCGCTGCCTCCAGGCCGTTAGCAAGTTCTTTCCAGGGCGCGGGGGCCCCTGGGAGCTGCCACCAGCGCAAGCGGGTTGCCATCGTTTCCCGACCCTGGCTAACTCCCCGGCCGGAGACCTAATGACTCAAAATGCCATCAAGCTGTCGAAGGTGGGGGTGATCATGCTCGGGTGCGCGATCTCAAGAAATCGGTCGCATTTTATCGCGATCAGCTTGGATTGACGCGCTCGCCCTGCGTCAAGTCGAGGGCCTGGGGGAGGGAGACGAGCGCCGAACCGAAGTCGTCTTTGCGGTCGATGACGCGCAGGCGGCCTACCAATCCTTGAAGGCGCGAGGAGTGAAATTCCGGGTGGAACCCCGGCCGGTGACGGGGGACCAGTACGCGGCCGACTTTCGCGACCCGGACAACCACGTGCTCTCGATCTTCGGGCCGATCTCAACTTCCCCGCGCTCCTGATCGGCGAAGGGTCGTCTAAAGCAGGACCAGGCGCACACTGTTGACCGCTCCATTTCTGGCAGATGGGGCGAGGTTCGACTCTGCAGTGATCTGGCGTAGGATGAGAGTGATCCAGCGCTTCGACCATGGAACCGCGACCACCCTCCACTCCAAGTCGCCTCAAGTTGGAAGACTTGCTCTTGCGCCACGGCGCGATCACCTCGGAGCATCTCGAGCAGGCGCAGCAAGAGCAAAAGAAGTGGGGAGGAGAGATCGGACGGATCATGGTTGATCTGGGTTTCATCTCCGAGCAACTCCTGGTCAGGGCCGTGGCGCACGAACACAGCATTCCCATGGCCGACCCGGAGAACGAAGCACTGTCAGTGGACATCGTCACCACCTTGGGGGTCCAACTGTGTGAGCGCTTCGGTGTGATTGCGGTCTCTGGCGATCTGAAAAAGAAGACTCTGCGCGTCGCCACCTCGAACCCGACCAACACCGCCGACCTCAAACAGATCGCAAGCATCTCTGGCTTTCGCATCGAGCCGGCAGTCGCCACCGAAGAGTCCATTACAAAAGCAATCCGCAAGTACTATTACGGAGAGGGAACAGGGCTTCCCCAAAGCCCCCCCAAGGGGGTCGCCACTTCGCGGAAACCGGTCGGCGAGCTGGAGAACCTGATCGCACGGATCGAGCGGCTCGAACAGGTGTTCCGCCCGCTCAAAGAACAGATTTATCAGCCTCTCACCAATCCCCATTTCGCCGCCCTCACCAGTCGGGTGGAGAAATTGGAACAGTTCACCGCCCAGCATCTGGTTGCGCTGTCCGCGCTGGTGGATCTGCTCGTGGAAAAAGGCGTGATCCATCGGACGGACTACGCCCAGGCGATGAAGCGAAGGTCCAAGACGTAAGCTGCCGGGACCAAAATCCGGGCCTCGCCATGCGCTTCCAGACTCGCGGTTTTCCGCGAAGCCGGCGTTCATCTTGTTAGAGTAGCCCTCACTCGCGAGGAGAGTGTCGATGCGCCAATTTTTCAAATGGTTGTTTCGTTTGGCATTGCTGCTGATCGTGCTGGGCGGAGCGCTGGTGGTGCAGACCCTCTATTTCAAGCCCCTCCGGATCGACTGGTTCTACGGTCGGGTCTTTGGCGAATTCGCGCTCCAGAGCCCCGAGCTGTTGAGCACGCTGCGGATTTTGCCGCCCGCGCTCGATTTCTACAGCAACAAGCTCGACGACGCCTCGCCCGAGCACGAAGCCAAGCTGGCCGCGCTGGTCAAAGACAACTATGCGACGCTCCAGCGCTACGATCGAAACGGCCTCGACCGGGAAGGAAGGCTTTCATACGACGTGCTTGGGTATTTCCTCGGCATCCAGGCGGAGGGGGATCGCTTCCGGTTCTACGACTTTCCGGTGAACCAGATGTTTGGCGTTCAGGCGAGGCTGCCCGAGTTCATGATCCAGGTGCACCAGGTGACCAGCGAGCGCGAGGCAAAGCGCTACCTGGAAAGACTCGACAGGTTCCCGCAGAAGTTCTCCCAGGTGATCGAAGGCCTCAAGTTGCGAGAGGCCAAGGGGATTATCCCGCCGAAATTTACGGTAGAGAAGGTCCTCCTCCAGATGAACGACTTCGCCGCCAAGCGGGGGAAGGAGAGTCCGATGTACTCGAGCTTCAAGGAAAAGCTCGACAAGATCCCATCCGAGAAGATGGACGCCGCCACTCGGGCGGAGCTGCTCGCCCGCGCCGAGGCGAGCATCGACAAGCAGGTCTATTCGGCCTACCGCCAGCTGATCGATTACTTCAACGCGCTCTTGCCCAAGGCGCAGGGCAACCACGGCGTTTGGCACCTGCCGGATGGCGATGCCTATTACGCGTGGTGCGTGAAGATGCACACCACCACCGAAATGACCCCGCAGCAGCTTCACCAGCTCGGCCTGTCCGAAGTGGCGCGGATCGCTTCCCAGATGGATGCCATCTTGAAAGGCAAGGGCCTCAGCGAGGGGAGCATTGGCAAACGGGTGCAGGCGTTGGCCGCCGACCCGGCTCAGGTCTATCCCAACACGCCAGACGGCAAGGCGGCGATGATCGCAAGGTACCAGGCGATCCTCGACGAGGTGAACGCGGGGCTGGGTGATGCCTTCCACGTCAGGCCCAAGCTCGGCGTGGTGGTGAAGCCGGTCCCGGAGTTTTCGCAGGCCACCGCTCCCGGCGCGTACTATCAACCCGGCTCGTTCGATGGCTCACGCCCGGGCATGTTCTTTGCGAACATGCGAGATCCCGGCGAAACCCCCAAATTCGCGATGCGCACCCTCGCGTATCACGAGGGAATCCCGGGACATCATTTTCAATTGAGCTTGCAGCAGGAGCTCAAGGGAGTGCCTTTCTTCCGGCGCGTGCTGCCATTCACCGCCTACGCCGAAGGCTGGGCGCTCTACGCCGAGAGGTTGGCGTGGGAGCTGGGCTTCGAAAAGGACCCGCTCGACGATCTCGGCCGGTTGCGCGACGAGATGTTGCGCGCGGTGCGCCTGGTGGTCGACACCGGAATTCACTTCAAGCGCTGGAGCCGCGAGCAGTCCATCGCCTACATGACCGAGCAGACCGGAATGGCGGAAGGCGACGTCGTCGCCGAGATCGAGCGTTACTTCGTCGCTCCCGGTCAGGCACTGGCCTACAAAGCCGGGATGCTCAAGATCCTCGAGCTTCGCGAGCGCGCCCAGAAAGCACTCGGCCCGCGTTTCAAGTTGAGCGAGTTCCATGACCAGGTTCTGATGCACGGCTCGCTGCCGCTCTCTCTGCTCGAGCGCGTCGTCAATGATTGGATTGCGGAGCGCAAGGCGCAATCCTGAGCCGCTCCAGGCACCCGTTCGATCCGGCGGCGGCGCGGGGGAAGGCGGCCCCGGATTTCAGCCGGGTGACGCGGCTGATATTTTGTACTCGTTCGAGGTGAGCCGGTAGGAGCGGTGCTGCAGTCCAGTGGGGGGGTAGAGCTCGTCATGGGTGTAACGAAAGCCCAGCTTCTCGAGGACGCGCCTGGAGCCAAAGTTCTGTGGGTGGTGTCCGGCGAAGAGTGCAGCCGCGCCCAGGGGCCCGAAGGCATGGTCGATGACCGCGCGGGCAGCTTCGGTCGCCACTCCCTTGCCCCATTGCCCGGCGTGAAGCTGGAAGCCCAGCTCGAAGATCCCGGCCGAAAGATCGTAAGGCTTCAAGCCACAGCAGCCCAGGTGCTCGCCGCCGTCCTTGAAGAAGATCGGCCAATACTGCACGCCGTATTGGCGCTGCCGCGCGAGCTCCGTCTCCAGACGCTCGCGCACCTGGTTCTCGCTGAAAGGGCCGCCAATCAACGCGCTCACCCGGGCGTCGCCCCACAGTGCCAGCGCCAGCGGCCAATCCCGCGCGAGCCACGTCCGGAAAACGAGGCGCCCGGTCGAAGGTGGAAGGTTGTCAGTCGGAATGCGGCCCTCTCTTCGCGCGCGCCGCTCGCAGCCGCCGTGCCGCGAGATAGACCACCACCGCGGCGTTGACAAGCAGGATGCAGATCTTCAGCCAACCGGGTTTTCGCTGCAGCGAGAGCGTCTCCGGGACAAGAAGGGCGGTGAGTCCCACGACCACCAGCCATTCGCCCCAGGCCTTTCCGATCAGGAGGAGAATCGCTTCCAGACCCGTGGTGATCGCATCGAGCCAGGCGAGCACCGCCCCCCAACGAAAGATGCGGGTGGACAGATGGTGCTCGATCCAGTCTCCGAGGCGGGCCCAGAGCGAGCTTGCCGTCGAAAGCTGGTCAGCGATCTGCTCCGCCAGCTGGAGGGCGAAGCGAGGCGCAACGGTGAGCCAGATCGCCAGCGCCAGCATCACCGGCAGTTTCGCCAGCTTGTAGCCGATGATCAGCTTGAGCCCAAGGGTGCGCGGCGCCGGCTCCTGGCGCGCAGTCTCCAGATCCGCCTGCTGCCTCCCAACGACCGGGGTGTGCCGCATTCCTCGGCGTCCTCAGGGGGTGAAAACCTGTTTGAATGTGGCGAGCATCGCCGCCCAGGATTTCTTGTCGGCGTCTGCGTTGTAGGCAAGGGCGTCCATTCCAGCTTTGCCGGCGTCCGGATTGGTGAAGCCGTGCTTCGCTCCGGGATAGGTGATGATCTCGAACTTTGCGCCCGCGTCCGTCATTTCTTTCCGGAAGGCTTCCACCTGATCGGCGGTGACCATCGGGTCGGCCTCACCGGTCATCACCAGGATGCGAGGCTTGACGGTTCCGGGTTTGGCCGGATTGTCCGTCTTGAGCGCTCCGTGGAATGTCGCCACCGCCTGGAGGTCGGCGCCCTTCCGGGCCTCGGTGAGGAACCACCCCGCCGCCGAAGCAGTAGCCGATCGCACCGATCTTACTCGCATCGACCTGAGGGCTTGCCTTCAGTATTTCGAGCGCGGCGTTGAAGCGGGCGTCCACTGTTTTGGGATCTTTGGTGGCCTCGGCCGCGAAAGCCTGAGCGTCCTTGGGATGAGTGGTCACTTTGCCTTTGCCGTACATATCCAGCGCGAAGGCGACGTAGCCTGCCTTGGCAAGCCGCAACGCCTGATTGCGCGCGTGCTCGTTGTTGCCCCACCACTCGTGGACGACCAGTATTCCCGGTTTTTTTCCTTTCGCCGCGTCGTCCCAGGCGAGAAGTCCCTGCAATGGTGTATCGCCTGGCTTGTAATCGACGACCCTTGATTTCACTTCGGCGCCGGCGGCCGACGTCAGACAGAAAAGCGCGGCGACCATCCCGTAGGTCTTCATCGTGTTCTCCTCTAAGGGCTGATGTTCAATTAAAGCGACTGTTTAGCGCGATGGCCCGAGGAAAGCTGCCGGATTCGGACGGCAACCGGAATGTGTGGACGGCTCCGTTTCCAGGGTCTGCCTTGTCACGAGCGTGACACGCGGATGGGGACATTCCCTGGTTTCCACCTCGCAGAGCAACCGAGCACGCGCCCGAACGACAGAGGGTATGGCGTTAGGCGTTGAATGGAGGTAGACCGCATGCCCCGGCTGCGTTGAAACAACTGTAGAAGGTCGGAGTGGGGCGACTGCTCAGAACAACCAACTGGCTCGAGGAATCTTCCGATGAAGCGGTTTTGGGTTTGCGCGTCTTTCCTGGCCCCGGTGATTGTGGCTTGTGGGGGACCACCGACGTACGAGCATTCTCCTTTCACGGTCAATGTTTCACCGGACAGCGCGATCGTCGATCTCAACAGCACGAAGCGATTTAGCGCGACGGTGATGAACGGCGGCTCCGTGAGCTCCGTTCAGTCCGTCGAATGGAGTCTTTCTGGAAGGGGCTGCAGCGGAATTAGCTGCGGCAGCATCAGCGCCACCGGCCTTTACACCGCGCCGGACACACAGCTTGCCGAGAACAGCCCGGTGACGGTGAAAGCGGTTGCTCTGGCGGATAGCAACGCGTCCGGTGAGGCAAGTGTGACGCTCAACTCCAACGTTGCCGTCCTCGTCCAGCCGGCCACTCACTTTGTAGCGATCGGGGGGAACTTCCGGGTCACCGCACAAGTCAGCGGCTCCACGAATAGAGAAGTTGCCTGGTCGGTGTCGGGCCACTGCCTGGGAGCCGATTGCGGCACGGTCGACGCAAACGGGTTGTACACCGCCCCGGCAGTGCCTCCCAGTCCTCCCCGGGTATCGGTCAAAGCGACGGCCCGCGCAGATGTCAGTCGATCCGCCACCTCGAATCTGACCATCACTTCGACGAGCATGGGCGGAGACGGTCAGTAGTTTTGAGCTCACCCGGAGGGTTCCCATGAAGAAGATCGTATTGTTGTCAGCGTCGTTGTCGCTTGTTTTTGCCTCGTTGGCGTTCGCCGATCCGGTGGACAACCCCGGGGACTTCACCCTCGACTTCGACGCCGGGAGGATCAAGATCGGAAGTCTGGATCCGAGCGATTTCGCCGGGGTGTCGTTCGCCGGCACGGTGCTCGATACCGCGGGGAACATCTCCGCGAGCGTCGCGGTATCAGACATCACCATTTCGGGAACTCCCCTGGGCGATGTCACCCTGCATTTTGTTTCCTTGTCCGATGTGGTGGGCTCGCTCGACGCGCTGACCGGGTTGACGACGTTGTCGGTTTCTCTGCAGATGTTCCTGGTCAATCCGAACTTCCCTCCCGAGTGCCGCATCGACCAGATGGATATTGCGCTCACCGCGGACATCGACGGAACTCTGACCGGAATTCTGTACGACATGACCGATGGCACCGCCACCTACGTGAACAATTCCTTCTCCGTCCCCACGACGACCGGCTGCGGCTTCGTTTTTGGCCCTTTGATCGACTCATATGCCGGTCTTCCCGCGGGCCCCGGGGTGAACTGGATCGACAATCTCCACGGTACGTTCTCGACCGTCTTCACCGGCAGCTAGAGCACAGCTAGAGCTCAGTTCCCCAAGCGCCTGAGCGGTAAGCGCGCCTCAGGCCTTGCCTGAAGGCCGTTTTGTTCGTCTGGTTTCAGTACCTTCCAAGAAGGCGCACCGGAAATAGATCCGGAGCCCTCTCCATTCGTTTTCAGTGGATAGGGAGAAATCAATGCGAACTTCTGCCGCCATTGCCACAGCGATCTTATTTGGATGCACCGCCGCCAGACCTGTTCAAGCAGCCGAGAATCAGGCGTACTCGCGCCTCTATTCGGTCGAGGTGGTAGATGAAAGCGGAACCGCTCTACCAACCTTCGAGCACCTGGGTCGGGCCTACGTGCTGGGCACGCTGGGACAGCGCTACCTGGTGCGGGTGACAAACCGTTCCGGCCAACGGGTCGAGGTGGTGACCTCCGTAGACGGACGCGATGCCCTCGATGGACGACCCGCGGCCTGGAGCAAACGGGGTTACATCGTGGATGCCTACAGTGGCTTGACCATCGACGGCTTTCGATTGAACCAGGAGGAGGTGGCGGCGTTCCGGTTCAGTTCCGTCCCCCGGTCGTACGCCGCGCAGACGGGGAGTACCCGCGACGTGGGCGTGATCGGGGTCGCGGTGTTTCCCGAACGGCAATATTTTCGGCCTCCGCCGGTGCGACGAGATCCGGGCGTTCCGGTCCCGCAGCGGGACGGCGATTTCAGCGATTCCTCCGGAGGCGTTGAGGGAGGCGTTGAGGGAGGCGTCGTCGGAGGCGTTGTTGGAGGCGTTGTGGGCGGGCAATCGATGCCCGCCGAACGCCGAGGCCTGGGGACCGAATTTGCCGAGGAGCACTTTTCGCATGTCCAGATGGTTCATTTCGAACGGGCAAGCTCGACTCCCGCCAGTCTGTTGAGCGTTCGTTATGACGACCGCGCGGGACTTCTTGCGCTCGGAATCGATGTCCGTGGTGGCAGTCGCTACGGCGCCGGCGATGGGTGGCTTCGCGAAACAGCAGAGCCATTCCGACGAAACGCATCCTTCGCAAAGCCGCCATCCGGTTGGCGCCGATGATCGGGAGGGCTACCGTTTGACGCGACCGCTGCTTCCGGGCTCGGGACGTCGCGATTTTCCGCTGGGCGTTGCCCCCAGGCCACGCCGCTCCTTCTCTACGATTGCCGCGGTCCGGTCATCGGCTGGCACCAATACAAAGAGCAGATCGCCAGGTCGATCGGCGAGAATGAAACGAGTGGACTGAAAGCTGAGTATTCCCAAACGCGAGGCGCTGAGGCGAAGGTCGTTGACGAGCAAAAGCTTTTCCGTCGCACGCCCCCGCCACATTCGCGAGAACTCCGGACTCGATCTGGATAACTCGGTAATCAGGTCCTCGAAGCTTGTATCCTCCATTCGGGACGCGTATTGACTGCGCAGAAATCCGACCAGGGCGGTCATCGGCTCGGACCATTCGGCGTACAGCGCGCGCCGGACGGGATCCATGAAGCCACGCCAGATCAAGTTTCGAGCAAATCGCCCTTCATACGCGTCCATCTGGTACAGCGCATCCAACAGGTGGTTGAAGGCGAGCACGTCCAACCGGGCGTTGGCGACCATGGCTGGAAACGCCAACGCGTCGAGAACCGACTGGACCGGATGATCCACCTTATCGGTGACAGACTCGCGGGTCAGGTTGACGAGATCGAACAGGTACTGCTTATCGCTGGCGGTCAGCCGCAACGCGTGGGCAATGCGTTCAAGCGTCTCACGCGATACATGGATGTTGCGCCCCTGCTCGAGCCAGGTGTACCAGGTCACCCCCACGTCCGCGAGCTGGGCGACCTCCTCCCGGCGAAGGCCGGGCGTTCTTCGCCGCTTTCCAGTCGGCAGCTTCGCCGCTTCCGGAGTTAGCGCCCCACGCCGGGCGCGTAGAAAGCCCGCGAGTTCCTTACGGCGAGTGGATTCGACTGCAGAAGCCGTGGCCTCAAGTGGTGTCGATGCTCCGTCCCCATCTGGCCCGGAACCAGGGCCGGCCTTCGGCATACGCGGCACGGTGTCTAGGATAGGTGGCTGATGACGTCAATGAATTCGTGAGCGACCCCAGCAGTTTGCGTCCGCTCCCTGTCTTGTAAATTTAACGGATTGTGAACCAGAGCCAGTTGATCAGGATCGCGCTGCGGCGCTAGCAAACGTCCTATTCTAATTTCTCGTACTAACCGCGAGTGCGTATTAGTTTCGCGGTTCATCGGGTCGCCGTGGGCGCGCTCGAGGGGGGTGGAGCTGGGAAGAAAGCGGGGACGCTGAGTGACAGATGTGGCGGCGGAGGCCGGAGAGCTGCCCTGGATGTTGAGCGCGAGGGCGTTGGCGCAGCGGATCGCCCAGGGTGAGCTCAGCGCGCGGGAAGCAATGGAAGCGCACATCTCGCGGATCGAGGAGGTGAACCCGGCCCTCAATGCAGTGGTGTGGAAGCGCTACGAGCAAGCCCGCGAGGAGGCGGGTGAGGTTGATCGCCGGCGGGCGAGAGGCGACGTCCTCGGTGCGCTGGCCGGAGTTCCGATCACGATCAAGGAGTGCCTTGATCTCACCGGCTCCCCGTCGACTTTTGGCGTGCCCGCACGCAAAACGCATCGGGCTGAGCGTGACGATGAGTATGTTTCGCGGCTGCGTGCGGCGGGCGCGATTGTGCTCGGAAAGACCAACGCTGCGCAGTGCCTGCTCTTTGTCGAGAGCGACAACCCGCTCTACGGCCGCAGCAACCATCCTGAGGACATCGAGCGTTCTCCGGGTGGCTCTTCCGGTGGGCAAGCGGCGATCGTCGCCGCGGGCGGCTCGCCGCTGGGGCTGGGCACCGACATCGGCGGATCGAACCGCGTCCCCGCCGCATTCTGCGGAATCGTGGGGCTCAAGCCGACCGCGGGCAGGACACCCGATCCCGGTCGAGGCTCTATCCCGATCGGCCAGCTCGCCGTGGTGAGCCAGGTGGGGGTCTTCGCGCGCTCGGTCGATGACGCGGCGCTGGGTCTGCAGATCGTCGCCCCTTTCGAGGGAACGGCTCCCCTTCGGGACTTTCGACACGTCGAGATGGCCAAGCTGCGGATTGGATATTTCATTCAGGATGGCGTGTTCGAGCCCTCGGCCGCATATTGGCGCGCGACGAAGGAGGCGGTCGAAGCACTCGGCCGCCTCGGTGCGCGGACGGTGGAGCTGAAGGCGCCTTCCCCGCGGGAAGCATTCGAGATCTTCTACCGACTTCTCTGCGCCGATCGGATGGCGGGGCTGCGGCGTTTCCTCGGCGACTCGCCGCGGGTGAAGCAGATCGAGCAATTGGAACGGCTGGCGCGCACCCCCGTATCGCTCCTGCCGGTGGTGAGACTCCTGCTCCGCCTGTCCGGAAGGCGGAAGACGAGTGAGGTGGTCGAGTGCTTCGGCCGGTACTCGGCGGATGCGTACTGGACGGCTTGCGAGCGCCAACTCGACTATCGGGCGCGATGGCTAAGGACGTTGGACGAGCAAGGCGTCGATGCGGTGCTCTCCCCCGCGACGGCGCTGCCCGCTGTCAGACATGGCGCGACCCTCGAATTGGGATTGATCGGCGCCTACGCCTGCCTCTACAACGTGCTCGGTTGGCCCGCCGGGGTGGTGCCGGTGACGCGGGTGCGGGCGGATGAGGAGACCGCCACTGCGCGGGGAAAAGATGTCTCCGATCGAACCGCGTTGGAGACGGAAAAAGGATCGGCCGGGTTGCCAATCGCAGTGCAGATCGCGGCCCGCCCGTGGCGGGAGGATCTGGTTCTCGGCGTGATGGCGGCGCTCGAGCAAGTCAGCTCGTTTCGAATGCGGTGAAAATCCGCCGAAGCGAGATCTCGCATTGCCATCGTCACGTTTTGGTAAAGGGCTCCGCCGGGACGTTGACAGGCGTCCTCGGTCCGCCCTAACTGAAGCCTTCTTCCGGGGGGATCAAAGCACATCGCCGCCGCCCGACATCCGGTTCAACTTGGACAAGGAGCTTACCGATGAAGATCATTTCGAATTCGTTCGTTCACCTCTTTACCCTGCTTCTTCTCGCGGTTGGCAGCCGCGCCGATGCGGAGCGCGTTTCCGCCCTCGCGGTCGACAATGCCACCGTTCAACCCGCCGGCCCTCGGCCAGGCGACAACGGCAAGCGTTTCTTCAACGTCGAAGGCAATGGTGCTGGCAACTTCGCGAGCTTTGGCGTCGCCGACTTCAACCTGCCGACGCACGAAGATTCGGAAGTCGAATCCATCCGGGCGCTCACCTTGAGCTTCACCCAGTCCAATGCCGGCTTTACCCACGACGGCGGGCTGCACTTCTGGCTCACCACCGACACCACGACCGATATCCAGCCGAGCGAGACTCCGGACGTCACCTTCGTCCGCGAAGACGATCCCGATGGGCTGGATGGGCAGCTGGCGCCGCGATTTTCCCTCGGTTCGGGGAGCTTCGTTCAGGTCGACGATGGGCAGGTGGACTCTTATTCCTTCGGGGTGTCGCGACAGCTGGGGCGGTATTTGCGCCAGCAAATCAGGAGGCGCGGTACGATTCGCATCCTCGTGTCGCCCGCCGATGGGAGCGTTGCCGCCACCTATGCCGGATACAGCAACGTAGACTTCACCGGGCCGGTGCTCACGATCAGCTTCGACGACTGAGGTTTCTCGGGACCAGCGGCGATTCCCGTCTTCGCTGGGCGATCAGCGAACCGCGCGCTTCTCTCCGGCGCGCGGCGATGAGCGCTATCGGCCCCAGGCGCCGCCAGTCCGCCGCGGGGCTATCCGCTCGAACGCATAGATGGCCTGCCAGGCCATTTCAAGGAATGAAGCCCTCGTCGCATGCGCTTTCCACGGAGTTATTGCGGTACTGTACCGCGAAAGCGACCAGCGCCGCCTCGCTGTCGATACAGTCTGCCTTGATCTGGTAACCCACGCCCAGATCGTCGGCGCTAATTTCAGGCCCGGAAACCGTGACTGCCCATGGCACGTCCAGCAACGGATCGGCGGTGAGCACCGTGCGCCGGTGATCGCACCCATCGTCGTTGGGAATGGCGTTGTAGACGCGGACCAACGCGTCGATCAGGGCTTGAGGCGCATCGGGCCGGTAGAGAAAGACCACTCCGCCGTGCTCCAGGTTGTGTACCCAGTAGCCGCGCGCCAAGGGGACGGTGTGGATTTGCCAGCGGGCCCAGATTTCGTAGTGCTCTCCAGAAACCGGAGGATTGGCGAGATAGACGGGAGTCTGATCCTCTGGAATGTGAACCCTGGTTTCGTTTGGCACTTGTTGTATTTGATTGACACAGGTAGCAGGTCCGTCCGCCTCGGGTTGAGCAAGGCTTTGTCGCGAGCAAACCACCACCAGAACAAGAGTTGCGATCAATTGTTTTTGCACAGCTTGGACGTCCTCCGCTTGGATTTGGCGCGGCAATGAACCACGCCTGGAGCGCGTTCGGCAAGGCCCATCAGCTGCAATAAATCTGTTTGAGTAATTCAAGGAAAACCCGCCCTGGAAACCGCCGCCCAAGGGAGCGGCCGATGCGCCCCGATTTTCCGATGAATTCGGAACGCAACACGAAGCCCGCGAGGGTGCGCTTGCACCCATCGAACGTGTTCACAGGGCATGAAAAAGACGCGCGAAAGCCCTCGGATAGCCCGAGGGCTGACGCATCAGCCAACGGTACGTGTCTTGCGTAGCGGATATCGGACGAGCTACCCGCGGACGAGCATGCGAGCCCCCGTCACGGTGCTGCCGTGCAGACGGCTTCGACGTTGTTGCCGTCGGGATCAAGAAGGAACGCGGCGTAGTACGTCGGCGCATAGTCCGCGCGCACTCCCGGCTTGCCGTGATCGCGTCCACCGGCTTCAAGTCCTTTCTTGTAGAAGCGATCGACCGTTTTTCGATCTCGTGCCTTGAACGCGACGTGCGTCGCCGCTCCCGATTTGCCCGCCGCATAGAGCCAGAGCGCTGGCTCGTTTGGAGGGCCAAAGCCCGCACTCGTCCCATCTTGTGAGCACAATCCGTAGCCGAATCCGGCGAGTGCCGCTTCATAGAATCGAACGCTCGCCTTGAGGTTCTCCACTTTCAGCCCAATATGGTCATACATGGTTGCTCTCCTTTTCGAGCCAACCTACGCACGGCGGGCGAGGTGATCTTGGCAAATCTTGCGGTGGAGGGAACGATTGACAGGATCGCCCCCTCACGACGGCCGGATGGCCGAGCGCTCATGCGTCAGCGCTGGCAGCAGCTCCTGTTTCTGCATTGGCCGGTGCCACTTACCGCGTTGCGTGAGCTGGTGCCTCGAGAGCTGACCATCGACACCTTCGAGGGCAACGCCTACGTGGGGCTGATTCCGTTCACGATCAGCGGCGTCCGTCCAGCAGGGATTCCTGGCCTTGGGGGTCTATCCGCTTTTCACGAAGTCAATGTTCGGACCTACGTGCACCGAAATGGCGCCGATCCCGGCGTTTGGTTCTTCTCGCTCGATGCTGCGAGTGCGCTTGCCGTGGTCGGGGCGCGGATCGCGTACCGGCTTCCTTACTTTCATGCGCGAATGTCGATGGCGCGGCTAGACGGCGAGAGGTGCGCCTACGAATACGCTTCCCACCGCCGCTGGTCGTCCAGGCCCGTTGGCTGTCACCTCCGCTACGGACCCGCGGGCATTCCCGGTTCGGCGCCTTTGGGGTCCCTCGAGCACTTCTTGATCGAAAGGTACATCCTCTACGCACCCTCCCGGAAACGGCTGTACCGAGCGAGGGTTCATCACGCCCCCTATCCCGTCCAGCAAGGTTGCGTCGAAGACCTCGAAGAATCGCTTTTGGCCGCGAGCGGGATCGCCAGGCCGAGCTCAGCGCCGCTGTGCCACTACGCTTCAGCCGTCGATGTCGAGGTGTTTGCCCCCAACGCGATTCGATGAAGCTGAAGGTGAAGACAGTGTCCGTGCTGGGCGGCTAGGACACTGATCGGTTAAAAACCCTAGGAGTCTGGATCGCTTGCAGGAGGGGATCGACCGCGAGCTCGACGCATGATCAAGTCGCCTGCCGTGCGGCTTTTCCGCGCAGGAGGTGGACCATGGCGATCCAGCGGTGGAATCCCAGACGCGAGCTGTCAGACCGAGAAAAGCGACTTATCAGTCGCACGAAGTCACGGAAGTTGCTGCCCTTCCTTCGACGCTATCGGAGCGAGATTCTCTCCGATGAATTCCAGGCCGAGTTGGAATCGATGTATCGCGACACCGGCGCAGGCAAGGATCCGATCTCTCCTGGTTTGA